>Ga0310694_10006232_pt1 | contig 11291 bp, 7 predicted proteins | sample 174DNAGHGhighgp2_FD_203884 | JGI IMG/M metagenome (GOLD analysis project Ga0310694, IMG submission 203884) | Sheep rumen microbial communities from Palmerston North, Manawatu-Wanganui, New Zealand - 1742 DNA GHGhigh gp2 (v2) (version 2) | ecosystem: Host-associated > Mammals > Digestive system >... | reverse complement strand
AATTATTAAATCAACAATTGGATTTGATTCTTTAATAGCATTTAAAACATCAATATCTGTTGAATAGCTATTACCTTTTTTCTTTGGATATGGTAAATTCATTTCCTCAAATAAAATAGTACCTAATTGCTTAGGACTTGAAATATTGAATTCATGTCCTGCTAATTCATATATTTTCTTTTCTAAATCATTAATAGCAACTTCTAATTCATTCTTTTGTTTATTTAATTCTTCTTTATCAACCTTGATGCCATTATATTCCATTTTTCCTAAAACTTTAGATAGAGGTATTTCAATATCAGTTAATAAATGTAATTGATTCTTTTCTTTTAGTTTTTCTATTGCTTTATCTTTTAATTCAAATAATGCATTAGCCTTTTTAGCTATATGTGAATATAAGATATTGTTATCAGGAATAGCTCTTTTTACTCCCTTTCCATAAATAACTTCATCTAGATATACATCATCATAATCATAATATGATGCAATGTATTTAAATTCTTCTTGGTTACCTGTTGAATTTAGGATATATGTTGCAAGTAATAAATCGAAATCTATTCCTCTTAAATCAATACCAAGTCTTTTTAATAATACATACGCTCTTTTATAATCATAAATTGATTTTTTTACATTTTCATCACTTAAAAATAGCATTAATGACATGTTATTAAACATCATTTGAGGTGGAATAATAAATGTTCCTTTACCATTTTTAATACCTATAGCAAGAATAGGACATCTATGATAATTATATTCAAATGTTTCAAAAATTAATGCAGAATTAGGTAATAATATTTCATCTAGTGTTTCTATATTTGATACAACCTTATAGTTATTATCATTTATTACCTTTGGAGCTTCTATTTCTATTTCTTTTAATAAAGATTTAAATTCTAATTCCTTATAAAAGGCGATTAAAGCTTCCTTATCAGGTTCTTGTCTTATAGTATCATCTAAAGTAATTTTTATATCAAAATCACGAATTATTGTTGCCATCTTTTGGCATAATTTAGCAGATTCATAATTCTCTTGGATATTTTTACCTAAAGCACCTTTTATTTCATCTTTATGTAAAATTATATTATCTAATGTTTCATATTGTTGTAATAATGCAACAGCCTTTTTCTCACCTACACCAGGAATACCAGGTAGATTATCTGATTTATCACCCATCATTGCCTTTAGGTCAATGAATTGATTATATTTAATTTGATATCTTTCAAAAAAAGTCTCTGGTGTGTAATCTTCAAGTTCAGTCATTCCTTTTTTATTTAAATGTACTGTTACATTTTCTGATACTAATTGTAATAAATCTTTATCAGATGAATAAATATCTACATGATATCCGGCATCCTCTGCCTTTTTAGACATAGTACCAATAATATCATCTGCCTCATATAGTTCTTGTTCATATTGCTTAATTCTCATAATATCTAAAAATTGTTTAATATAAGCAATTTGCATTCTAAATTCATCAGGCATAGGAGCTCTTCCGGCTTTGTAATCAGTCATCCATTCATGTCTTAATGTCTTTTTACCTGCGTCAAAAGCGACTAAAATATTATCATATGTAGATAATTTAATTACATGATTTATCATTCTTGCAAATGCATAAATAGCATTTGTAAATAAACCTTTTGAATTAGCGACAGGCGCACCTCCTGCAGCCATTCCATAGTAGGCTCTATACATTAATGAATTTCCATCAATTAATATCATTTTTTTCATAAAATCACATCCCATAAAAACTAATTATATTATATCAAATGATATAATAAAACACAAAGAAAAAAATGAGAGTTTTATTTACTCTCATCTTTCTTACTTGATAACAATAAAAATGTTATAAAAGTTATAATAGCTACTACTATTTCACCAAAGCCTATAAAATCATTTACTAATAATTTTATATTTGCATAATCCTTAATTGCCTTAAATTCTGCACTATCAAATACTAGTTTATTTAATAATATTAAGCCAACAGTTATTAATATAACTGCAAGTAAGCCTCCAAATAATACAATATATTTAATCTTATCTGTTTTCACTGTTTGTTACCTCACCTGTAGCATTAATATTTTCTTCTTGATTTGTATTATCTTCAATAAATCCGGCATGTGATATAGCTCTATAAATAGGCTCATAAATTAATACTGATAATATTACACTAATAAATCCTGTTATAAATGATCCAGGTATTTTGGATGTTGCTACTACTATTGATGTATTAAAATCTGATACCATTAATCCTTCTAGTAACCATCTTAAAACAAATTCACCAATAATATTAATAAATATAGCTATTGATACAGCAACTAATGCAGCCATACTTCTTTTTGATAATTTATGAGACAATATAGCAGCAACTATTGTAGCAATTCCAAATAGGAAAGAAAATATAGGAATATATAGTGAAATTTTAAAACTATTTTTAGTACCAAAAATATTTGAATAAACAGATGATAATCCATTATCAAATCCAAAGCTTGATTTATCGCCATTAACAAATAATATTATAAATACTACTCCTACTATCGTAAAGAATCCTGATAATACAAATAATATTTTTTTAGATGGTAATTCTTTTTTAATAATTAATCTAAATATATATCCTACTAAAAATCCTACAATAAATTTTAATACAAATGTTCTTAATATAGTTGATGGTTTAGATGTATAAAATATTAAATCATATAATCCCATTCCTAAAGATCCTGATAAACCTCCAGCTAAGCCACCAAGTAATAATGCTGAAACAATCATTACAAAGTTTCCTAAGTGAACAAAATCACCAGCTGGCATTCTTATTTGTATAAAGGTACCAGCGCATGCAAGAGCTGAAAACATTGCAATTAAAACTACTTTCCTTAAAATTAAATCATTTTTCATAAAATCATCTCCCTAAATACAGTTTCAATGATATTACTATATTGGTTCTAAAGAAAGTATCAGTTTCATATTATTTTATGGTACCAGAATAAATAATTATATAAAGTATAATAATTTTATATTTTTCTTTAAAGAATAAAAGAAATCTAGCCCTAAAGCTAGATTTCTATAACTATTTTTTCTTTGGTAATATAATTGGATCTTTTGCGTTATCAGAATGCATGTAGAATACAAAGGTTCTACCTTTATGCTCTACAAATTCAATTCCTGCCTCATAAAAGAAATCAACTAATTCTTCCTCTTCTACAAAAGAATTTTGTAAAACTGATACTTTAATTAATTCATGTTTATTTAAATAATTTAAGACATCAGTTAGTAAATTTTCACTTAATCCATCTTTTCCAATTTGGAAAACTGCCTTTTCTTTTTGGGCTAAGCTTTTCAAAAATGCTTTTTGTTTTGGATTTAACATATAATCTCCTAATCTAAGAATTCTTTATTATCATATGCATCTCTTAAAATCTTTTGCATATCCTCAACCATTGGAACTCTTGGGTTTGCAGGAGAACATTGATCTTCGAATGCAAGATATGATAATTTTTCAATTTGTGACATATAATAATCTCTATCTAAGCCTTGAGATTCAAAGTTCATTTTAATTCCAACTCTCTTAGCTAATTCACCACAAGCCTTAGCATATGATTCTACTCCTTCTTCAACTGTTGTTGCAGGAAGACCTAGAATTCTTGCAAGCTCTGCATATCTTTCATCAGCTCTATAATAATTATATTTAGGCCATGTAGATAATTTTTGAGGCTTTTGACCATTATATCTAATAGTATATGGAAGTAATATAGCATTGGCTCTACCATGAGGAACATGGAATTCAGCACCAACCTTATGAGCCATTGAGTGGTTCATTCCTAAGAAGGCATTAGCAAATGCCATACCAGCTAAGCAAGATGCATTATGCATTTTTTCTCTTGCTTCAGGATCATTTGCACCATTTTTATATGAACGCTCTAAATATTCAAATACCATCTTAATTGCTTGAACTGCAAGACCATCAGTGAAGTCATTTGCAAGTGTAGATACATATGCTTCAGTTGCATGTGTTAATACATCAAGTCCTGTATCAGCACAAATGCTTCTTGGTAAATTCATTACAAATGCAGGATCAATAATTGCTACTGTTGGAGTTAAAGAATAATCTGTTAATGGATATTTCTTATGTTCTTCAGCATCAGTTATAACTGCAAATGGTGTAACTTCAGAACCTGTACCTGAAGTTGTTGGAATACATACTAATTTAGCTTTTTTACCTAATTCAGGGTATTGGAATGCTCTCTTTCTAATATCCATAAATTTTTGTTTTAAATCATCGAAATTAACTTGTGGTTGCTCATAGAATAGCCAAATACCTTTAGCACAGTCCATTGCTGAACCACCACCTAATGCAATAATTGTATCAGGTTCAAATGATCTCATTAGGGCAACACCTTTTTTAACTGTTTGAATAGATGGATCTGGTTCAACATCACAAAATAATTGATAAGGAACCTCAGGTGTTCTTTGTTGTAATTGATCAATTACTTTTTGAACATAACCAAGCTCTACAAGTGATCTATCTGTAACAATTAAAGCTTTTTTCATTTCTTTCATTTGATGTAAGTATTCGATTGAATCTCTTTCAAAGTAAATCTTTGATGGAATTTTAAACCATTGCATATTATTTCTCCTTCTACCAACCTTTTTAACATTTAATAAATTAAGTGGACCTACATTTCCAGCAACTGAGTTATGTCCATAAGAACCACATCCTAATGTTAATGATGGAATGAAGGAATTATATACATTACCAATACCACCAAATGTAGATGGTGAATTGCAGATAATTCTAATTGCAGGGATTAAATCTCCAAATCTCTTGCATAAGTTTTCATCTGCAGTATGAATTGCAGCACTATGACCAAGACCATTGAATTCAACCATTTCCTTAGAATATTTTAAACCTTCTTCTAAGCTATTTGATTTTATCATCGCTAATACTGGTGAAAGCTTTTCTCTTGTTAATGGTTCTTCAATTCCAACTTTTGCACATTCTGCAACTAGAATAACTGCATTATCAGGAACATCGAATCCAGCTTCTTTAGCAATCCATTTTGCATACTTACCAACAATGTTTGGATTTAATTTAGCATTTGGATAATCTTCTTTTGATTTAACACCAAACATGAAAGCTTCAAGTTTTTTCTTTTCTTCTTTATTTACAAAATATACGCCATATTTCTTAAATTCTGATTTAACTTGATCGTATATCTCTTTATCACATATAACAGCTTGCTCTGATGCACAAACCATACCATTATCAAATGACTTTGACATGATTACATCATTTACAGCTTGTTTAATATTACAAGTTTTTTCAAAATAAGCTGGTACATTACCTGCACCTACACCTAAAGCTGGCTTTCCACAAGAGTAAGCAGCTCTAACCATTGCATTACCACCTGTTGCTAAAATAGTTGCAACTCCTGGATGATTCATAAGCTCTGTTGTAGCCTCAAGCGAAGGATGTTCTATCCATTGAATACAATTTTTAGGTGCTCCTGCAGCAACTGCTGCATCATATACAACCTTTGCGGCTGCAGCACTTGATTTTTGTGCACTTGGATGGAATCCAAATATAATAGGATTTCTTGTCTTTAAACAAATTAATGATTTAAAAATAGCAGTTGATGTTGGATTTGTAACTGGTGTAATACCTGCAACAACTCCTACAGGCTCAGCAATTTCAACCATACCTGAAACATCATCTTCGTTAATAATACCAACTGTCTTTAAACGTTTCATATTATTAGTTACATATTCACACGCAAATAAATTCTTTGTAGCCTTATCCTCAAAAACGCCACGTCCTGTTTCTTCAATTGCAAGCTTTGCAAGTGCACCGTGTTGATCTAGTGCTGCAACTGATGCTTTAGCAACAATGAAATCAATTTGCTCTTGAGTGAAACTAGCATACTCATCTAAGGCCTTTAAAGCCCTTGATACTAATCCTTCTACCTCTTCTTTAGGTGTCATAACTTTCTCGTCCATATAATACCTCCAAAAATATTTTTAAATTAAATATAGTTAACTTACAATTTGATTATACAATTTTTAATAACTATAAAAATAAGTAAGCGTTTTTGAAAAATAAGTAAACGTTTTACAAATAAAAAGTGCTTCTACAGAAATTGTAAAAGCATTTTTCTCAACATATAAAATTATTTTCTATTCATATACTTTATTATAATTTCATAAAAGAATAATAATTTCTTTTTTAGCACTTCATATAATCCAAGATATGCTTCTTTACTAATACCATCTTCCTTTAGCATTTCTTTTAATGATTTATCAAATGTCTCATAGGATAGATTATGTTCATCCATTTTAGCATTTAATATATGTAATTCATAATCCAATTTACAAATTAAATCAACACTAACAGTTGGCCATACATTTTCATCTTTTGACAAGAATGAATCAATAATTTCAGTTAATATTTCTTTATCATAAAAATCAATATATTTAACTTTTATTCTATTTAAACATTTTTTATAAATCATATCATAAATATAACATGCTGCAAAATATGTTCTATATATTTCATGTGATATTGAATTACCTGCAATAATCTTTCTTGCTTTCAAGTGATTATATAATTTTTTTGCGTAATCATCTAATTGATTATCATCAAAATTTTCATTCTTCACTTTAATATATTCTTTAAATTGCTCTATTACATTAAGCTCATTTGTAACACACAAATCATATGATAATTCAGTTAATATCTCTCTTGCTGATAAATGAATTACATCAAATATGTCTGTTCCTATTGTTCTTTCATTTTCTAATGTTTTTATTAATAATTCTTCTGATTTATCAATAATTTCATATTTTTGTTTATATAATTTATTAGTTACAAAATAAATATAAATCAAATTAGATATTAACAGTGGATTCTTTTTTATATCATCTGATAATATTTCTAAGGTTTGCACAAATGCTTCTTTCGAAATATAACTAAATTTATTGTTTTCTTTTGTTTTATTTGCAATCTTTTGTCTTTCAAATAAATTATCGAATAATTTTGATATATCTTCATCATCCATATTTTTAATTTCTAAATTTAAAGAATCAATATTGTTATTAGCTATTAATATAGAGTCAGTTAAATTTCTAGATGTAAATATTATATGAATATTATTTTTTCTATTATTTTTATAGAAATTAATTACCATATCTACAATTAATTTTGCTTTATCTAATGCTTCATCTAGAGCGTCAATAATAATATAAAAATCTAATTTATCATTAATTAAAATGCTTGATAAATCTTCTCTAATATGAAAATATTTTTCTTCTTTCAAACTAATACATTTAATAACATCTAATAAATTATCTGTATTATCTATTTTAGTTTTAATTATTGAACATGGTAAATAGAAAAATAATTTATTATTATCTAAATTAGTTCTAATTAAATTTTTTAAATATAATGATTTTCCTGTTCCACCTGCACCATATATCAATATGGGTTTATTTTCATAATTTAATATATCATCAACACTATATTTTTTTTCGTTTCCTACTAAATCTCTATTAATATATCCTTTTTCAAATGTTAATGATGCAATAATGGTTTCATCATTTTGTTGATTTATTACATCACTTAATGTTACAGGAAATATATCATATGATTCTTTTTGATTATCCCTATATTCTCTAAATAAAGCATCTTTTACTACTATTTTTGTAAATTCTAATAATGAAGATAATTGATTTTCTTTTTTATTAAAGTCTATAGCTAAGTTAATTAATTTTTCAAATGAATTCTTGTCCTTTTGGGCTTTTAGTTCAGCAATTACATCATCAACACTATGAGTATCGTCACCTAAGACATATAATTTAATATTGATTGGATTTGAAATTCCTTTTTCTTTTAATACATCGAAAATCATATCAATTTCTTTTGGAATATAACTACTAGAAAATGCATCATGTGATAAAAATATAATATATCCTTTAGCTTTTCTTATGCCTTCTTTTACTGCTTCATCTAAATCTCCAATTGCTTTGCTATTACTTTGCCAAACACTATATCCTGCTTTTTTCAATTCAGCCTCTGCATCTAGCATATCTGTTTCATTATGGTGACTCCAACTAAAATACACATCAATATTTTCACTATGTTGATTAACATTTTGTTTTTTGATTAACCCATCAATTTCTCTTATTAAATCCTTACATTGAGTATATCCATTATCAAATGCCTTTTTTAACCATACTAATGCGGTTTTATAATCTTTATCCACGCCTTCGCCGCTATAATACATATACCCCAATGAATATTGAGCATTTGCATAACCATGTTGAGCTGATAAATTATACCAATAAAATGCATTTTCTATATTTTTCGTAACGCCATCACCAAAACAATAACAATTTGCTAAAAGATACTGTGCATAATAGTTATTCATATTTGCAGCATCAAGGAAGCATTTAACTGCCTTATCCTTATCTTCTGCCACTCCATCACCATAAAAATAGTGGGTCCCCAATAATACACTTGCATCAGATTCTTTATTTGCTGCAAGCGAATATAATTGCATTGCTTTTTCAATATTTCTTTCACCACATTCTGCATTATCAAATAATAAGCCTAAATTTAATAATGATTTTGAATGATTTTTACTTGCAGATAATGAATACCATTCTATTGCTTTTTCAATATTCTTTTCAATTCCATCGCCATGCTCATAGCATAAAGCGACATTATATTGTGCTTCAATATTATTTTGCTTTGCAGCTTCTAAATACCATTTGAAAGCTACTTCATTGTCTTCTTCTATACATATTCCCTTATCATAAAAATAACCTAAATTAAGTTGAGCTAATGCAAAACCTTGTTCTGCGGATTTTTTATACCATTCAAATGCCATTGAATCATCTTTTTTTGTACCAATAGCCTTATAATAACATAGCCCTAAATTATATTGAGCTTTTTTATGCCCATTCATTGCAGACTTTTTGTACCAATCAAAAGCTTTATCAAAATCTTTTTCAATACCATCATCACCAAAATAATACGCAACACCCATATAGTATTGTGCAATTGGATTATTATTCATTGCTGACATTTCATAGAATATAAATGAAGTTTTTTTGTCAACTTCAACCCCAACTCCATAATAATAACAATCACCTAAGATTAACATATAATTTGAATTATTATCATAACTATTTCTTAAAAAATAATATAGATCAATCGGATTAAAATCATTTGAATAATTTATGCTATAAAAAGGTATATCAATATTTAGTCTATAATTTATAAAATCTTCTTTCGTATTGCATAAATAGTTATCCATATATCTTCCCTTCTATTCAATTAGAATATAAATTTATTTTAATCTCACTAACTAATTTAGCTATTATTTCAATATTTAAATTATTAATTACATAATTTAACCTATTATTTAGTTATTTTATAACCTAATTTAACTATTAGCTTCAATGTTTCTAAAGCTGTATTTCTATCATAATCTTTTTCAGACTCTGATAACATGCTATAAGGTACTAATTGATTAGTTTCTTTTTTATCAATATCCTTTTTAGGACCATAAGTCCAACCTTCATTCATTCTTCCTCTTGCCCATACATCATGAACATTTTCAGCTATTTTTTCTGTTAATTCTAATAAATCATCTGATAATTTTACATCAGATGTATCAATTGGTTTTGGATTATACATAATTACACCACCTATAATCTATAATTTTATAACACATGCTGGACGTATACCATATTTTGTATTTGTATAATGATATCCAGATATTTCTCCATAATTAGTTACTAAATATGCTGAATTACCATCTTCAAAGCTTGGAGTTCTTAAATACCAATCGCCTAATTCTGTTTTATTAGCTCTTCCTTTAGCATATGATGTAGCTACTGCAATTCTTTGTATATCATTTTTAAAATATACTTTAGCTTCAACTACAGATAATAAAAAGATTCTATCTTTTGTATTATTACAAAGATATTTATTATCTATATCAGTAGTTGATTTTATACTATTATCTACATCAATACAACAAATTCTATCTAAATCACTACTTGAAAAAGCATCTTTAATAAATTCATTATTTAACCAAGATCTAATGCTAGATGTCTCATAATTATTTGTACTACCAAAACGTCCTGCATCAATTACATTTTCGGTTATAATCATTGCATAACCATCAAATTCAGATAATATCTGCCATCTAATAGGCATTCTTTTAAGTGTCTTTGTAACATAATATGAACCTAAATATACATGATTACCATCTCTTTTATAACAAGTTGGAATTGAATTTGTATCTAATGGATTTGATACCTTAACTGTATCTTTTTGAGTTTTTTCATCTGGTGCCTTTTTTTGAGTAACTTCAGTATCCTTCTTAGATACATTATTAGCTCTATAATCATCACGTCTTGATAAATAATTTAAATATTCTTCATTTGTTGTATCAGGTGCCATTTGTTCTATTGCAAAAATATCATCTTCAATAATTTTACCATCGAATTCCCTAAAATTTTTGGAATGAACTCTTAATAGACCAATCAAAGCATCTTCATTTTCATAATCCTCATCTAATATTTTATTATAAATATCTAAGGCTCTATCATATTGTCCTCTTATAGATAAGGCTCTTGCCTTTTTGATATCTTCAGAATAATCGCTTTTCTTTTCTTCTAATAATGAATCGTCTAAATCAAACATGTTTTTTGTCATATAAAAATCATCCTTTCTTGATTTAATCAGATATTTCTTCCACTCTTTTTCAAGAATTCGGCAACATCTACAAATGTCTTAGATAATTGAGTAGAATCTCCAACTATCTTACTGAAATTAGATATTGTTCCTATTGCCTCTATATTTTTTTCTTTTGCTCCAGTTACACCTATTGCTATAATTTCTGTTCCTTGCTTTTGTGATAAAACTTTATTTCTTGCATCTATTGCAGCTCTATCATCATCAAAGCCACCATCAGTAACAAATATAATGATAACGTTCTTTTGTTCTGATTTAACATCGGATTTAATTAGATTAAATGCACCTGCAGCATCTGTAGAACCACCATATTTACTTATACCATCAGTATATTGTTTTAATCCTTTTTCTATTTCAGATATATTTTTAGTTCTTTGGAATAAATATCCTGCATCACTTCCCCAAGGAATAAATGAATAATCGTTATCCATTTCTTTTAATGTAGATATTAATTTCCTAACAGCTAATTCACCTTCATGTCTATCATTTTCTGACATACTACCAGAATTATCTAATAAGAAATAAATAGAAAACGAAT
>Ga0310694_10006229_pt1 | contig 11295 bp, 3 predicted proteins | sample 174DNAGHGhighgp2_FD_203884 | JGI IMG/M metagenome (GOLD analysis project Ga0310694, IMG submission 203884) | Sheep rumen microbial communities from Palmerston North, Manawatu-Wanganui, New Zealand - 1742 DNA GHGhigh gp2 (v2) (version 2) | ecosystem: Host-associated > Mammals > Digestive system >... | reverse complement strand
GGTTATTCAAATGTTCTATAATATTATCTTGAGTAAGCCTTTCGCTGACCATTACGGACTGAAGACACAGGATCGACATCGTCCTATCACACCGCTGATTAGCGACTATACCCGCAAGAGCATTGCCACCTTCATCGAGAACTATCCTAATGTGGGGCTGTTGGTGTGCTTAGGCGAGGCAATGGCAACCATTGAGGATGACGTCACATGGATGAAGGAAACCATTATACCAGGTATTAAAGACGGACTGAAGGCAAGCGGTCGTACGGATATTCCCCCTGTTGTGCTTCGCTCGCACGACACAGATGGACCTTTGGTGCTGAAAGAGTCACTACCGTTGTATCCTAACATCTACACGATGTCGAAATATACAGGCGAAAGCCTAACTACCTACGAGCCTGGTGGTCCTTGGGGTGAGACACATCGTCAATTGGCAGCTGCTGCGCCTGTACATATAGATAATGTGCATATCCTTGCCAATCTCGAACCTTGGCGCTGGTCGTCACCTGCGTTCATTCAGAAAACCGTTCAGGCCATGCATCGTGTGCACCACTCAAAAGGCTTGCACCTCTATCCGCAAGCCTCCTATTGGGACTGGCCCTATACCGCCGACAAACTTCCCAATGGTGAACGTTTGAAGCAATTAGACCGCGACTGGATGTGGTATCAGGCTTGGGGGCGCTACGCATGGAACGAGCAACGCGGCAACGACAAAACTTATTGGAAGAAGGAATTGGCAGAATACTATGGAATCGACACTATTGCCGCTGGTCACTTATTAAATGCATACGACGAGGCGGGCGAGATAGCTCCTAAACTACTGCGTCGCTTTGGCATAACGGAGGGCAATCGCCAGACATTGCTACTTGGCATGACCATGGGCGAACTGGTCAATCCCTATAAGTACACCATCTACCCAGGTTTCTACGAGAGTTGCGGACCTAAAGGCGAGAAGCTCATCGAGTATATTGAAAAGGGATGTAAAGGACAACCGCACGTAGGTGAGCTGCCTTTTGATATCGTTGACCAGTGCGTAAACCACGGTGACCGAGCTTTAATAGAGATGGGTGCGATCGCCATGAAGCCGACACGTCATGCTGATGAATTCGAGCGCGTATGGAACGACTTTCTATGCTATGCTTCGTTTGCCAAAGCCTTCCAATTGAAAGTACGCGCGGCTGCCGAAGTGTTACGGTATAAATGGACGAAGGATATCAGCCATCTGGAGACTGCCGAGAAATGGTTGGAACAGAGCCTCAGCATCTGGTACGACCTGAGTCACATGACAGACCAATGGTATCTCTATGCCAACTCCATGCAGACGGCACAACGACGCATTCCCGTTGGTGGCGATGGCGGTAAGATGAAGACGTGGAGCGAACTGGCTAAGGTCTATCAAGAAGAACTTGATGCCTTCAAGGCAAATATCGAGAAGTTGAAGCACCCCGTGGCACAGACGGATGTTCTGATTAATCCTCTTAAACCTGCAAATGTGAAGTATAGTGGTGCTACCGTTACACTGAAGAAAGGGACAGTCCTTTTCGAGAAGCGTCCGGATACACCCATTGACAGTCTGGCACCAGAATTAGTTGGTCTGCAAGCCTTGGTATTGAACCGCGACACCACACGTATCGTCGGTACTACCATCGCTTTCGAATGCGACAAACCAGTCAAAGTACTTGTTGGTCTCTTTAAGGATGACGATCCCAAGTGGGCCAAGGCTCCTAAGTTGGAGATTGACGCCACAGGTAATGAGTACGGTCAGGCCGAACCTGTCTTGTCGAACGCCATCAGTATTGTACAGATGCCAAAAGTGAATATCCACACCTACTCACTGCCTGCTGGTCGACATACACTACGGTTGCCCAAAGGGATCCTAATGGTTGCAGGCTTTACCAGCGATAACATCAAGCCTCGTGACTGCGGCCTCAGTGGTCCGTCAAGCGAAGTAGACTGGCTATTCCAAAAGTAAAGACATGAGAAAAGGTATATTATTCGTATGGATGTTGCTGACATCAGCCGCCTATGGTCAGCAGATTTCTCAGGAGGAGATGCAGCGCATCTACCACGAGGTACGTACGCCCTATAAGTACGGCATGGTGGTTGCACCTACGGACAACTACCACAAAATAGACTGTCCTACGGTCTTCCGCGTTGGCGATAAATGGTTGATGACCTACGTGGTCTATAACGGCAAGGACGGTCTCGACGGACGTGGTTACGAGACGTGGCTGACGGAAAGTGATGACCTATTGCATTGGACGACGAAGGGACGCATTCTTTCTTATAAGGACGATGGCTGGGACATGAACCAACGTGGCGGTTTCCCTGCCCTTATCGACTGGACCTGGAACGGAAGCTATGGTATTTCAAAATACAAGAATAAGCATTGGATGACCTATATTGGTGGTCATGGTACTGGCTACGAAGCCGTGCGTGAACCGCTGAATATCGGCATGGCATGGACGGATGCAGACATTACGAAAGCCTACGAATGGCAGAGTGCCAATAAGCCCTTGCTCAGCATTAACGACAAGGATGCGCAGTGGTGGGAAAAATTGGTGCAATATAAGAGTACCATCTATGACGACCCTGCCAAGACATTGGGTAAGCGCTTTGTGATGTTCTATAATGCAGGCGGTATCAACCCCAAGAATGATTTGAAGGCTGAACGCATTGGCATCGCTCTATCCAATGACCTCAAAAAATGGAAACGCTACGACGGCAACCCCGTTTTTGCCAACGAAGTAGGTGGTATCATTACTGGCGACGCTCAAATTGCTAAGATGGATGATCTCTATGTGATGTTCTACTTCAAGGCCTACGACCCCAGTCGCAAATATAATGCCTTCAATACATTTGCTGTCTCTCGCGACCTCATCCACTGGCAGACATGGGATGGTGAAGACCTCATTATCCCTTCGAAGCCTTATGACGAGATGTTTGCTCACAAGTCGTATGTAGTGAAGCACAATGGGGTGGTTTACCATTTTTATTGTGCCGTCAACAACGACCAACAGCGCGGCATTGCTGTTGCGACGAGTGTACCGATGGGCCGCTCAGAAGTTCGCTTCCCTGAGCCTGAGCGCAAAGGGCGTCGCAATATCATCAGCCTCAACGACGGATGGCAGGCCATGGTTGTAGGTCGTGATTCCATCGCGACAACCGTCAACGTTCCTCATAACTTCGACGACTACTACGGCTATCGTCAGCTGCGCCACGGCAATCTGCACGGAAGCGCGACATACGATAGAGCCTTTCATGCTGACAAACTATCTGGCAGACGTTACTTCCTGCAGTTCGAAGGCGTAGGCACTTATGCCACCGTCACCCTCAACGGCCATCAATATCCCAAAGAACTCGTGGGACGTACCGTTTGGACACTCGACGTGACTGATGCTCTACGCAATGGTCCGAACAATCTGAAGGTTTTCGTCGACCATCCTGCCATGCAGACGGCCTCGCCTTGGGTTTGTGGTGGTTGTTCGTCGGAATGGGGCTTTAGCGAAGGTTCGCAACCCTTTGGTATTTTCCGTCCCGTCAGCCTCATCGAGACTGATGCTGTACGTATCGAACCTTTTGGTGTGCACATCTGGAACAATGCTGCCTGCGACTCCGTATTTATCGAGACAGAAGTCAAAAACTACACCTCCAACCCACAGACAATTGAACTCGTCAACAAGTTCGCCTTCGCCAATGGTAAGACAGCATTCCGCTTATCGGAGGGTTTACGACTCGAACCTGGAGAGACACGCACGATACGACAAGTTTCACCCATCACCAACACTCACCGCTGGTGTCTTGACGATCCATATCTCTATACTCTCACGACGATGTTGAAGCGACCAGACCACAAGGATGGTGACGTCAACGCCGAACCTGCCCTCGTTACCTTTGACGAGGTACGAACGCCGTTTGGCATCCGAAATATTTCGTGGCCAGTATTGCGTAAAAATGGCGATAACCGCTTCTACCTGAACGGCCAGTCCGTCTTTATCAATGGCACCTGCGAATACGAGCACATCTTGGGTAATAGTCACGCTTTTACACCAGAACAGATCCGGAGCAGAGTGAAGCAGATTCGTAATGCTGGTTTCAATGCTTTCCGCGAGGCCCACCAGCCGCACAACCTTCTCTATCAACAGCTGCTTGACGAACAGGGCCTGCTGTTCTGGAGCCAGTTCTCTGCTCATATCTGGTACGATACACCTGAGTTCCGCGAGAACTTCAAACGCCTCATGATACGCTGGATTAAGGAACGCCGCAACAGCCCAAGCGTCATCCTTTGGGGATTGCAAAACGAGAGCGTATTGCCCAAGGAATTTGCTGAAGAATGCTCAGCAATCATCCGACAGTTAGATCCCACTTGTCGCGACCAACGGGCTATCACAACCTGCAACGGCGGCGAGGGAACTGATTGGAACGTCATCCAAAACTGGAGCGGCACGTATGGCGGCAGTGCGGAGAACTACGATAATGAACTGAAACGCCCAGAGCAGCTGCTCAATGGCGAATATGGGGCATGGAGGACGATAGATTTACATGGTGAAGAAAAATATAGCGAGGAAAGTTTCACCAAACTGCTGGAGACCAAGGCCCGCTTGGCTGAGAGTGCTCAGGACAGCGTCTGCGGTCATTTCCAGTGGTTATTTGTTTCGCACGATAATCCTGGTCGTAATCAGCCCGATGGCGCCTACCGTCGTATCGACAAGATCGGACCCATTAACTATAAGGGTCTCGCTACTATTTGGGAAGAGCCGACGCCAGCCTATTACATGTACCGCGAACGGTACGTCGGTGGGAAAACCACCGACCACAAGACCGCTGCGGATAGGAACAAAGAACTGGTGAAAGGTGCTGAGGGCTATCATTACCTCTATCGCATCAACTGTGGTGGTGATGCCTTTGTCGATGAGTTTGGCCAGCAATGGATTGCTGACGACACGCTCTACAGCCACTCTTGGGGTCAGGACTTTGGCATGCATCCTTATCAGGCCAGCCAACGCCATATCACAGAGAATATTCATGGCACCATGAGCGACGAACTGTTCCAGTTCTTCCGTTTTGGTCGTCATCGTTTGTGGTACGACCTGCCCGTTCCTGACGGAGAATACCGCGTGGAACTTTATTTCGTAGAACCTTGGCACGGACGGAATGGCGGTGAGAAGGACGACTACGAAGGACTTAGGATATTCGACGTTGACATCAATGGCGAAACGGTCATTGACGACCTAGACCCATGGGCTGAAGCTGGATATTGTGGAGCACTGAAACGGGTGGTAACAGCCAAGTCAAAAGCTGGTCACATCCGCATTTCTTTCCCAGAGGTCAAGGCTGGTCAAGCCCTCATCTGTGGCATTGCTGTCGCCAATGTTAAGTCTGTCGCTGTGCCACAGCAACGCACAGCAACCTCTTGGCGCTACTTTGACACCGATACCATTGCCAAACTTCCCAAGGAGGAAATGCCTCAGGACACAGAAGCCCGTCCTGCCAGCATTTACCAACCCACCAAGGGTAATCAGTTTATCATCAAGCCAGGCTTAGGTCAGGAGTATGCCCTCCGATTCCGCTATAAGAACACGACGGGCAATGCCGTGAAGGCTCGCATGACCATCACTGATTCAAAGCGAACTGTACTGGTTGACAGGGATGTCACCTTCCCCCCGACACCCAATAAGTTTAAGATGCTGTCTACCACCACAGGTACCCAGATTAATGCAGGCACCTATACGCTACACATAGATAGCAACGACATAGAATTTAAAGAACTGGAAGTACAATGAGAAAAGTCCTATTTGCAATATCATTTATCATTTGTCATTTATCCCTCTGCAAAGCACAGGTTCACCACGATTGGGAGGACAACCACGTGCTGCAAGTCAATCGCGAACCAGCCCGCGCTTACTTCATTCCTTATGGCGTGAACAAGGGCGATAGAATGCTCAGTCTGAATGGTGACTGGAAGTTCAGATGGACGAAGACACCGGACGAGATGATCATGGACTTTTACCAGACCGACTATGATGTCAGCACATGGAAGACGCTAGCTGTTCCCGCAGTCTGGGAGGTCAACGGCTACGGTACGCCAATATACGTCTCGGCTGGCTATCCGTTTAAGATTGATCCGCCTTACGTGACGAAGGAGCCCAAGAAGGATTGGACAACCTACGTGGAGCGTAACCCGACGGGGCAATACAAGCGCACCTTTATGTTACCTGCTGCTTGGGAGAGTGGTCAGACCTTTCTACGCTTCGAGGGCGTGATGTCTGCCTTCTATGTTTGGGTGAATGGCAAGCGTGTAGGCTACTCGCAAGGTTCGATGGAGCCCTCGGAATTCAACGTCACGAAGTACCTGAAAAGCGGTGAGAACCAGATAGCCGTTGAGGTATATAAATACTCCGACGGCTCATATTTGGAGGATCAGGACTTCTGGCGTTTCGGCGGCATTCATCGAGATGTTTTGCTGTACCATACGCCTGACATCCGACTGCGGGATGTGGCTGTCAGGACGACGGAAGAGAAGAATGGTTGGCTGTTGGCTATTAACCCACAGTTTTCCGTCTATAACGGGGAAACGGGCGAGGGTTATCGGCTTGTAGCAACACTCATGGACGGCAAGACTAGCCTGAACTGCGACACGGTCGCAGTGAACGAGACCATCGACCTCGAGCACAAAGCTGCCCGTATGAACGAATGGTTTCCGCAGCGAGGCCACAGGAAGTTTGAACGGATGACGATGACAGTCGCAAAGCCCAAGTTGTGGACGGCCGAAGAGCCTAATCTGTACAGTCTCCGACTGGAACTACAGGACGCCGCTGGGCGCAACATAGAAACGACAAGCCTGCAGGTCGGCTTCCGCCAGATCAACATTCGCAACGGACAACTGTTGATTAACGGTCAGGCGATAAAGATACGAGGTGTGAACCGCCACGAGCACGATCCATATACCGCTCGCGTCATGACTGACGAGCGCATGAAGCAAGATTTGCAATTGATGAAGGAGGCTCATATCAACGCCGTCCGCCTGGCTCACTATCCCAACTGTCCCCGCTGGTATGAGCTGTGCGACTCTGTTGGCATGTACCTGATGGACGAGGCCGACTGCGAGACGCATGGTCTGCGCGGCACGTTGGCTTCGACACCCGACTGGGGTGACGCTTTCCTTGATAGAGCCATCCGCATGGCCGAGCGCGACAAGAACCATCCCAGCGTCATCTTTTGGAGCCTGGGTAACGAGAGCGGCTACGGACCGAATCAGGCAGCGATGTCCGCTTGGCTGCACGAGTTCGATCCCACGCGTCCCGTTCATTACGAAGGTGCACAGGGTGAGCCCGACCCGTCGACCGTCGACGTCATCTCGCGTTTCTACCCGAGAGTGATGCAGGAATACCTGAATCCCGGCATCCCCGAAGGTTCAGATGAAGAGCGTGCCGAGAATGCCCGTTGGGAGCGCCTTTTGGAGATTGCTAACAAAACTGGCGACCGCTGTACGTGGGTTGGCTCCGATGGTGGTCCACGTCCCGTTCTGACCAGTGAGTACGCTCACTGTATGGGCAACGCGCTTGGCAATTTTAAGGAGTATTGGGACGAAATCAACTCCCATCCGCGCATGCTTGGCGGTTTCATCTGGGACTGGGTTGACCAAGGCATCATCAAGAAGGAAGAAGTCAGAGGTCAGATGGTAGAGAAAGTACTTTATGGTGGCGATTTCGGTGACAAGCCCAACCTGCACGCTTTCTGTATGAACGGTGTTGTGATGAGCGACCGCACGCTGACGCCTAAGTATTATGAGGTGCAGGCAGTCTACGGTTCAGGCCCCAAAACGTTTGCCGAGACGAAGGTGGATTATAAGCCGAAGACCAGTAAGGACAAGGCGATGCCTGCCTACATCGACGCCATTATGAAGACGGCTCGTGCACAGGTGTTCCGCGCGCCGACGGATAACGACAAGAGCTTCGGCAACTGGTTGGCTAAAGACTGGAAACGCTGTGGACTGGACACGCTGACCATTCCCATGAAGGTCGAGAAACAGGGCCCTGAGATGACCTTTACCTTTACCCTTCCTGACGGACTTCCTGAGATTCCTCGAATCGGCATCCGTTTGGAACTGCCTCGCGACTACGAGCAATTGACGTGGTACGGTCGCGGTCCTTGGGACAACTATCCTGACCGGAAAGTGTCGTGCCCCATAGGCCTTTGGAAGAGCACAGTCAGCCAGCAATACGTGCACTACCCTCGCCCGCAAGACTCAGGCAATCATGAGGATTGTCAGATGGTGGAACTGAAGACCAAGAAGGGTCAAACGCTGCGTATCGAGGCCGTTGACAAAGCTTTCTCGTTCTCAGCCCTGCCGTATTCTGCACAGTACTTGGCCAGCAAGACGCACGACTACGAACTGGAGGAGGAAGGCAAAACGTTCCTCTCAATAGACTGTGCTGTCATGGGGCTTGGCAACAGTTCGTGCGGCCCAGGTGTTCTGAAGAAGTACACCATAGACCGCACGAAGAAATATCAACTCAAACTCAGAATTCTAAGATAAGTGACTGACGGGGTTTGAGCTGCAAGTCCTTTGAGACATCGAAGTAGCGACCCGTCAGGACATCTTTGGCTTTCTTAGTGTCGCCTAGTACTTCCTGATAGCGCTTTACATCCATCTTTGCCGGCTTCGTAGTACCATTAAGGACGGTCATTGCCGTCTTACCCTTGTACTGACGAGCGATGACGTAGATGCCGTTGAAGGGGATGAACTGCGTCATCGTGCCCTTTGTAATGACTTGATTGCCCTTGCGCCAGTGCAGCAGTCGGCTGAGCCACGAGAACATCTGCTGTTCCGCTTTGGTGCGTCCCTCGCGAGTGAAAGCATTGTGGTCATCGCCAGGGAAACCGCCAGGGAAGTCCTTGCGAACATGACCATCCGTCACTTCCTTGGTACCGTTCATCATAATCTCCGTGCCATAGTAAAGCTGCGGAATACGACGCACGGTCATGAGCAATGCCAATGCCTGTTTCAGCATCAGCGAGTCGCGTCCGTTGCCCAAGAAGCGGTCGGTGTCGTGATTGTCAATAAAGGCCATCACGTGAGTGGGATCAGCATACAGATAGTCGTAAACGAACGAGTTGTACAGGCGGTTCAGACCATTCCACCACGCATCAGTCTCTTCGTTCTTGGCTAGTGACAGACGGTCGAAGAAAGCAAAGTCCATCACCGTCTTCAGATACGAGTTGTCCTTCGACAGCTTCGAACCTTTCTGCCACGCAGCGGTATAGGCGGGTTCCGTCACCCACGTCTCTCCCACCGTGTTGAAGTTGGGATATTCCTCGTCCAATTCCTTCATCCAACGCGCCATGCCTTTCGCGTCGGCATACGGATAAGTGTCCATGCGGATGCCATCGATGCCAACGGTCTCAATCCACCACTTTGAATTCTGAATGAGGTAGGTCATCAGGTGCGGATTCTTTTGGTTCAGGTCGGGCATGGTGGGCACAAACCAACCGTCGACCGTTTCTTTCAGGTCAACCTTCGAGGCATACGGGTCTTTGACGGGTGTCAGTTTGTACGATGTCTGCAAGAACGAGGTGCCCGTAGGATTGCTCGTTCCCTTCGACTCCTTCAGCCAGTCGTTCAGGTTCAGCCAGTCCTTCGTCGGCATATCGCTAGTCCACGGATGCTCGAAGCCTGAGTGGTTAAAAATCATATCCATGACCACCTTCAGTCCCTTCTTGTGGGCCTCATCGCACAGACGGCGATAGTCGTCGTTTGTACCAAAACGGGGGTCGACGCGATAGTAGTTGGTAGTAGCATAGCCGTGATAGGTCGAGTAGCCACGTTCGTCATCGGGTGAGTCGTTCTCCAAGACAGGCGTCAACCAAAGGGCTGTCACACCTAACTCCTTGAAGTAGTCCAAGTGCTCACGAATGCCGTTCAGATCGCCACCATGACGCAACGAGGGTTGTGTGCGATCTTCCTTGTAAGCGCGCATGCCCTTCACCTGCGGGTTATGTCCTGCCCCCTGTGCAAAACGGTCGGGCATGAGCATATAGAGTACGTCGCTGATGTCGAAGCCCTTACGCTTCTTGCCGTCCATCTCGCGCTGTTTCAGCACATAAGGAACGGTAAACTTCTGCAGTTTACCCTTTGCATTCTTCACGTCAAACTTGAGCGTCATCGTACCTGCCTCGGCACCTTTTACGTTCAGGTACACCAACAGATAATTGGGCGAATCCAGTCGTACCAAGCTGTCGATAGTCACGCCAGGATAATCCGTCGTCACGGCCTCAGCATCACGTATGCCTTTGCCGTACACCATCAACTGCACCGATGGGTTCTTCATTCCCACGAACCAATCGGTTGGCTCGATGCGGTCAATCACTATCGTACTCTTCTTAGCTGCACTCATTGTCATCACGTTTGCCATCAGGATGGCAGTTAATAAAATAATTCGTTTCATAGTATTTCATGAGATATTAATTGTTTAATCATGCAAGATGAGGGCCGACTGCGGACTGACCGTAGTACGGCGACCAAAAATCTTCTCGGTAGAGTCTTCATTGATCTCGCCATCCTTGCAAACCACTGTGTACATGCCCTTGGGAATGTTGACAGTAGCCGTCTTACGGCTGGGATTGAGGATGACGATGATGTTACGCCAGTCGTCACGTCCGGCATAGTTCTTCAGTTGGAAGGCGACTACGCCATCAGGTGCTTCAAGGAATTCCAAGTGCTTGCGCACCAGGTTAGCATCACCCAAGCGGAAGGCAGGATGATTGCGACGCAGGGCTATCAGGTCGCTGTAGTATTTGAACACCTGCGGATAGCGCTCCTTGTTGCTCCAATCGAGACGGTTGATGCTGTCGGGCGACTCAAAGCTGTTGTGAACACCCTGTTTGGTACGTAACAGCTCCTCACCACTCAACATAAAGGGAACGCCCTGCGACGTAAACACAGCCGTCTGTGCCAAGAGGTCAAGGCGAATCAGCTCGTCCTCCTTCAATTTAGGGATGCTGGCCTTCAGGCGGTCCACCAAACACATATCGTCATGACAAGAGACGTAGGCCAGCATCTGCGTGGGTTCCAAGGCCCAAGGCTTCTGGCTGTAGTTAACTTTCTTCATATTAACCTGCGGGTGTTGGATGCCGCCGACAATGCCGAACTTCAGACTTTCTACCTCAACATCGCCAGCAAACTGTCCAGGCTTATGGGTATTCAACCGACCCAGCCAGCCAGAAACGGTATCATCAGAGAACGGGCCACGCAGGGCATCGCGCATCTCGTCAGAGAAAGCAGCAATGCCTGGC
>Ga0310694_10006226_pt1 | contig 11297 bp, 6 predicted proteins | sample 174DNAGHGhighgp2_FD_203884 | JGI IMG/M metagenome (GOLD analysis project Ga0310694, IMG submission 203884) | Sheep rumen microbial communities from Palmerston North, Manawatu-Wanganui, New Zealand - 1742 DNA GHGhigh gp2 (v2) (version 2) | ecosystem: Host-associated > Mammals > Digestive system >... | reverse complement strand
AAATACAAGTGATGGCTATAATAGAATGCCCAATTGTAGCCTTGGAAGAAAGAATAAAAGAGGAATTAATTGAAAATCCAGCTTTAGAAGAAGGTCCTGCTGAATCTGAAGATATGGAAATTAAGGATAATATGCTCGACGATGAGTCCTCTGACGGTAGCGATGATATTGATTTTGGCGACTATGAATTGGATGACGATATCCCCGATTATGCCGATAAAGTTAATAATAGAGGAGCTGATGATGTACATGTGGATATTCCTTATTCTGAAGGAGAAAGTTTTAATGATGTATTAATTGAACAGTTGCACATGCAAAATATTACCAAGGAAGAAGAAGCTTTGGGAGAATATATTATTGGAAATATCGATGATGATGGTTATTTAAGACGTGATTTGTCGGCAATGGTCGATGATTTAGCATTTAGTGTAAATTTAGAAATTTCTGAAAAAGAATTGGAGAAGGTTTTGAAAATAATTCAAGATTTTGATCCTGCAGGTGTTGGTGCTCGTAATTTACAAGAATGTTTATATCTTCAGCTTTGTCGTAAGACTCCAACAGAACTGGTGAATTTGGAAATGCGTATTGTTCAAGACAATTTTGAGGACTTTCAAAAAATGAATACACGCGTATTACTGAAGAAGTTGGATTGTTCCGAAGAACAATTGGAAGCGGCTCTTAAGGATTTGTCAAAACTAAATCCTAAACCAGGTAATTCAAGTAGTAATATTTACGATAGAGTAGAAACCATAATTCCTGATTTTATTTTGGAAGAAATTGATGGAGATTTGGTGTTGAGTTTGAATAATGGTAATGTGCCAGAATTACGTGTGTGTAGGAAGTATAAGGATATGATTAATGATTATACTTCTAATAAAGAAGGAAATAAGAAGAATAAGGATGCTGTGATGTATATCAAACAAAAACTTGATTCGGCAAATTGGTTTATTGATGCTATTAAACAGCGTAATGAAACCATGATGACGGTTATGCAAACTATTGTGGATATTCAGTCGGATTATTTTCATTCAGGTGACGATATGTTGTTAAAACCTATGATTTTGCAAACGGTAGCCGACCGGGCAGGATGTGATCCTACAACGGTTTCCCGTGTTACAAAAGGAAAATATATTCAAACAGAATTTGGTATTATTCCATTAAAATACTTTTTTGTTGATTCTTTGCATGCGGGAGAAGGCATGTCAACTATAAATATAAAGGAACGAATTCGTCAATTGTTGGAAGATGAAAATCCAGATAAAATGTTGAGAGATGATGAGATTGCCGATATTCTTCAAAAAGAAGGTATTAATATAGCTCGTCGTACGGTAGCTAAGTATAGAGGAGAGTTGGGTATCGCGAGTATTAAAGAAAGAAGAAAAAGAAAATGATCAAAATCCTTGCAAATATCATATCTGGAGTTTTTCATCCATTATTTATGCCTTTATACGTGTACGTAATGTATTCGTACCTTATGTTTAATGAATTTATTCGAGGTACTTCGTTTTTTTTGTCAGCTACGTTCATGGTAGTGGTGTTTTCTATTATAATTCCAGTAATAGGCTTTTTTGTTTATTTTTTCATAAAACAAGATTTTTCAGATGTGTTTATGAAAAATCAGAAAAATCGTCCTGTACCATACTTAATATGTTTGTTTTCATATTTAATTATGATATTGGTGTTTAATAAGCACGAATATTTGTATATGTATTCTTATTGCCTTGTTGGAGCATTTGTGGCTTTGTTTTTTGTTTTTTTGATTAATTTTAGCTGGAAAATAAGCATTCATACTACTGCGCTAGGGGCCGTTTTTGTGCTTGGTATATTTTATTCTATATGCACATCTACTAATCCGTATTGGTTTTTTGTGGTTATTTTATTGATTTCGGGATTGGTTGGCTCAAGTAGAATTTATTTAAAGTCTCATTCTTTGTCTCAAGTAATTTCTGGATTTTGTCTAGGAATCTTCTCAGGATCAGTGCCTTTAGTGTTGTTATTTCTTTCAAGTTTGAATTTTTTTTGATTTTTTAAGAAATTTTCTTTTAAAATGTTTGGTAGTTAAAAAAAAGTGTCGTACATTTGCACTCGCAATTCGGTCACAATACCAATGCACGATGGTCCATTCGTCTATCGGTTAGGACGAGAGATTTTCATTCTCTAAAGAGGAGTTCGACTCTCCTATGGACTACTAATTTAAAAAGTAAATTGAAATGGCAAATCATTCAGCTACTATCAAAGAAATTCGTAAGATTGAAAAGAGAAATCTTCACAATAGATATTATGCAAAAACAGCTAGAAATGCTGTAAGAGCTTTGCGTGCTAATACTAATAAATCAGAAGCAACAGCTATGTTGTCAAAAGTTTCTTCTATGCTTGATAAACTTGCAAAAAGAAACATTATCCACAAAAACAAAGCTGCTAATTTGAAATCTAAATTGGCTTCGCACGTTAATAAATTGAGTTAATATTTATTTTTTTAGATAGTTTCCCCTTTTGATTTTTCAGAAGGGGATTTTTTTTATAGTTATAGGCACACATTTATGAAATTAAAATCACAAGGAAATTCTATTAAGCTTTGGGCAGAAGACGATCGCCCTAGAGAAAAAGCATTAACAAAAGGTGTTCGGGAATTGTCAAATGCCGAACTTTTAGCCATCTTGTTGGGCTCTGGAAATGCTAAAAAGTCAGCTGTAGATTTATCAAAAGAAATTCTCCAGTCAATCAATAATAATTTAGACTCATTGGGGAAAATGTCTTATGATGAACTGATAAAATATCAAGGAATTGGTATGGCTAAAGCGGTCACGATTTTGTCGGCAATGGAATTGGGAAAACGTCGGAAATTGGCAGAACTTGCAGATTCTCCTCAAATAAAAAATAGTGATATTGCCGCTCAAATCTTCGTAGAAAAATTGGGTGATGAACCTTGTGAAGAGTTTTGGATTATGCTGCTTAATAAATCTAATAAGATAATTGAAATAAAAAAAGTGAGTAGCGGTGGCTTGTCTGAAACTTCAGTGGACGTGCGAGTAATTATGAAGATGGCTCTCGAAAAACGTACTTGTGGAATGATTGTGAGTCATAATCATCCTTCAGGTTCGCTCGTTCCAAGTGATGCGGATAAGTCCTGTACAAGAAAATTGGCAGAGGCATGTAAAATAATGAACATAAAATTTTTTGATCATATTATTGTTTCAGGCAAAAAATATTATAGTTTTGCGGATGAAGGATTACTTTAATGATACGCATATATTCTGAACATATTACTAATCGTTTACGCTATATCGTAAATCATTTGTTCGCGATGGTGTTAAACACTGATTATCAGTTTGTAGAAAGCATTGATGATGCTCATATTATTTATGGCACTCAACGCAAGGGAAATGCTTTCCTAATTATTCCAAATGGATTGCTTTCTGAAACGGATGTTCGTGACTTTAAAATAACCGATATTGATTTTTGGCAAGACCAGCCAATATTTTTTACTCAAAAAGAAGGCGATTTGCCTTTTGATATTTTTGCTGCAAGTTTTTATTTGGTAAGTCGATATGAGGAGTATTTACCTTCAGAAAAAGACGTGCATGGTCGCTATAAAAGTGATAATAGTTTGGCGTATAAAAATGGTTTTTTGACGAAACCTATGGTTGATATCTGGGCCAATATGTTGTTAGAAAAATTGCGAACTCGTTTTTCTGATATTACTCCAATACCACCTTGCTATCGTTTTTTGTCAACTATAGATGTGGATAATGTGTATCTTTATCGTCATGCAGGATTGTTCCAAAATATCTGGAAATTACTTAAGTCTATTCGAAACAAAAACTTGTTTTTAAACCAATTGACCGTTATATTTCATTTAAAAGAAGACCCTTATTTTACTTTCCCCAAAATAGAAAAGTGGCATCAACAATTGGGATTAAAAACACATTACTTTTTGCATGTTGGTCCTTGGGGAAAAATAGATAGACGCTGTTTTTGTGTCAAAAATAATATTCGTAGAATTCTAAAAGTAATAGGAATTTCTTCAGATGTAGGCATTCATATTTCGCATAGAGGGGCTTTTGATACGGTACAACAAGCAAAGGAAAAGCGTATTTTGGAAGCAATAACTCAGCAAACAATAACACAGAATCGTTTTCATTATTTGCGTTTCCGTTTACCTGATTCTTATCAAGATTTGCTTAAATTGGGAATCAAGGAGGATTATTCAATGGGATATGCCGATCAACTTGGTTTTCGGGCGAGTACGTCTTTCCCTTTTTATTTCTACGATTTGAAAAAAGACCAATCGACCGAACTTTTGGTTCATTCTTTACCGATCATGGATGTGGTTTTGCGTAAGCGTTTACAATTAAATCAACAAGAGGCAATAGATGAAGTAAAAAAAATAGTGCAACATATTCGTCAAATCAATGGCGAATGCGTAATTTTGTGGCACAATCAAAATCTTTCTTATATCGAAAATTGGGAGGATTGGGAAATAGTGTACAAAGCAATTTTAAAAATAGCCAAATAGTGGAAAAATCGGTCAATATACATACGCTCAAAAACGGTATTCGTGTGGTTCACATGGAGGACTCACTCCGTGTGGCGTATTGTGGTATGTTGTTGAATATAGGAACGCGAGATGAATTGGAGCACGAACACGGATATGCCCACTTTCTCGAACATTTGCTTTTTAAAGGGACTTCTTGTTATAATGCTTTGCAAATCATTGATATGGCCGAGAGTGTAGGAGCCGATTTGAATGCTTATACAACTAAAGAAGAAATCTTCCTTTACGCTGGTTTCTTAAAAGAAAATTACGAACGTATTTTTGCACTTATTTCTGATTTGATTTTCGATTCTAATTTTCCTGAAGAAGGGTTAAAAACAGAAAAGGAAGTCGTGATAGATGAAATCAATTCGTATAAAGATACGCCTTCCGAACTCATTTTTGATGATTTTGAAGATTTGGTTTTTGATGGTTGTGCTCTGGGTAAGAATATTTTAGGAACTCAGGAAAGTCTGAAGAAAACGACAAGTAAAGATATTCTTAATTTTAGGAATCGATTGTATAGTTCCGATCGAATGGTGTTTTTTTCTGTAGGTAATATTCCTTTTAAAAGGGTAGTCAGAATGGCTGAAAAGTACCTTGAAAATCAGCAAATAAGAAAGATAGGAAGTCAACGTATAAAACCTACTAGTTATATTCCTAAAACGGTTACTATTCATAAAAAAACGCATCAGGCTCATTGCGTGATAGGTGGACGTTCATTTGATTTGTATGATGGTCGGCGTCAAACAGCTATCTTGCTTAATAATTTACTTGGTGGACCATTTATGAGTAGTCTGCTTAACCTTTCTTTGCGAGAGAAACATGGTTTGGCTTATAATGTCGAATCATCGTATTCGCCTTATTCAGATACGGGAATATGGAACATTTATTTTGGTACTGATTGTAGTGATGTAGATAAATGTGTGTCGTTGATATATAAAGAATTAAATAAACTTTGTCGAAAAGAGATTAGTGACGCGCGAATGACTAAATTAAAACGTCAAATCATTTCTCAGTTGTTGTTTTCTTCCGAAAATAAAGAAAATGTCGCTCTTAACTTGGGCAAAAGTATTTTATATTATAATCAATTTGATAGTCTTGAAGCTACGATAAAAGAGGTGGAGGAGATTACGGCAAAACAAATTCTTGAAGTTGCTAATCTTTTGTTTGATGAGAAATCATTTTCAACATTAATATATAATAAATAATGGATGCTGAATTAGAAAAATATTGCATACTTCATAGTGATGAGGAACCAGAAATTCTTCGAAAATTGAATCGGGATGGTCATGTAAATTTGTTGAAACCAAGAATGATGTCTGGACATTTTCAGGGTCGTGTTTTAGCAATGTTGTCGAAAATGATTGCTCCAAGAAGAATTCTCGAAATAGGAACCTTTGCGGGCTATTCGGCATTGTGTTTTGCCGAAGGTTTGACGGAGGATGGTTTGATATACACGTTGGATGTGAATGATGAAATCGAGGAATTTGCCACTCGATATTTTGAGCAATCTGTTTATAAGGATAAAATAAAATTCATCATAGCCGATGTTGAGCAATGGTTACCTACGGTAGATGAAGTGTTTGATTTGGTATTTATTGATGGAAATAAACGTCATTATGATCGTTATTATGAGGCAGTTCTTCCGCGAGTAAGGAAGGGCGGTTTTATTTTGGCTGATAATACGCTTTGGGACGGGAAAGTTCTTGAACCTATTCAGAAAAACGATACACAAACACAAGGTATTATAATGTTTAATGAAATGATCGCTCAAGATAATCGTGTAGAGAAGGTTATTTTACCTCTTCGTGATGGATTAACTTTAATTCGAAAAAAATAGCGGTCAAATCAAGTTTTTTGCAATAAAAAAGGTCAACTAATCAGTTGACCTTTTCTGTTATGTGGATGGGTTGATTATTGTTTTACTTCAACCCATGTTCCTGCCGTATTAGCACGAGTAGTATGGTTGTACATAGCTTCAATACGTGTACTAGGAAGAATGTATTTACCCGAGTAAGTCGCACACAATGTCATTTCAATAATTACCTTTTTACCAACAGGTAGATGATTGATATAACTATAAACTTTATCATCTCTAACATCTTGATAATCTGGGATGTAATGGTTGCTATTAGTGCGGTCCTCGGTGCGTTTGTCTATGATTTCCCAACCTGAAGGAATAATGTATTCAAGGGCAAGGTTATCCAAGTCGTTGCTACTTAAGTTGGTTACCTCAATTAACGCAAGGAAGTTAGTACCTTGTGCAAGTGCACTGGCGTCAATACGGTTGTAGTCTAAATTGGTATATTCAACTTTTAGTCCTACGCCATTTTGATAGGCTGTTTCATTGCCATTAGTAGCGCCCTCTGTGTAAACACGAACAAAGATTGGTTTGTCACTTTGGTTGGTTACACTAATAGATTTAAAGGTGTTAGCATTTTCTTCCAATTGGTCTGCCCATGTAGAAGTGGTTTGAATGCTTTCTGTATGTTCTCCATAAGTGAATTTTGCTTTAAGAGGTTTGTTACTTACAAATGTTTTGTTGTAAGCGGCTATAGAGGCAAGAGAAATAGCTGCCGTTTGTGTACTCATCCATTCGTTGCTATTGATGTCGTTAGCAATCTTATTCGCCAATTCGGTTGCTTTATCTCCTCGTTTTAGTTGGGTTTCGATCATCAAGCGAAGGGCATTATCTCTGGTGTTACTGCCAAAGGTATAATTATAAGAATCATAATTTGGTTGATAGGTTGTAGCTTTATCAATCAATTTAACGGCAATGTCTTTACGTTCCATGAAAGCATAGGCTCCAGCTACTAACCATTGTGCCAAACTGCCTTTAAGGTCTTCTTCTTTCAAACGATTCATGGCTCCAGCTTCTCCTTTGTCTGCCATAGCAAGTACGTATAGACGATAAGCTTGGGTACTTACTTCATTGTACCAAACGTAACTATCGGTTTGTGGAGTAGTCCATTGACGCGATTTGTTTGAAAGAGCATTTATAAGTTTAGTTTTGAGTCGATTAGGAACATCATACCCTGCTTTTTCTGCCTCGCATAGGAAGTGTAAAACGTAGGTACTTGCCCACATATTCGGTTCACTGCTACCTGCCCAATAGGCCATGAGTCCTTCTGAGGTCTGGAATTTTTGAAGGTCATGGATACATTGTTTGATAGCATTTTCAGCTTTTTGTTTATCCGATTCTTTTAGATTGATTAAGTCGTTTAGATAAAGTTGGGCAAAAGCTTTCGATGTGGTTTGTTCTACACAACCATGTGGGTAGTCAATCAAATAGCTTAAACGAGAAGAGAATCGTATGGCTTGAGGGTAAGAAACTTCTACTTTAAGGTTGTTCGTTTTGTTTTCACCAAAAGCCTGTGGAGTGAAGTTTTTAGTCTTGCCTGCTTCTATTTGAATGTCTTCAAAGCGTTGTTCTACTTTGGCTAATGATCGAACATCAATTTCTGCTTCATATCGAGCCGTTAATTTAGCCGATTTAGCAATAATTCTAATCGTTTCAGTGCCATTGCTTGAATTTACTTTTATGCGGAAATTGGTGGTTTTATCACCAGCCTTGTTGAAATATAATTGAGCTGTTTTATCACCAATAACGCTTAGTCCATTAGAACATTCTATATTGGCCGTTACGTTATTAATGTTATCGGTTGTCGCAAAAATAGTGGCAGGAATATTGATTTCTTCTCCTGCTGTAATAACACGAGGAAGTGTTCCTAGTACCATTAAATCATTGCGAACAGTAACGCCTTTTTCTGCATTACCGTATGCACCATTTTCATTGTCACAAGCAACAACCATCACACGAACCTTACCATTGTAGTTTGGTACGTAGAATTGGTGTTTTTTGGTCTCTCCTTTGCCTAAAGTATATGGACCTTCAAAGTGAACAATAGGGGCAAAGCGATTGACAATTGCTTTGGGACCATTTTCGGCTTCCATGTCACCTCCAATGCTGAATATTTGTTCAATTTTACCACCGTAAGCTCCTAAAATTATGTCGTAGTCGTCCCAAGTACGAACACCTAAGGCTTCGCGTGCATAGAACGTATTCCAAGGATTTGGTGTTTTGAAGTGGGTTAAATTCAAAAGTCCTTCGTCTATAATGGCTAAAGTGTATGACATGGCTTTGCCGTTTTTTTCCGAAACACTTACTTTATATTCTGTCTCTGGTCGCCATATATCATCGGTTTTAATTTCTGGGGTTAATCTGCTTTCTGCTGAATTGACTGTAAAATTAACTACACCATACATACGAATTGGTCGGTCGTTTCGACGTTTATAAGGTTGTATTAAAGATAGATGAACATAAGCATTTGGTTGCATTTCTTTGGTAACAGGAATGCTGATATTGGCACTTCCGTTTTTAACGTCAAATACTTCCGAATAAATCACGTTATTACCATTTTCGATGCTTGCTAATACTTTTGCTCCATCTTCTCCAGGAATGGTAATGGTGATTTTTTCGCCAGGAGCATATTCTTTTTTATCTGTTTCAAATGTCAATGCTGTAGCATGATTTGAGTTGCTTGAACGACGAGAATAAACCGATTCCCAGTCAAAATATGCCATCAAACCTGTACTATGCTTGCCGTTTTTATCTTTTACTTTAATGAAGTATGTACCCCAATCATCGTCTTCAATTTGAAGATTAAATTTTCCTTTTCCTGATTCGTCAGTTGTCACATTAAAGTTTTTGATAGGGGTATAGTATTGGTCATTGTTATAGCTGGCTAAAATACCATCGTAAGATGACCACCACCAATACCATTCAACTTTGAATATTTTAACATTCACTTCCGAATGACCTATAGGATTGCCATTGGCATCTACACTCGCGATATTAAATGTATGAACTTTTCCTGTGGCTAATTGGGTTTGATCTTTTTGTGGCGATTCAATACCAATATAGCGGTCGTATGGTGAAAAATCAAAAGAGGAAACGTCGATACTGAAATTACCTGATGGTTCGTAAACTTTTGTAGTAAGTTTGGCCGTAAGCATACCAGGAGCATTGTTGCCAACGGAGTATATGGCGTTTACAATAGTATCTCCTACGTCATTGGTTTTGCCTGAGTATAGCGTACTTTGCTCGCTTGAGAAACTTTTCGAAGGATCATCGAAGCAGTATCCTTTGAAATTTTTAAATTGCGTAGTTTTAGAATAAAAATCGGCAGAAACATCAAATTTTAAATGACTGGCTTTGGATCCTTGTAGCCATTCGGTATGCAGTTTTGCCTTAATTGATTTGCCATTTTTAATGACGTTATCTTGTGGTTTAAAATCAATTTTTAAGCGATTTGGCTTAATTGTTTCCACACGAAGTGTTTTGTTAAAGATAGCTCCTCCGATTTCAATTTTTGCATTCCAAAATCCCGTTTCTACATTTGGATCTAAAGGTAGGGTGAATGCAAAAATTCCCTTTTTATCGTATATAACCGATTGCTGTGCCATTATCTGACCAAGAGGATTAGTAAGGGTAAGTTGGATAGGATGACCTTCTGGTAAGACTTTATCTCTGTCGTAAACAATAAAACCTAAGTGTATGGTATCTCCAGGACGCCAAACGCCTCTATCACCATAAATAAATCCTTTCAAACCGCGTTGTATTTCGCTTCCTGAAGTGTCGAAGTCACTTAAATTAAGACTGCTTCCATCATCTACTCGTAAGTAGGCTTTTTGATGACCATCGGTGGCCATAAGGTAAAATGGAATACTTTTGTCGTAATTTATAACACAGTGACCTTCACTGTCGGTTTTGCCTTCTGCAATTTTTTGTAATTGAAAATTGTATGCCGTTACCTCAATGCCACTTTCACTTTCAGCTGTAAGAATATTTCTTACCCAAATGTTCATTTGTTTGGTGGTTCCGCTTTTCGCGATTATGGCCAAGTCGGTAGCTACAACGTATGTGCTTGTTTTTAGGTATCGGTAAAAATAATCGTGTGTAGGGTCGTCCGATTTTGACCAATCCCATTCTCCTTCGTTGTAGAAGTTATAGTCGCCCCAAGCCGCAGGAACGTCTGATTGCTCCGTTTCATAAACAAATTCTTTCTCGTTTTCAGCTATTAAGTCTTTGCGAGAGTATTCGTTTTCATTGGCTCCAGGGTAAACCGACATGTGTTTGTTACCTGTAATTTCTATTTTATAAATGGCTCCAGCTTCAGGTTGGAATAGCTCTTTTAAATTAAGGGCAAATACATTTTCGGTGGTTAAATCAAGAGTCGCATCTTCGTCTAAGAAAATAAGTTTACGTGCAACAATTCGACCTACACGACGAAGTCCTGTGTCATAATTAGCATTTAATTTATTGCATTGTAAGAATTGACCGACACTATTTGCTTCAATTTTAATAACTCTAACGATGACCGCTTTGAAATAGGTTGAGGTAAACGTTAGGTTCATATCTCCCGAAAGGGGCATGATAGTACCCTGTTTTACGTAACTAATTTGAGGTTTTAAAAGAGTCGTGTTAAGTGTAAATGAGTCGGAGTTCTCTAATTCTAAATTGTTAGTGCTTTTAATGCCTTTGTTAACGTTGATTTTTATACTTTTTTTATTGTCATTTTCTTGGAAATAGAGTTTGACGATGTTCCCTGAAACTTGAATGCGGTCGTTAGTTTCGCTATCACTATAAACCAGTCCTTTTAAGTCTTGTTTGGTGTCAAGGTATTTGCTAAATGAAATCAAAACGCAATTTTTTTCGTTTTCAGAAAGCTTAGCATTAATTACACAAATTTTTTCTTTA
>Ga0310694_10006223_pt1 | contig 11299 bp, 7 predicted proteins | sample 174DNAGHGhighgp2_FD_203884 | JGI IMG/M metagenome (GOLD analysis project Ga0310694, IMG submission 203884) | Sheep rumen microbial communities from Palmerston North, Manawatu-Wanganui, New Zealand - 1742 DNA GHGhigh gp2 (v2) (version 2) | ecosystem: Host-associated > Mammals > Digestive system >... | reverse complement strand
AGGACCGCTTCTCCTGTATTATTTTTTCATCTGATAGCATCTGGTATGCCGACTGGACATAGTAGCGTTGCCCCCCTTTGTTAGCCACAAAATCCACTTCCAAAGTCTGTCGAGGCTCTCCCTGTGGACTGACAATCACGTTGCCCACATCCACGCTGACTATTGCCACGTGCATTCATCAGTTGTTCAATATATTTCGGACGTTCAACGGTCATTGTGTTTCGATTTTGTGGTTATATATCCATTTTTTCGAAATGCAAAGGTACAACTATTTTTGAAATTGGAAAAATATTTTTTATAAAGACCCTGTCAGCCAGATTGCCGTCACCCCACGACGAAGTCTCGCGTATTCCCACTAACGCATTCTGCCTGCTTTGCAGGCTTTGTGGTATGCCTGCGAGCTCCGCTGAATAAATCATATGTAGCGAGTCAGCACCGCTGAAATTAATATAATATAGCGAAAAGCGCATTCCCACATTCATCCACTTCCCTTCTTGGTTGGTTATTTGATCCTTCTTTGTGCCTTCTTTGGAATTATCAGTTTGTTGAAAAACATGCCTGCTGTTTTGAATAAAATTTTTATATTTGCAAAATAAAAACTAATTGCAACTCAATTATACAGATAATTGAGGTAGTTCCCTAGGCGACCGTTACGACATAATGAGTTTCAGAACTTGCATTTTCGTCAAAACACCTTCAAAGACTGTATGAATTACCTAAAAAAAAATTTTTCGTTTAAAAATATTTAACTTAATCTAGAGGCAATAATCCAAAGTATTCATTATATGGCTTATGTATATCAACAAAAGCAAAATTCATCCCGTAATGATGATGTAGTTTCTTATAAAGACTATCCGCCTTACTATCCGCCGATACAAAGTAAGATATCTTTTCAACATTTGCTTGAGCAAACATTTTTGTATCATTTGGAATGACTATTCGAGGTGTTACTTCTAAAATTTCTTGCTGTCTCAATGTATATGCACAATTACACAATTGACCAGCCTCTGATGCATGGGTAATAGTAAAAGGAATAACTTGCAAGTTTTTAAACGGTATTTCATCTAAATTTCCTTTTACACAATATTCTGCAATAGCTATGGTTGAAATTTTACAAATTATATTGTTCCCAAGAAAATATCTAAAATAATTTAATGCATTATTATGCAACACATCATCTTCTTTTAGCAAGCGGATTATAAAACCAGTATCCAACAATGCAGTTTTATTCTCTTCTTTACTCATAATCTCTCATATTTCTAAGCCATTCATCTACATCGCGAATGTCATTCCAAGTGTATCTAGCCTTGAAAATCAAATCCTTGATATATTTTTCGTCATAATTGGAATCATAATCAAATATATCTACCAAAAAAAGTGATTTGTCATCAATCTCTCCAGAATCTATCTTTTGTTTCCCTGCAACTTGTATCCCAAACTCACGGTATAATAAATTTTTATCAATACTTTGCAGTTGTTCTTTTGTTGTGTTGACTAAATAACTTTTACCATCAGATGTTACAATATGAATATTAGAATTCGTTTTTCCTCCAGCATCGACTATTGTACCATACAGGAACAGCATAGTATCAACCCAAATATCAGACTCAATAAAGAATTGTGTATTGGGAGTTATTTGCAACGTTGAAACATCATCGCCGACAATATTAATATCAATATCATATTCTTTAGCAACCGCAGTTTTTTGTAGGTTTTCGATAGAACGAGCCATTTTTTGTTCTATACCCACAAGTGAATTTTGGGAAGATATTAACGAGATTACCGCACCAAATTCAACAATGGCCTGTTTTGATGTTTTAAAAATATTTTTTACAGAACCAGGTTCGATGGAATATGAAATAATAGGACGGTTTGTCTTACTATTGGGGAATAATAACGTTTCGACTTCGTCCAACAATTTTCGTACTTCTTTTATGTCAAATGATTCCATTGAGACCCTTCCTTTACGGGACGAGTCTTCAATATGTATCACTATTTCACCACTTTGAAGCATTTATACTATCACGTTACAACACTGCAAATATAAATATTTTTTATGAAATACATTTTTTGATGTAGTTATTAAAAGGAACTTAATTTCAAGTTGATTAAGCAAACCGATAGAATTCAATCATTCATATCACTACAAAAGTCAAAATAAAAGTATTATCAAAAAAAAACACTAATTATCTATCGGAATGATAACAGGAAGAGTATATCTTATGCGGTTAGTAGTTTCATTATTAACAGTTTTATTCTTTTCTCCTCCAACGTTAAACACACTGGCTACAGATAATTTTGCTCCTGATTCTGTTGATTTTGCATCCGTGACCGTCACAGCCACATCTATTTCAACCTCAATGCAGTGCAAATCATAACCATCTTTTCCTATTACATATTTTCCTTTTTTATTGTCTCCATACGGATGCACTTCTTTTGTTGCAATTGTGTTTTTGCCATACTTTTCATTGAGTTCTTTTGTACTTTCTATTATTTGGCTTACAACCAGACTTTGAAATTCCTTAATTTCCATTTCTCTATTTTTATTGATTAACTATATAACTATAAATTCAACATTTTTTCAACATTTGTGATTCCTAAAGATATGACTTCAATCATCTATTCTTATTAGGTACTTATCAAACAAAGGTTCTCCCCACTTGGCTCTACCGTTTTTCTCGCCTGTAAAATCATACCATTCACGTAAAACCAATTCTGTATTTAAAATATACATATTTGCACGACAACCTGTTAATGTATTATAAACGTATTTTTTATACAAATTCTCCATATATCTTCTTATTATCGGAACCTGTTCATCATATGTTAGTGGTTTATTTGATACTTCAATCTCCATTGAAAACACATCCATCCAATTTACGACAAATTTATTAGTCCATCCTGATCCCTTTGTTGGAACATTCATCCATACTATCATATCTGGTGTTGAATAAGGTCCATAGCCATTACTAAACAAAACCTCTTGACAAACCAACTCCTTATACTTTTGTTCGGCTTTTTCGTCTAATGTTATCCCATAAAAGAAAAGATCTTCTTGTTGAATATGAGCATTTGCAATAGGCTCACCGAATGAATTTCCAGATTCTGTTGTAACTCCTCCGTACGATATGCATCCATTGATTGCATATCCATTCGCAATCATCATATTTTCAAAACTTGCAGCAGTGTTAACAACACCTTCAAAGGAATTGACAGAGTCATCTTTAGAAACAATGAGTATTGTATCTGAAAAATGGGTAATATAAAGATTGTCTGTATATATTCTTTCTTTTATACGGTCATATATCTGTCTAAAAATAGCTGCAACCTCACTAGTTGCCTCGCTCTCGACAATCTTCTTAAAACCCATAATATCCAACATGGCAACAAAGCGGTTTGGAGGCAGGGTTTCTAATCTTTGTAAAAACTTTTCGTGGTCAATTCTAAAATTCATACTATAACAAACGTCTATTATTTTTTTTTATTGCTCAATCTCAGCTATTTCTTCCGGGGTGAGGTTGTAGAGTTGGTAGACTAATCATTCCCCTGCCATACGGAATTTTAATTCGTAGTTCTTGATGAAGTCGATTTCTTCTTGCGTCAAGCCGTATAATGGGCCTATATAGTCATCTATTTCGTCGATTATAGCCTTCGAACGAACAATTTTGTACTCCTTAAATGATTCAATATGGTGGGTTGAGGAAGCAGAGGTTTGTCTGATGAATGCATTTTTTTCAATATCTGTCAAATATTTCTTATATAGTTTTTCCAAACTTGTTATTTGTTTTTGAGGAATTGACTCCAGAAATGGCAGCGGATAATTTTCTATTTCAGATCGTTTTATATTTAATCCATCAGTATACACTTGTTGATAGAAGTAGAAGTATGAACTGGATAGTATTAATCCAATGACATCTGTATATCTGCATTTAAATGATTTTTCGGCAGATGAAAAGGTTGGATAATTTGTCACAACGTTGAAATAACGCCCTCCTGCGGCTCGGTAAAAAACATCATTTCCATCTTCATCAAAGTAGTCAATTATTCTTTTGCCCGATGATAAAAGTTTGGCAAGTATTATCACTTCTAACTCTGTACCAACTTTCGCATATCTTCCATATATTTTTTGGTCTTTTGAATCCACATAAGCAAGGTTGTCAATGATGTCTTTGATAGTAAGATTTTCAGTTCTTCTATTCAATTTAGTTGTAAAAATATGACGAACTGGTGTCATATCCTTTTTTATCATAAAGATAGAAGTTCTTACACATGCAGCATCAAAAATTTGCTTTGGTCGATTTGAATATGATGATATTTTAATTTCGCTGCAAGACTTTTCTATCATAGACTGCAATGATGTTAGTGCATCACTTGAACCCACAGACATAGGAACAATAAACGCCAAAGAACCTTGATTACAAAGGATTCTGTGTCCCAATTCAATAAAGGCAACAAAAGTATCGGTAGACCCCTTAAGACCTTCTTTTTTATGACTGTTGGCACTATAGTAATTGTCTTTAATATATTGTTTGATATATTCATTAAGTTTCGCTCCATATGGCGGATTGCCAATGACAATATCAAACCCGCCGTTGTCGAAGATGTCTTTGAACCAGGTGTGCCAGAGGAAGAAGTCTTGGTTGGCGGAGGGGTTGAGTTTGTCCAACTTATCTTCGGCTGTCGGTCCGATGCCTTGTTGCTTGATATAACTCTTCACACTTCCGTTAATCAACTCCCGGTAGTGGGCTTTCTCTTTGTGGTCGGTGAGGGAGAAGTATTTCTTCAACCAGATTCTTAGGTTCTGCCGGATGTCGTCGGAGCTGAAGTCCATGCCTGTTTGGTTTTCAGTCCACCCTGACCTACGAGTGCCCCTCCCTGTTAAGGGACGTGTGTCCATGATATGGCTGAGGTCGTGGCCTTCAAAACTCTCAATAAGGCTGTTGCCCTGCATAAACTTGTAGTCGAAGTTGGGCAAGGGCTCAGGCTCCTCTGCATCCACCACGATGCTGAGCCAGAAGCGCAAGCGGGCGATGTCGATGGCACCGCGCTCGATGTCTACGCCGTAGATGTTGTTCTCGATGATTTGCTTCTTTAGTTGTGACCTGTGATCTGTGACCTGTGACACGAACGAGGGCTTCAGGGCTTCGCGGCAGCGCCAGAGTTCGTTCAATAGGCCCATCGGGAAGGCACCTGAGCCGATGGCGGGGTCGCAGATCTTCACGTTGCGGAGGGCGGCATCGAGGGTGTCACGGTAGGGCTCCAGCTCGTGTTGCATCTCGTGTTGCTCGACAAAGGCTCTAATGACTGTTTTTAGGTCGCGTACCTCCGGCACGCATTTTTCCATATTGTTGCTATCCCCACACTGCGAAAGCTTTCCGCTTTCTTGTGTGGGGTTATTGAGATTATGTCCCTTCGGGACATTGCCAGTAATGTCACTAGGCTGCAATTTGCTGTTGAGATATACAATAAGGCTCTCTTTGCACATATAGCGCACTATCTCCTTGGGCGTGTAGAAGGCACCCTTGGCTTTGTTGTCCTCGAGCAGGGACTCGAAAATCTTGCCCAGCATTTCTGGGTCGACACCCACCTCGGCATCGTCGGGGTCGTTCTCGTCGACGGTGAAGTTGTAGGAGGCCAGGAAGGTGAAGAGGTCTTCGAACAACGAAGCGGGCAGCTTGATGTGGAGCTTGTCAACAGCGTCTTCCTCAAACAGTCCTCCGTTGAGGTAGGGGAGAACACTCCAGTCTTCCAGTAGTTGCTTGTCCCAATGGCGGTCGGAAAACAGCCGCTCACGTTGCGCTGTCTCGGTATTGAAGATGCCGAAGAAAAGCGGTTCCAATACTTTTTCGAGGAAGTCGGCCTGCCGGTCGAGTGGCTGCATAAAGAAGAGGTCGCGCAAGAAGGCTTGGTTGCCATCAAGCCAGCCTTTCTTCTGCAGGAAGTGCAGGAAGACGATACGACCGAGCATTTTCTTTACATAGTCGTGATAGAGAGCACCGCTATTTCCCTGTCGTTCCAATTCTTTGACAATAATATCGTAGTGGCGATGATACTCGTCGAAGAACTCCTTGCTGAGGGCATCGACCGAGAATGCTTCTTTCAGGTCGTTGAGCACGAAACGTCCAGACTTGGAAGCTACCTTGCTCAGACGTTCCAGCGGGGTTTTGTACTGCCCTTGCGAGTCGCCGAGGATATAGGAGTACCGCTTGGCTGCGGTGACGCCTTCTTTCATATCGCAGATATACGACAGACGCCAATGGCTGCCGTCGTCGAAGATGGCGATAGCGGCATCGACCTCGTATTTCAGGTAAGGCTGAATCAACTTACGCAGTCCTACACGCTTGCGGCGCACGTCGCTGCCGTCGGCCACACGGGTGTAGAAGAAGCCCAACTCGCGCCCCTCGGTATCGACCATGCGGCCTATGAAGTAGTTTTGGTCGCCATCAGAGGAAGATGGCAACTGTTCGGGTCTTGTGGCGATGTCGTTGCAGCCAAAGATGTTGTGGACTATCTCGTTGCAGTAGGTCGTGTAGTCGAACTTCGACTGGAAGATGCGTTTGATGATGTCGGTGTTCATGATCACTTTTTTTAAAAAACATATAATTTCCATATAATTGACCATTAATTAATGGATAATTTATGGCTATTCGTGTGAGAATATGAATGTTTCGGAGAGGATGATTTCGGCGGTGGTGTTGGCGATGTGTGACGCGGTGGGTTGTGATGGCTGGGGCTGGCTGTAGCGGGTGTCGAGGTCTTCAAGCTGCTCCACTATCTTGATGATGGGGATGGGCTCTTTCTTGTGTTTGCGCGACATACGGTTGAGGGCATCGGCCAACTGGTTGTAGGTACCGCGTTCCACCATCTGCTTCAGTCGGTCGGCCACGGCTCGGGCTTCGTCGTCGGGCATCGAAGGCCGCACCTCGCGCAGGAAGGCGGCGGCTTTCTTGGCATCGTTGTCGCGACCGCCAATCTTGGGACGTTCCTCTTGGTGCTCGCGTTGCTGCTCGGCAACATACAGAGTCAGGGCGCTGCGTACCTGGGCATAGTGGGTGGGTTCGGCATCGCCGAATGGCACGGCCTTCTCGGTGGGTTCGGCACGGAAGATGTCGACGGCCTCGAGAAATGAGAGCTCGCGCACGTGCTCGCCGACAAGGTAGAAGGCTTTCTTGTTGGGAGAGGACAGGTAGGCTATGGTCTGAGGTCGCGTCTCTCCAAGACGCACTATACCTGTTGTCGGTTGTCCCCATACTGCGAAAGAATGTGGAGTTTGCTTCCTTGGGTCGCACCCCCCACTTCTTTCTTGTGTGGGGTTATTGGCACTCCGTGCGTTATGCCTCTCCGAGGCATTGTCTGTCGCAGGCAGGGATGCCTGCGTACCATGGCGGGCACAGCGGCTCTTTGGAGGCAGCATCTTAATCTTTCGGTAGAGGGCGGGGTTGGCGTCGTGCAGGGTACGAACCTCTGCCAGCAGTTCAAGGCTGCGGTCGGTGTCGTCGCGCACATCGCTATTGAAGAGTCGGAATTCCTGCACTATCTCGTCGTGCGAATAAATCCGGGTGTCCTCGCCGAGGGCGGAATGGAAGCTCTGCAGCTTGATGAGTGAGTTCTTCTTGAGGCTGATGATGGCATCGCCCGGGTCGGAGGGGTAGAACATATAGTTGTAGATGGCCTTGGCGGTGGAACCAATGCGGTTCACACGGCCGATGCGTTGCATCAGGCGCGTGGCATTCCACGGCGAGTCGTAGTTGACGATGACGTTAGCTCGGTGCAGGTTGATGCCCTCGGCCAGCACGTCGCTGGTGATGATGATGTTATAGTCGTTGCGCCGTTCACCTTTGTAGTTGGCGTCGAAGTTGGCGCGTATGTCCTCACGCTTGCGGTTGCGGTCGCGGGCACAGACGGAGAGGATGTCGGTGCGATGCAGCCGTTGGCGCAGTTGTTCGGTCAGGTAGTTGACGGTGTCCACGCTCTCGCTGAAGACCACCAGCTTGCCCTCCTGGTTGCGCTGCGGGTCGAACAGCTCGCCTTGCAGCATCTCGACGAAGAGGTCCAGTTTGGGGTCGGCATCCACCTTGTCCCACCGCTGGCAGAGTCCGCGCAGCAGGTTGGCGTCATATTCCAGCATCGGCAAGAACTCGGGCTTGAAGTCGGAGGCATGGAAGGTTATCTCGTCTGGGTCGAAGCCTTTGGCCATCGCCAGCTCCAGTATCTCGTCCAGTTCCATCCCGTCGGCTTGCAGTTTCTTGACGTTCAGGTCGGGGGCGATAATCACCTTGTCCTCGCTGAACATCTTTATCATCCCTTCGGTGGCGGCGAACAGCGTGTGGAGCGACTTCTTGAAGGCGTCGAAACTGCTCTCCAGGCGCTTGACCATGTGGGTGCGGTAGATGCCAGCCAGTGCCTCGGCCAACTGTGAAGCCCTTTGACCGGACGGCACATTGTATTTAGGGCAGTACTCCACAGCTCGATAGCGGGCATATCGCAGGCCACTGCCGTCGAACATGTCGGGCTTTTCCTCGCGCAGGTTGGAGGTGGGGGTGTCTATCAACTTCTTGTAGGTGTCCACAAAGAGCATCAGTACATCGGGCGACATCTGATAGGTGCGGTCCTCGGGATCGAGCAGCTGCGGGAAGTGTATCTCGCCGCTGTAGCGTGGTTCGTGTTGGATGTTGCTGCGCGTGCGGCGCACCATCACCTTCTCCAGCACGGTGTGGCGAAGCTCCTGATTGATAGCGTCGATACGCGAGGTTAGCATCTCTGGCGTGAGCACACGGCGTTGTGACATCAGGCTCTTGAACTCCTTGATCCACGGGGCAAAGGTGTCGGCAATGTTGCTCACGCCATCCAGCGTGCAGCGGGCGGTGTCCTGAAACAGCAGCAGTTGGTTCTTGATGTCCTCGGGCGTATTGTTGAACGGCGTGGCGGAGAGCAGAAGCACTTTCTTGCCCCCACGGACGTTGCCCTTGTTCACGCGGGGCGATTTGGTGATGCGTTGCAGCAGGTCGTAGTTGCAGTTGCTGTCGTGGCGGAAGTTGTGAGCCTCATCGACGATGACGAGGTCATAGTAGGGTGGCGTGTCGTAGTTGTTGCCGTCGATAATCTTGTCGAGGCTGCCGTTGGTGATGAAGCGCGTGTATTTGTTCTTGATGCGGAAGTCGTCGAAGGTGTCGGTCCAGTTGCTTTGCACCGACGGCGGGTAGATGACGAGGATGCGGGTGTTGTCGCCGTTGGCGGCAATGAAGCGCTGGGCAATCATAGCAGCCACCACTGTCTTGCCCAAACCCACAACGTCGGCAATGAAGCAGCCGTTGTGGCGCAGCATAATGTCGTAGCCTTGCACCACAGCGTCGCGTTGATAGGTAAGGTCGGAATAGCCCTCGGGCAGTAGCGGCACGAAGTCGTCCTCCACCTGGTTGCCGAAGTGGTCGATGAGCATCCGCATATAAAGCTCGTAGGGCGTAGGCTGCTGAGCGTCGGGAGCGAGGTGTGTCTTGCCCATCATACGCTCCACGTCAGCGAAGGTGATAGGCATCGCCTCGGCCCACAGCCGTTGAAACTCCGCCTCGCAGTAGGCCACATCGTCGTAGTCTTTCATCGCCACGTTGAGCTCGTAGCGCGGCGGCTCGGTAGCGCCAAGCCCTTGGTCGCTGATGTTGCTGCTGCCCATAATGACCCAGCCGTCGCTGTGTTCGCTGTGCTGCTGCGGCAGACAGAGGTAGAACTTGGCGTGGAGGTCGCGCGTGGGGTGGATGCGCAATTCAAGCCGCTTGGAGGCGATGTCCTCGCAGAACTGGCGGATGCCTTCGTCCACCTCGCCGCTGTAGTCCGACTGGCGCACATCGCGCAGGAAGTCGTCGCAATATTGTTCCAGCGAGGCCTCGCGGTCACCGAAGAACATCTTGCCCGCAGCCTGTGCCTGGCGGAAGAGGTTGTCGATATTGATGCCGACAAGGATTTTGATTTCATGCGTAGAGTCCAATTCTCTGCGAAGCTTGAAGTATCCCGAAGAACGAAAATAGCCAACCACGGCATGGAAGATGTCGAAGTTGGCCATTGCAGAGGCAATGCCGTGGAACTTGTCCAGCAGCGTCGCGTCGATATTGTTGAAAAACTTGGTGCTCATAAGGCTCGGCGTTTGTTACGCTTCCGCCTTTCGAAAAGCCACAAATAAAAAACCGCGGACTTCTGTCTGGACCGAGGTTCTCGACTACCTATAATCACTACTAAACAAGAAAGCCCACGGTATAACACCGCGAGCGTTCTGCCTTCTCGTAGTAGTGACGTCAATTGTCGAGATTTCGGTCCACTTGAAAAGCAAAAACGCTTTATAATATGACGTTATCTATTTTTTAGTCTCTTATCTTTGTCTTTAATTTGGTGTTTGTTATTACTTCGTTTTGAGGTGCAAATATACGAATTTTTCCAATACCGATGCCTCTTTTTGATAAGGTTCTTCCAAATATGCAGATTTTCAATAGCATGCCTGGCAATTTTACTTCCTGTCGGATGCCATTGTTCGTTGATTACGAAATGTTTTTTGTACGATTTTAAAACATAGATATCTTTTTTTTGCACGGATGAAAAAAAGTGCTTATCTTTGCCGCGTCGTTTCGATAGTGTAGAAACGATGTAAGTAATTGTAAGTCTAATCCAAAAGCGAAAATTTGCCCGCGCTGAAAAAGGCTCTTTGCGAGCCACAGGCTCTTGAATCCCTGATGGAAAAGAGAATAGGAACAATAACAATACTCGTGGCCGACCGTAGCCAGTCGGCTCTGATCAATCCAATCATTTCGGACTACTCCGACATCATCCTTTGTCGGCAAGGACTGCCGTTCCAGCAACGCGCTGTGGCGGTGATATCGCTTATTGTCGAAGGCAGCGTGGACCGCATCAACGCCCTGACGGGACGGCTGGGCCGCATCGCCGGCGTAGAAAGCAAGGCCGTCGTGACCAAGGCGAGTTGAGGAAGCGGAAAGCGGAAAGCGGAAAACGGAAAACGGAGAACGGAGAACGGAAAGCGGAAAACGGAAAACGGAGAACGGAAAACGGAAAGCGGAGATTGCCTAAAATGCCTAATCCGCCTAAAATGCCTAACTGACATCAATCCTTTTAAAAATCAAAAAATTAATCCATAAAATATAAAGCAATGAAACATCAAAATTTCATAGACCGTGACAAACTGTACGGAATGCTCGAGAACAACGCTCCGTCGGACAGTCAATTGAACGATATACTCAACAAGGCCCGCAAGCTGAAAGGCCTCAACCTCGGGGATGTGGCCAAGCTGCTCAGCGTG
>Ga0310694_10006222_pt1 | contig 11299 bp, 8 predicted proteins | sample 174DNAGHGhighgp2_FD_203884 | JGI IMG/M metagenome (GOLD analysis project Ga0310694, IMG submission 203884) | Sheep rumen microbial communities from Palmerston North, Manawatu-Wanganui, New Zealand - 1742 DNA GHGhigh gp2 (v2) (version 2) | ecosystem: Host-associated > Mammals > Digestive system >... | reverse complement strand
TTTTATGTATATTTTATAACTTTATATTTATTTTTAATTTTATGTATATTTTATAACTTTATATTTATTTTTAATTTTATGTATATTTTATAACTTTATGTTTATTTTTTAATTTTATGTTTAATTTTAAAAATATTTTATTAAAAAAGAATAAATAATAAAAATAAATAAAAAATAAAATAATTTTTTTATTTTTTTAATTATATATTTATTTTCTAACTTTATGTAATAAATCGATAATAGAATTAACTAAATATTGGATTTCTTCTTTAGTATTATAATCACACATAGAGATACGAATGATTTTATCTTTATAATTAGGGTTAATTTTCATAGATTGAAGGACGTGAGAGGTTTCCCCACTTTGACAGGCGGAACTAACACCGATACAAATATCATATTTATCACTTAACATTTTAGCGAACATTTTATTACAGGTATTAATATCTTTTAAAATAAATAACATAGTATTATCTAAAGAAACTTTAGGATTAATTAAAATACAATTATTATCTTCTAATTTTTTAGTAATATAAAGTTTATATTTATGTAATAATTCATTCTTTTTTTCTCTATTTTTATGAACTTCTTTTAAAGCATAAGAAAAAGCACTAATAAAAGCGATATTTTCTGTCCCACCTCTAATATGATTTTCTTGAGAATTAGCACAAAATTTAGAACATAATTCTTTACTATTTGAAGAACAACCACAACCATTATTTAAATATAATAATCCAACACCTTTAGGAGCGTGTAATTTATGACCGGAACAACTTAAAGCGGATATATTTAAATCTTTAGGATGAATAATATATTTACCTATAGCTTGCGTGACATCAGAATGTAAAAATACTTTATATTTTTTACAAATTAAACCTATTTTTTTCATATCATTAACCGCACCGGTTTCATTATTAGCATACATTATACTACATAAAACAATTTTATATTTAGAATTTTTTATAGCATTTTCTAAATCTAAAGGATGAATTCTTCCATAATATTCATCATTAATATTAGTTCTAACCGGTAAAATAATAACATTAATTTTAGGATTATTTTGGAAAAATTTAAATAAATTTAAAACACTTGGATGTTCTATTGATGATGTGATTATTGTTATTTTTTCATTAGGATGTTCTAATAAATAACCATTAACAATACCATTTATTAATATAGAATTACTTTCAGTAGCACAACTCGTAAAATATATATCATTTACATCTACATCTAAATCATCACTAACTATTTTCCGGCTTTTATCTAACTCATTTTTAGCAGCTTGTCCCTCTTTATGTAATATATTTGATGGATTACCACAATTTAACCATTCACATATTATATTTTTTACTTTTTCATCATATATATATGTAGTAGCATTATTATCAAAATAATATATCTTTTTATTATTATCTATTGGATTATAATGATTAATCTTTGGCATTTTTAAATATTTTATTATTTTATATATTATTATTAGAATAATTAAAATAACTATTATTTTAATTATATCTATTTTTTTATAACAATATATATCTTTCATTTCCTTTTTTTATCTTTATATAATATATTTTAATAATATTATCTTTTTATTTTTTATTTTTTTTTATTTTAAATTAATTTTTTTTATTTTAAATTATTTTTTTTATTTTAAAATTATTTTTTTTATTTTAAATTAAAAAATTTTTAATATAAAAATAAATTAAAATTAAAAATATAAAAAATAAATATATTTTTTTAATTATAAAATTAATAATAAATAATTAATTTTATAAAATTTGAATAAAAAAATTATAATAATATTATTATATTAAATAATAGTATAATAATAATTGATATAATTATAATAATATAATACAATAGGAAATTAATTATTTAAGAATAATAAAAAAATAAATGAATAAAGAAATAGAACAAAAAAAAGAGGATGAGATATTATATATAATAAATAAAAATAATAAAAGAATAACAGAAGATAAAATAAATAAAATATTAGAAGAATTTGGAATAGAATATAAAATAAATAATATAGAATATTTTCAGGAAGCATTAACACATAGTTCATATTGTTTAAATTTAGAAGAAGATGAATATAATAAAATAATAAATGAGATAAAATATAAAAAAGAATTTAAGAATATAATATTACCATTAAATAAATGTTATGAAAGATTAGAATTTTTAGGTGATAGTGTTATAAAACCAATATTAACAACATATATATATAAAAGATATCCAAATAGTGATGAAGGTTTTATGTCTAAATTAAGAGCGAATTTAGAAAGAACAAATATATTATCAGAATTTTTTGATATAATAAATTTAAAAGAATATATATTAATATCAAGAGAAAATGAAATAGAAAATGTTAGAGAATTAAATAATATAAAAGAAGATTGTTTTGAAGCATTTATAGGTGCATTATATTATGATTATTATAATACTTTTAATTCTTATGGAAAAATTTATGATATAATAACAAATATTATTATTCAATTAATAGAAAAATATATTGATTTATCTTTAATATTAGTAAATAATATTAATTATAAAGATAAAATAAATATATTTTGTAATAAATATAAATTTCCTCCAGCAGAATATGGTGAAGTTAAACAATTTACCGATTTTATTATTAAAAATAACCAAAAAATTAAAGTTCTTAAATTCGAAATGTTTATTAAACTTAATAATCAAATTATCTCTACCGGTTTAGGTTTATCTAAAAAAGAAGGCGAACAAAACGCAGCTAAAAACGCTTTAACTATCTTAAATAAACAATTTAATGAATTTAATGTCGATACTATTATTAATGATGAATATATTATTGATGATAATTTTGATGATAATAAAATTAATATTGATGATAATAATAATAATGATGATGATAGTAATGATGACAATGATGATAATGATGATAATGATGAATATATTATTACAGAATAATCTTTATTTTTTCTATATTTTTTTATTTTATTAAATATTTTTTATTTTTTTATTTTTTTTATTTTTTTTTATTTTAAAATAAAAAAAATTAATAATTTAATAATTCAAAAAATTTTTCATAAGAAAAGAATAAATATATTTTTTCATCATTTTCAATTATTTCATATTGAATTTCATTATTTATTTGTTTATTTAAATATTTACCTATAATATTTATTTTATCATCATTTTGTAATTGTTTTATAGGTGAAATATTAAATAATGAATTTATATTTATTAATTCATATTTATTATTTCTATAATTTGATGTTATATATATATTAATTTCTTTATCTATTTTTTTATCTTTTATATTTTCTAAATTAAAATAATATTGTTTTAATATTTCTAAAATTTCTTCATTTAAAATTTTAGTAAATATATAATTTTTATATAAAAATGATATATCATTTAATTTAATATATTCTTCATTTTCTTTAAAATAATCCTTTAATGTATAAAATTCTATTGATACTTCTTTAATAAAATTATCTATACAATCTTTATATTTTTCTAAAAATACCTTTAATATTTCATTTTTATATTTAATTTGAAAATTTATAAATATTTCTTTTGTATCTTTTAATATATATACATTTGGATTTATATTTATTCTTTCATTCATTTTTATTTTTTTATTTTTTATTTTTAATTAAATAATTATCAATAATTTTTTATAATATAAATAATTATATAAATCATTTTTTATTAATTAAAAAAATAAATAAAATAAATAAAATAAATTAAATATTAAATTAATAAATATAAATTATAAATTAAAATATATTTATACGAATAGATAATTCAAATTTTTAAATAGATTAATAAGAAAAAATGAATAAGATTTTTATAAGTAATATAAAGAAAACAACACAAGAAGATTTCGAAAAATTTTTAAATAAAGAATTTGGAAAAATCGATGAAATAAAATATTATCAAAATAGAAATATAGCTTATTTAACTATTTCAAATAAAGATATTTATGATAAAATTATTTCATCTAAAAGTCTTAAATATTTAAATAAATATTTAAAGATTAAAGAATATATACAAAAAAAACATTATCTTCATATATATAATATTCCCGAAAGATTTAATTTTTCCGATATTTGTAAATTATTCGATAATTATAAATCTATTATAACTATTTCATTGGATTATAATAATAGAACTGGTATTTGTAAAAATACTTGTAATATTATTTTAAATGATTTTGAAGAATATAAAAAACTTTTAGACCAAAAAGATATTAAAATTAATGATAATGAAATTATCCATATAACTAAAAGAATTCAAAAAAGAAAGTAATTTTATAAATTTTTTATTTTTTTATTTTTTTATTTTTTTTTTATCTTTTTAAATATTTTTATTAAAATATTTAATTTTTTTATTTAAAAATATTTTTTATTTTTTTGATGTTTTCTTAGATGATTTCTTAGATAATTTTTTTGAAGTCTTTTTTGATGTTTTCTTAGAACATTTCTTTTTTCCTCCATTTTGTTTTTTAGATGTTTTTTTAGATGTTTTTTTAGATGTTTTTTTAGATGATTTCTTAGAAGATTTCTTAGAAGATTTCTTAGAAGATTTCTTTGAAGATTTTTTAGATTTACCACCAAAAGATGAATGAATTATTTTTTTAATATATTCCATAACATCATAACCATACCAAACAATAACATTATCATCATTATGTTTAAAGAATATCATTAAACCATTTAATTCAAATATTGATATTTCAGTAGGAACTTTAGATTTAAATACATCTTTTATATATTTTGAATTACCTTTTTTAATATATCTAAATTCAAAGTTTTTTCCATCTAACCAAGGAGCTTTTTTATGAAAAATATAATTTTTTATATATTTTTCTACATTTTCTTTTTCTTTAAAAGCTTTAACCGCTTCATCTTCAATATTTGATGATAAAGACATTTTAATTAATATGTAATTTTTATATTAAAATTATAAATTATATTATTTATATATTTTTGATTTAAAATTTAATTTATTAAATTAAATTTTTAATAAAATAAAAATTTAAAATTAAAAAAATAAAAAATAAAAATAAAAAAAAATAAAAATAAATTTTTTAAAATAAAAATAAAATAAAAATTATTTACTTAGAGCAATTACATCCACCCTTCATAGTCTTCTTTGATGATTTCTTTGAAGATTTCTTAGATGTTTTCTTTGAAGCCTTCTTAGATGTTTTCTTTGAAGTCTTCTTTGATGTCTTCTTAGGGGCTACTTTCTTCGAAGTCTTCTTTCCACCAGCCATTTTCTTAGATGATTTCTTTGATGTCTTCTTTGAAGCTTTCTTAGATGTTTTTTTTGAAGTCTTCTTTGAAGCTTTCTTAGATGACTTCTTTGAAGTCTTCTTTGATGTCTTCTTAGGGGCGGCAGGTGTTGTAGTTTTCTTTTTACCTCCAGCAAGATCTTCTAAAAATTTATCGATATCGTCAGACATTTTTTATAATTAAAATTAAAAATAAGAAATTTTATAAATTTAAATTATTATTTTTTATATATTATATTAATTTAAAAAAAATATTTATTTTTTAATTTTGATATTTTATACTTTTTAAATTTTTTTATATTACAAAATTTTTTATATTTATTTTTTTTTCAAAAATTTTTTTATTATTCTTTTTATTTCTATATATCTATATTTATTTATTTCTATATATCTCTAAATAACTCTAATTATCTCTATTTATCTTTAATTATATCTAAATATCTTTAAATATCTTTAAATATCTATAAATATCTCTAAATTATAAATATCTCTAATTATCTCTATATATCTATAAATATTTCTAAATATCTCTAAATTATAAATATCTCTAAATTATAAATATCTCTAAATTATAAATATCTCTAAATTATAAATATCTCTAAATATTTTTAAATATCTCTAATTATCTATAAATATCTATAAATATCTATAACTATCTATAAATATCTTTAAATATCTTTAAATATCTTTAAATATCTATAAATATCTCTAATTATCTATAAATATCTCTAAATATCTTTAAATATCTCTAATTATCTATAAATATCTATAACTATCTATAAATATCTTTAAATATCTTTAAATATTTATAAATATCTCTAATTATCTATAAATATCTATAACTATCTATAAATATCTTTAAATATCTATAAATATCTTTAAATATCTATAAATATCTTTAAATATCTATAAATATCTTTAAATATCTATAAATATCTCTAATTATATCTAATTATCTCTAATTATATCTAATTATCTATAAATATCTCTAATTACCTCTAATTATCTCTAATTATATCTAATTATTTATAAATATCTCTAATTATTTCTAATTATCTCTAATTATATCTAATTATTTATAAATATCTCTAATTATTTCTAATTATCTCTAATTATCTATAATTATCTATAATATCTTTAAATATTTATAAATATCAATATACATTTAATTTTTAAAATTTTAAATTAGATATAAATAAATAATTAAATAAAATAAAATTGAAAAAAAAATAAAAAAAATAAGAAATAAAAGAAAAATAAATATACATATAATAAATATATTATTAAATAAAAGAAAATGATAAATCAAGAATTAATAAAATTAACGACAATAATAGATAATAAAATAATAAATAATATAAATCATCCAGATATAGATTATTATGTAAAATATTTATGTAATATATTAGATAAATATGATATAACAATAGAAGAATATAAAATAAAATTAAATATATATTTAAATGGGTATTTAGATATATTTAGAGATTGTTATATATATGGAAATATATTATATGATATATTAAGAAATAAGAAATCGAAAATACATTATAAAATAAAGGTATTTTTAAAACCAGGAGGAGATATAAAGAACAAATATAAATATATAGAACAATTTAAAATAATGGAATTAAATGATTATATAATATATATGATAAATGACATAGAGATACATTTATATAAAAGTTATATAAGCCCATTAGAGATAATAATAAGAGGAAAATATAATGATGAGAATAATTTTTTATTATATGAAGATAAGATATTAATACATCCAATAAATTATTATAAAATATATAATATAAATGATGTGTATATAAATAATATAGAAGATGATAAGATGAAAATGATAAATAAGATATATAATAATAAATATGATGAGATAGAGATAAATATAGATAATATAGATTTAATATTAAATGTATCGATATTTTTATCGAAATATAAATTAATAGAGAGATGTTTAAATATAATAATAAATAATAATATGATAGATTATTTTAAGAAAAATAAGAATACATTATTTAATGCGATAAAGAAGAATAATATATATATATTTCAGAGAATAACAAAAATAAATTTTGATTTAGATATAATAAATAAAGAAGGATATAATTTAATAGAATATTGTTTAATAAATTTAAATGATACGACAAAAAAGATAATAGAATTAATAAAGAATTATAAATATAATAGAAATCCAGCATATGTAGATTATATATTAAAAAGAAATATAATAGAAAAGAAAATAAAATATGATTATGAGAAGGTATTTTATGATAAAATAGATGAATTACATTTAAATAAATGTGATAATATACAATTATTAAATAATATATTATTAGATAGTATATATTCAGTAAAAAAGATAAATCCAAAAGAGGAATATAAAATAGATATAATAATAGATTTTATAAGATTTAATTATGATTATATAAATAAATCGATGTTATTTAATAAATTAGAATTAATGAATAGTGTAGTGGTAGTAAAGAATTTATTAATAGAGAAAATAATAAAAATAGATATAAATGATGATAAACAAAATATATATGAGATATTAAAATTATTTTGTTATTTTAATTTACATAAAAATTTAGAAGAGAATAAAAAATATGTAAAATTATTTTCATTTAAATTATTAAAACATTGTTTAGATATAAATAATTTTAAAAGTTTTATTTGTATATTATTATTAGATAAAAATAATATTTTTTCTAAAGATGAATTTAATAATAATATTTTACATTTTATCGGTAATGATAAAGATATTAAAGAAATAGAATTATATATAAAAATATGTGTAAGATATAATAATTTTATATTTAATTCTTTAAATAATAGAAAAGAAAATTGTTTATATAATTGTGTTGATAATGATAATATTAAAGCTTTTGAATTTTTAATTAATACATATAATAATATAAATATAACAAATAAAAATATCGATGGTCAAAATATTTTATTTTATATTATTGATAAAAATAAATTAAATTTCTTACAAATATTATTTAATAAATATAATTATGTCAATTTATTAATTAATTCTCGTGATAATTTTAATAATACCCCTATTTTATTCGCATCTAAAAAGAAAAATATAAATTTTATTAATTATTTATATAAATTTAACCCTAATTTAGATTTATTCGATAATAATAATAATTATATTTATCATTATATATGTTTATATGGTCTTATTACTGATATTAAAAATATTAAAAATAAAAAAAATAAAAATGATAAATCTATTATTGATTATTTAAATTATTATATCTATAACTCCTCTTATTATTAATTTTCTTTATTTTTTTATTTTTTTTCTTTTTATTATTAATTATTTATTCTTATTATTAATTTTCTTTATTCTTAAATTAATATTTTATATTAATTTAATAATTATTATAAAAATATAAAATTATAAAAAATATTAAAATTATAAAAAATATTAAAATTATAAAAAATATTAAAATTATAAAAAAATATTAAATTATAAAAAATATTAAAATTATAAAAAATATTAAAATTATAAAAAATATTAAAATTATAAAAAAATATTAAAATTATAAAAAATATAATAAAAACTAAGAAAAAAATAAGAAAAAAAGAAGAAAAAAATAAGGAAAAAATATAATAAAAAAAAATAAAAAAATTGAATAAATAATAAATAATAGGTATTATTAATATATTAGAAGTATAATTTAATTTATATTAGATATAATATATATATATAATATAATGTGTGATAAGGAAACATATAAATATAATGGATCAATTACATTAATATTAGGTCCAATGTTTAGTGGGAAAACAAGCTCATTAATAAATGAATATAAGAGATATGTAATAGGTGGAAAGAAATGTTTAATGATAAAAAATAATGATGATAATAGATATGATGCGAATTTTATAAAGACACACGATTTTAAATATGATTATGATAATAATTATAAAAAATTAGAGAATGGAGTAATAATATCAAAATTTCAAGATAATACGGAATGTTATATATATAATTGTGATTTATTATATAAAGCGGATAAGATAATATTAGAATATGATAATATATTTATAGATGAGATACAATTTTTTAAAGATTGTGTAATATACTGTGATAAATGGGCGAACCAAGGAAAAAATTTATTTTGTTCAGGATTATCAGGAACATATGAAAGAAAACCTTTTGATAATATATCACATTTAATACCATTAGCGGAAAATATAATATTTAAATCGGCCGTATGTAAAATAACCGGTAAAAATGCTAATTTCTCTAAAAGAGAAATAGAAAATAAAAATATTTTTGTTATTGGTAATAATAATATGTATTCCGCTACTGATCGAGAAACTTATTTTAAAAATTTAACTTATAAAGAATATATCGAATATGAAAAAAATAATTTACAAAACTTTTTAAATATATATAATGAAGTTAATAATAATGATTTAATTATTGATGATAATAATTTTAATAATTATATTATTAATAATTTCGGTCAACGTAAAATTATCGATTATGATAATATTATTAATAATCGTATCCATTTAAATAATGATACTAATAATATCATTACTATTATTAAACATAAAAATACTTTAGAAATTAATGATAAATATAATCTTATTATTAATAATGATAAAAAAAATCTTAATAATGTCATTTTCGATAAAAATATTTCTGTTAATAAAAATATTGATATCGATATAAATAAAAAAGATATTGATATAAATAAAGATAAAATTAATAATAAAGTTGAAAATAAAAAATAATTATTAAAAAATTAAAAAATAATAAAAAATAAAATATAATAATAAAAAAAAAATAAAAATATGTTTTAATATAAATTTTTTTTCCAATTTTTATTTTATATATTAATTTATAAAATAAAAATTATATATGAATAATTTAAGTTTTTGTTTATTAGTTATTTTAATAACTATAACAATTTTATTAATTTTATATGAATTTTATAAATTAAATAAACATTTAAATGATTTAAATGTAATTAAAGATGAAATTTATAAAAAATTAGTTGATGATATTAAAGATGATAATAAAAAATTATTAAATAATTGTTTAGAAATAACTAAAATTAGTAATGAAAATATTTGTAATATTAAATCTATTAAATCTGTTGATACTATTGATTGTGTTTTATCTTCTAATAATGATCAATATAATATTAATCCTGGTGAACTAATCTCTATTAAAAAAGATACTGATATCGACCCATCTATTAATAATAAAAATATTGAAGATATTAAAAATATTGAAGATAATAAAGATGAAATAAATAAAAATATTATAGATAATAATGATAAAGAAAATGATAAAGATAATGATAAAGAAAAAGATAATGAAAAAAATAATGATGATAATGATAATAATGATGATGAAAAAAATAAAGAAAAAGAAATAGAAGAAATTATAGATAATAGTTTAAATAATAAAGAAGATGAACTTTTATTAAATATTCAAACTGATACTAATCAAACTGATATTAATATTGATGATAAAAAAGATAATACTGATATTTTAAATTTATCTACTGATAATTTAGACCAATTACAAAATAATGTTGATGAATTTAATAATAATATCGATAATATCGATAATAATAATATTGATAATATTGATGATAATAATATTAATTTTGATTTTAATAATGATGATGATATTAATATTGATGATTTTATAAATGATAAAATTATTGATAATTCTTTAAATTCTGATGAAAATATAATTAACTCTTTAAATAATAAAGAAAATAATATAGAAGAATATATAAAAGATAATAATAAAATTATAGAAGATAATAATAAAGATATAGATAATAATAAAATTATAGAAAATAATAATAAATATATAGATAATAATAAAATTATAGAAGATAATGATAAAAATATGGATAATAATGATAAAAATATGGATAATAATGATAAAAATATGGATAATAATGATAAAAATATGGATAATAATGATAAAAATATGGATAATAATGATAAAAATATGGATAA
>Ga0310694_10006221_pt1 | contig 11301 bp, 10 predicted proteins | sample 174DNAGHGhighgp2_FD_203884 | JGI IMG/M metagenome (GOLD analysis project Ga0310694, IMG submission 203884) | Sheep rumen microbial communities from Palmerston North, Manawatu-Wanganui, New Zealand - 1742 DNA GHGhigh gp2 (v2) (version 2) | ecosystem: Host-associated > Mammals > Digestive system... | reverse complement strand
TGCCCTATCCCAACCGCACAGGTCGAATTTCCCCGGGCAATGGGCGTGCCTGACGATACGGCTTTGACGCTGGCGTTCCAATAAAGGATTTCGCTGAAAAAAAAGGGACTTTGGTAGAATATTTTTGGCCTCTCTGCTGGTTTTTGTGTATTTTTGCAGTCAAGAAAACGATATCCATCGACTCACTTAACTGAAAAGCGATATGAAGAAAAGACTTTTAACCACAAGTGTGCTGGCGGCACTGAGCTTGCACCTGACGGCCGACGACTACGGCCACATGGTGTTCACGCTGACCGACGGCACAACGCAGAGCATCACGGCCAGCGGCCTGAGCCTGAGCTTCAACGACGGCAACCTGAAAGCCGTCAGCGGCACAAACACACTTAGCATCCCCCTGAGCAACCTCAAGGCCATGGCGTTTTCGCAAGATGGCATCACAGGCATCGACGCCACCATGACCGACGACGGCACAGAGGAAATCTATGACATGCAAGGTCACCGAGTGACGAGAGCGCAGATGCGCAAAGGCGTCTACATCATCAAGACAAAGAACAAAACATATAAAATGAACGTAAGATGAAAAGGATACTGATTGTTTATTGTTTATGGGTTATTGGCTATTGTATAGCCGGGGCTCAGACGCTGAACGTGCAGATGGGCAGCGTCACTTATCTCTTTCCCGCAGAGCAGACGGGCGAGATGACGTATGACAACGCCACCACCGTGACCATCATGGGCAAGGCCTTCACCCTGAGCGAGATAGACGCCATGACGGTGAATGACACAAAGGTGACCGACAACAGCGTCACCGTCAGCTACGACGGCACCGCGGCCACCGTCACCGTGGCGGGCAACGTGGCGCAGTATGTCACGCCCACCGTCAACGGCGCTCACGTCAGCATCACACAGACGAACACCGACGCCGTGAACGATGACGAGATCACCTACACGCTCAGCGGCTCGACCGACGACGGCGAGTTTGCCCTCTCAGGCTCGTATAAGTGCACCGTGGCACTGGCCGGACTGACGCTGACCAACCCCGGCGGCGCAGCCATCAGCATAGCCAACGGCAAGCGCATACAGCTCAGCGCGAAGAAGAACACGGTGAACACCCTGACCGACGGAGCCAACGGGCAGCAAAAAGCCTGTATCTACAGCAAAGGCCAGATCCAGCTGCAGGGCAACGGCACGCTGAACGTTGTGGGCAACACGAAGCACGCCATCAAGAGCGGCGACTACATCACCGTGAAGAACCTCACGCTGAACATCACCAAGGCGGTGGGCGACGGCATCTCCTGCGAGGAGTATTTCCAGATGAAGAGCGGCACGATCAGCATCAGCGGCGTGGGCGACGACGGCATACAGTGTGACCTGGGCGGCACCACGTCGACAGGCGAGACCGACGACCATGAGGACGAGGACAGCGGCAATGCCTACTTGGAGGGCGGCACGCTCAGCATCAGCGTCACCGCTGCAGCCGCAAAGGGCGTGAAGGCCAACGGCGACGTGCGCGTCAGCGGGGGCGACATCACCGTGAAGACCACAGGCGGCGGCGCATGGGACAGCGACGACAAGAAGACGAAGGCATCGTCATGCCTCAGCGCCGACGGCAACACCATCGTCAGCGGCGGCACCCTCAGCCTCACCAGCACAGGAGCAGGAGGCAAGGGCATCAGCACCGACGGCACCTTCACGGCCACAGGCGGCACACTGACGGTCAGAACATCGGGCAACGCCGTCGTGGCATCGTCGACAGGAAGCATCTCAACGGTCACCTCGTCGCAGCAGCTCGACCGCTACAGCAGCAACTACAAGTCGTCGCCAAAGGGCATCAAGGCCGACGGTGCCGTCACCATCAGCGGCGAGGCCGTCATCAGCGTCACCACCACTGGCGCAGGAGGCGAGGGCATCGAGAGCAAGACCTCTATCGACATCACCGGCGGACAGACCACCGTCAACGCTGCCGACGATGCCATCAACGCATCCTACACCACCAACGGCATGGGCGACCTCACCATCAGCGGCGGCTACGTCCTGGCACGCTCCACCGGCAACGACGGCATCGACGCCAACGGCAACTGCTACATCAAGGGCGGCCTGGTCTACGCCGTCGGCGCCTCGCAGCCCGAGGTGGCCATCGACGCCAACAGCGAGCAGCAGAAGAAGCTCTATGTCAGCGGCGGCACCGTCATCGCCCTCGGCGGACTGGAGCGTGGCGCCAGCCTGACGCAGTCGTGCTACTCGGCCTCGTCGTGGAGCAAGAACGCTTGGTACACCATCACCGTGGGCAACGACACCTTCGCCTTCAAGACACCGGCCAGCGGCGGCACCACGCTCGTGGTCAGCGGCGCCACGCAGCCGGCAGTGAAGAGCGGCGTCAGCGTCAGCGGAGGCACCACCATCTTCGACGGAGCCGGCGTCATTGCCCCGACGGTCAGCGGCGGCTCCAGCGTCTCGCTCTCAGCCTATACGGAAGGTGGCGGCGGCGGCCCCGGTGGCGGCGGTCACGGCGGCGGCGGCTGGCACTGATGCAGCATCCTTCCGCAGCGCAGGCGGTCGGGTGCCCCGCATATTTGCGGGGAAACATTGATGAGTGACAAAAATAATAATCTGCTGGTTCATACGTTATAATGATGAAAAAGCCATACTGGGTGAAACAGTCACGACAGGAGAATCTCATTTACTTGGCAGTGTGGGGCCTGCTCTTTGCGGCTCCGCTGCTGAGTCTTTATGTGCGCACGGTGAACGATGCCAACGTGACATTCGACTGGAGCGAGGTGTTCATCGTGTGGCGGAAGTTCGCGCTGTTTCTCCTGCTCTTCCTCATCCACAATTTCCTGTTGGCGCCGCTGCTCGTCTACAAGCACCGCCGTGCCGCCTACTTCACCATCGTGGCAGCGCTGCTGGCGGTCTTCACCGTCTATCAGTGCAGCAGCCGGCCGGAGGGCAGGAAGCCAATGGGCCACGAACCGCACATGGAGATGGCTGGCGAGCAACCGCCAAGGATGCATGAACGCCCACCTCACGACATGCCTCGCAAGATGCCGCACGACATGCACCGTGACACGCCACCGCCTTTCGTCGGCGAGCACGACATACTCACCGTCGTGCTGCTCATCCTGATGTTCGGAGCCAACCTGGGCATCAAGGGCTATTTCCGCAGCCGCGACGACCGCAAGCGACTGGCAGAGCTGGAGAGGCAGAACCTGGAGCAGCAGTTAGAATATCTGCGCTACCAGATCAACCCGCACTTCTTCATGAACACGCTCAACAACATCCACGCCCTTGTCGACATCGACCCGGCCAAGGCACAGGAAACCATCGTGGAGCTGTCGAAGATGATGCGCTTCGTGCTGTATGAGGGCGACAAGCAGGGAGTGGCGCTCAGCCGCGAGATGGAGTTTATACGTACTTACATCAACCTGATGAAGCTGCGCTACACCGACAAGGTGAAGATCACGGTCAACCTGCCCGACAGCGTGCCCGACAAGAAAATCCCGCCGCTGATGCTCATCCCGTTCATCGAGAATGCTTTCAAGCATGGCATCAGCTACCAGCACCCGTCGTTTATAGAGGTGAGTGTCAGCATTGACGGCGACCGCCTCCGCTTCCGCTGCCATAACTCGAAGGCCGAGACACCCAATCAGGAGAAAGGCGGCGTGGGCCTGGCCAATGTCAAGAAGAGGCTGGACTTGCTCTTCGACACCGACTACACACTGACCCTGCAGGACGGTGCCGACGACTACAACGCAGAGCTCGTTATCCCGATAAAGTTACAGACCCCACACCTTGAAGGGAAAAGAGAGGATGGCGCAGCCAAATAGCAAAACCGTAAATAGCAAATCGTAAATGAATATCCGTTGTCTCGCCATCGACGATGAGCCATTGGCTCTGCAACAACTCGTTGCCTACATCAACAAGGTGCCGTTTCTTGAGTTGGCCGCCCAGTGTCAGAGCGCATTGGAAGCCCGTGAGTTCTTGGAGAACGACGCCGCCGACGCCATCTTCTGCGACATCAACATGCCCGACCTCAACGGCATGGACTTCGTGAAATCGCTTGTCGCGCCGCCGCTCATCGTCTTCACCACCGCCTATTCGGAGTATGCCGTCGAGGGCTTCCGCGTCAACGCCGTCGACTACCTGCTGAAGCCCTTCGGCATGCAGGATTTTCTAAGGGCGGCAAACAGGATAAAGGAGAGAATGGAGGCACAGCAGACCGTCCCCCCACCCCTCCCTGCAGGGAGGGAAGAAATCACCACAAAAGCTTCTTCTTTCTTCCTCAAGACCGACTACCGCATTGTCAAGGTGAACATCGCCGACATCCGCTATATCGAGGGCATGAGTGAATACCTGAAAGTGTGGTTGGAGGGCCAGCCGAAGCCGATTATCACGCTGCTGTCGATGAAGAAGATGGAAGAGCGTCTGCCCGACAACTTCATGCGTATCCACCGCTCTTACATCATCAATCTCAACAAGATTCAGGAGGTGAACAAAAACCGCATCATCATGGATGCCGACACCTACCTGCCTATCGGCGACCTCTACAAAGAAGCCTTCCAAGCCTATTTAGACACAGAATACCTGGGGAAATAGTTCACCCGTGCCGATATAGCAAGAACAGTTATATCAAACCCCCAAACTATTTTCGTCCATTGGGCGGCCTGAGAGGCCGCCACCGCCTCAAATCCTGAAACAAGAAAAAGGAGCAAGGAGCCGAGGCAAAAGCCCCCTCGTCTCCTTACTCCTCACTCATTATTTATTCTCGCAGAAGCTTAATAATACTCTTCTTCTTCGTCCTCCCATTCGTCCCACTGGTTGCGGCGGCGACGGCGTGTATAGCTGGTATCTCCTTCGTCATAATCGTCACCAGGGTTATCACCAGTTTTCACGCCCCCACGTGGTGAGGCTGTCAGGATGGTTAAACCGGTATTGAGCTGAGCGACAAGCGTCTCAGGGGTCATATATATTTTCTTCATAGTCTTTTCTTGCTTTTAATGTTGTTCTTCAAGTCTTTCTATTTCACTACGACCTTCTTGCCGTTCACAATGTACAGACCCTTCGTGGGCTGAGCCACGCTGCGGCCCTGCAGGTCATAGATGCGCGTCGTCTGCTCGCCGTTCATCAGCATGTGGCTGATGCCGGTCGTCTCGTCGCCAAAGGCAAAGCCCTCGCGTGCTTCATTCACAGGAACTACCAGATAAGCCTTGTTGGCTTCCAGCTTGAAGGCGGCTCCACCGGCGGCACCCCACCAGAAGCCAATCTGCGTGCCCTTGTGCATGGTCAGGCGGTAGTACAGATAGTCACCCGTCTCGGCCATCCGTTCTGCCGTGATGCCATTGGGCCCCGAAGGACGCAGGGCGTTCCCCTCGCCCATCAGCGAAGCACCGCCAGTAGCCAGGGTCAGACTCTTGTCACCAGGCGTAGCCGAAGAAATCATCACGCCCGTATTGGCAGGCACCAGTGAGCCGGTCACATACTCCTTCACGTTGAGTGCACCATCCTTGATGCCTATCTCTGCTACCGTCACGTCGCTGGGCACCACGAAGGCGTTTTCATTGCTGTACGTGCCATAGTATTTCTCACCGTCGGTGCAGGCCTCAGCTATCTCTACCGTAGTCGTAACAGTGCCGTTGTCGCCGTCCTTCTCGAAGAGATAAATGTCACTCTGCTTACTATCAGAAGCATAGCAAGCAAAGAGACCATTACCACTACCATTAAATCGCATCCAGTTACGTGAATTCTCACCCTGTGCCTTGATGGTAGCGATACCCTCATCATCTATTTCTATTGTCCACTGTCCGTTACCGTTAGCATCAAGCAACTCCTCAGTCCTGAGGTAGTTGCTGCTGCTACTTGCGGCATACAGATAGCCCTTAGCTTCGTCATAGATAGTATAGCACTGGTTTTCGCCAACAGTATAGGGGCCATAGATGACGACCTCGCAGACGCCAGCATCGGAAGCAACTGATGCTTTGCCCTCACGGATGGTGGCATCTACAGCAGCGCGGTTGTTGGTGTTCTGACCGCCCATAGCCTTGTCGACACCGTCGGTAATGATGTAGTGTTTGCCCGAGGTGATGGTCGTAGCCAAAGTGTAGGTCGTGGTTTCAACGGGAATCACCTCTGAGACTGTGGCCGTGATGGTAATGTTCTTTTCTGGCATGGTAAAGGTGTATGAGCCATTAGGCTCCAGGTCGGCTTTGTGGTCCACACCGTCCACCAGCAGCGACTGCAGCTCGTAGCCTTCAGCGGGAGCCGGACTTATCAGCACCTGTGTCCCCTCCAAAACCTGAGCAGAGCCATTGCCTCCGTTAGGAATCAAAGGATCGTTTTGTGCAGCGGCATCAAAGACAAACAAGGAGACATTCTCAAGTCCGCTGACGGTCAGCGTGTACTTCTGTAGCTCTTTGTACTTGGCCAGACTGATATTGCCCAGAGCCACGTTGCCATCGACCTTTTCAGTGTAAATCCACTTGATATAGCGCACATCCTCACCAAGGTTGTTGAACTCCTCCGTCTGCGTGGCGCCAAGCTCGGTGTAGGTCTCTAAGTCGGTATAGGTCACACCATCCTCAGAAGTCTGCACCGTGAAGGTGCCGCCGCTGAAGCCGTTGCCCTTGATGTCGAAGGTCAGCTTGCCAGGACGATCGTTGAAGCTCAGGATGAGGTAGTCGCCAGTGCCGTCGAACTTCAGCTTAGGTGAGTTGTTGTAATCAGAACCAAGACCTTCCTGTGTCATGCCGTTTTCCGGTTTGACATCAGCTATTCCGCCGTCAAACGCAAACGGCAGCGAGGCGGGCTGGACAGGAGCGGCCTGCTTCACGGTGACGCTCTTCGTCACGTTGATGTATGTCAGGGTGATGGTGGCCTCGCGTGCCGCGCCCTCGTTGGCTGAAGCTTCGAATGTCACCTTATCGTTGCCGACGGTGATGTTGCTGATCCAATCTGCCTGACATGCAGCAGTCAGGCCAGTGCCGGTGACAGGATTGGTGATGCTGTAGCCGAATTCTCCCGAGGTGGCATTGGCAGCAAGGTTGACCGTGGCAGGGTCAACGTTGATAACGGGGGCGGTGCTGGCCACCTCTTCAACGCTACCAATAATGGTGTTATAATACGTGCTTGAGGAAATACCAACATAGTATCCACTTACCTTGACGGTCTTACCATTTAAGGAAGCGAAGTCTGTGCTGATAGGATATGAAATACTGCCGATGGCAGTTTCAGCGCCCTCAATATTGGTAATGTTGTAATGAGTGCCGTTAACAGTAAGCGTGCCCTGATATTGTACATAGTTTGACAACTGAGCCGGTGTGGTGGAAGCGACCCTTGTATCCATGTCGGAACCTGACAGCACAGTCGGATTCTCTGCCTGGTAGTTGGATTCGGTGGCTGCGGTGACAGTGGTGGTGTTATTAAACTCAAACACGCCGCCATACGCAACGACAGCACCTGAAAGCTTCACCTTGTCTCCTATATTGTAGTCTGTTTGAGTATAATTCTGGTTGTAGTAATACACATAACCTGTTCCGTCACCGACAATAAAGCCTCTCTGGCTCTTTGCCACGATAGTACCCTTCACCGTGTAGTCACCTGCAGCAGTGATGTCGGAAATGTTATCAACGGCATTGGGATTAGCGGCCTGCGTGATCGTCACGTCCTTAGTCACGCTCTCCGAGCCGTAGGTATAGGTCAAAGTGACGGTTGCTGTGCGCTCTGCATTAGTATTGTTGGCTCCGCAGGTGAAAGGAATCGTTGTGCCAACAGTACCAAGGGTGAGCCAGCAGCCATCAGGTACCGAAGCCGTAAGTGTGCCAACGGGGGTTGGCTCATTGTCGAGAGTGTAAGTAATAGCGCCAGAAGTGGCATCAAATGCAATCACCACATTATTGGCAGAAATACTGGGTTTGTCAGAATCTTGTAGGACAAGCCTTAAGTCATCAATCAGTCTGACAGCTGTAGAGCCATTGTAGTAGACACGCACATAGACATCGGAATATTTGCTCAAGTCTACAGTGAACTCTTTCCATTCACCCTTTACCATATCTGTAGCACTTTTGCTTCCTGCATTTGTCCAAGTAGTACCATCGGATGAAACCTGAACATACCATGTAGATTCAGTGCTATTAGTTGTCTGTTTTGAAACATAGCAAGTCAAAGAAACAGGGCTTACTTTTTCTTTTGTCTGGATAGAACCCGATGCTTTTCCATCTGTTGAACCATATTTTGAACCGCCATGTGTATCCACGCCGCTATTTTTATAGTTGGACACAATATTAGTGAAAGTCCAATCGCTATAGGTTGTTGCATCACTCTCAAAGTCAATAGACATAGCCAGAACTTTTTGCAGGCTTACCGTAACGGCAACAGCCTCATCGGGCATCGTGAACTTATTACCAGAAATCTCTTCGCCGTTCACACTCCAAGTAGCCTGATAGCTCTCATAACCTGCGGCAGGAGTATAGGTAAGGGTTACTTCTGTGCCAAATGCCACAGGGTTCGTGGCGCTCATGGCGTATGTGCCATATTGGTCTGCTGCAGGCAGCGTAACAGTATTAGTATTGACAGTCCACTGAGCATAGAGGGTTGTGTTGGCAGAAATAGTGAAAGTGTTGCCTGCAACATAGCCTGTTCCTGTTCCGGCAGCAACAGTATTCCATCCATTAAAGGTGTTGTGCTCTTTTGCGAGGTTACCCGTATTGCCAAGTACGGTAACTACATTGTTGGTAGCAGAGTAAGCCTTGTTGTCAACAGGAACTACACCAGAAGTGGCTCCGTTGCCGTTGTAAGTTACGGTGTAGGTAGTAGGAGTGTCACCGCCACCAGAAGTGCTGTAGGTTACTACAATTGAAGTCCAACGAATTTGCTTGTTATTAGAAATAGTAAAGGCATCAGTGGCAGAACCCGTCCATGTAACAGTGGTGTTATCAGATGAGACAGAACCTATTGAAGGTGTGACTTCACCACTGCTCTGAAAGCCATTATAACTTGTGGAAGAAGCTGTTATAACCACCTGGGTAATAGTAATACCTGTTCCTGGTGTAATCGTAGTAACACCATTGGCATAAAAATGAGCATAGCTGTTGTTTCCATAAAACTTGGTGTTAGTAATAGAAACATCCTTCTTAACCATTGTGTACGCTGAGCCTGTACTTTGGGTTCCTTCTTCTTTGTAGTCTGCATAAGCAAAGGTTACATCCGTTGCCCATGCGCTCCCTATACCCATTATCATGGCGCATAGCAGGAGCAATGTTTTGAAATGTAGTTTTTTAATCATAGCTAATAAGATTGAGTTAATAATAATACGATGCAAAGTTATGAAAGAAAAATGAACTGACCAAAGAAAAGAGGAAGAAAAATTGAACTGCAAAGAAAATTCTGAATGAGATTGAAATTCTGTGAAACAACGCATTTTTGAGACGGTTATTTTCAAACACGAATGACCATGAATGACACACGAATTTCTCACAAATATATATTTATGAATAATTCGTGATTCATTCGTGAATAATTCATGTCGCGTCGCAGACAAGAATCTTTTTGAACACGAATGGCCATGAATGACACACGAATTTCTCACAAATTTATATTTATGAATAATTCGTGATTCATTCGTGAATAATTCATGTTGCGTCGCAGACAAGAATCTTTTTGAACACGAATGACCATGAATGGCACACGAATTTCTCACAAATTTATATTTATGAATCATTCGTGGTTATTCGTGGATATTCGTGTTGCGTCGCAGACATATTCAAACACGAATGGCCATGAATTGAACACGAATTTCTCACAAATTATTATTTACGAATATTCGCGTGTCATTCGTGTGTATTCGCGTTGCGTCGCAGACATCTTCAAACACGAATAACCATGAATTGAACACGAATTTCTCATGAATTTTTATTTATGGATATGGCGTTACAGCAGCCTGAAGGGGCGACAGAACATGTGACATGTCTCTGTCGCCCCTTCGGGTCTGTAAGCGTTTTGTCGGTGGGTTATTCTTCGTCGTCCCAGTCAAAGCCGCCGCGGCCCATGGCTGCGCTACCGGCGTCGCCGCTGTTCGGCGTGATGCTACCTCTGCCATTGCCGTCGAAGTTGATTCCTTGCGGGGATGGACTGGCTCCCAATAAACTCTCTATGTTCAGTTTCACGCTCACTGCCTGCGGAGCTATATATGTCTTTTTCATAATCGTTATGCTTTTTTGTGTTTAATGTTGTGTTTCTTTCCCTCTCACATAGTTATTTCACGACGACCTTCTTGCCGTTGACGATGTACAGTCCCTTGGTGGGCTGCATCACGCTGCGTCCCTGCAGGTCGTAGAAGCGGTTGCTGGCCGTTGCTTCGCGGCTGACGGTGACGATGCCGGAGTTCTCGCCGAAGTTGATGTCGACACGTGCTTCAGCTGCTACCGATGTCTGCAGGTAGGCACGGTTTGTGGCCACCGTCTTGTTGTTGGCTTTGTAGAACCCAAGTTTGTTGTCCACCACATTGAGGATGTAGTTGTACTTTGTTGCACTGTTCACCGTTTCCTCTGAGGCCACTGTCGCTCCCGTGCCGCGCACGAACAGATTGTCTTCCACAATGTCCATGTCGCCGGAAGCCACAGGCACATTGAAGCTGGTGCCGCCGTCAGTAGCGCGCAGCAGCACACCCGTACCGGCAGGCACTTTGTTCTTCTTCAACAGTGCAATAGTGCCATTCTCGCCGTTCTTAGCGATGTATGCCTCCAAGCCACTGACATTCGTATAGTCGAGATTATTGTCACAGGCAAATGTGGCAAGGCCAGCGGAGGTGACAGCGACGGGAACGGTGGCTGCCGCCTGAGTAATGACAATCAACTCTGAATACACATTATCACCATTGACGTCGATGGCAAGGACCTTCATATAGGCTGTGCGTGCTGCACCTGTGTTAGCTTCAATAGTATAATCTAAGTTATTGTCAGAATTGATTTCAGCCTCAAGCCAGGTGGGAACAGTAGTGGTACTTGTAGCTGTTGCATCGGTATACCACACAATTACAGGGGGATTAGTAAAATCAATGGCTGTGTAGGTCACATTGATAGTACCATCTGTCTCAGCAGCTGTAGCCTCCACTGAAGAAGTACTGAGAGTAATCGCAGGCTCAGGTACAGTTGTGCAGTAGTCAGAATATGATGTAACGGTTTCTTTCTTTGCAAAATGTATTGGAGCATTACTAGAAGAAGAATATGTGCGGAATGATGTATTTGAATAGCTTCTCAAATATGCATTTGAGTCTCCTACTTTATATAGCCAATTTGCACCGCTTATGTGCCA
>Ga0310694_10006219_pt1 | contig 11302 bp, 9 predicted proteins | sample 174DNAGHGhighgp2_FD_203884 | JGI IMG/M metagenome (GOLD analysis project Ga0310694, IMG submission 203884) | Sheep rumen microbial communities from Palmerston North, Manawatu-Wanganui, New Zealand - 1742 DNA GHGhigh gp2 (v2) (version 2) | ecosystem: Host-associated > Mammals > Digestive system >... | reverse complement strand
CAGACCATCGCCTCACTGCTCCACGCCGCCGACGTGTAACGCCGAGACAACGGATAAAACGGAGATAACGGATAAAACGGAGATAACGGGCTAGCGACATTCCCGTTATCTCCGTTAATTCCGTTATCTCCGTCAGAAACTACAGGCCAAACAGCTTCTTGCTGCGGGTGAGCACGTTGGGGTCCTTGATTCCCTTGAGCACATCCAGGATGTACTCGGGATTGATGTCGCTCATGCTCTTGACAAGGCCATGGGTGAGCTGGCTGTCGGGGTGGGCAAGACACCATTCCATCAATCCCTGGGTGTCGCAATACAGGCGATTGTTGACCAGCACAAAAAAGTCTCCCATCAGTTGTGACGGCTCGGTGATGTGCCCCTTGGCCTTGTCGAGCAAGGTGTTCACCTGGTCACAGAAGGTGGTATCGCTTAGCGGGGTCCATCCCAGCACCTCGAGTTGACGCTTGTAGCGCCAGTAAGGGGTAATCAAGGTTGTGTCAGAACTATAAACGGTACCTATCTTTCCCAATGTGAAGCGTCCATTGTCGCCGATGGTCACAGGCACCTCGTTGTCGATAAACCACAGGGTGGAGTCGGTGTCCACGCCATCACGTTGCTCGTTGTAGGAAATCCAGCGGCTCACGTTGATGGGTTTGCCCCACTTGTCAGGCAAGACCATGTGCATCGAGTCGATGCCCACATGGCGCGTGTGCTCGTCAACGTCGTCCCAGTAGCTCAGGTTCATGCCGCCGCACTCGCCCAGGCGCATGAAGTCGATCATGCCCTGCTTGCCATAGGTGGCCAGCCAGCAGGTGCGGGTATCGCTGTAGCTGGTCTGCCCCATGAGCAGGGTGATGCCTTTGTCCTTGTAGTCGAGCACGTTCCACACGCGCACGATGGTTGTGTTGGTGTCCACGTGCATCACCTTGTCCAGGCCGATGGCCTGGCAGGTGGCCAGATCCAGGATGCGGTGCGGCAGCTGCTCGCCGTCGTTATCGTAGCGGAACTCGCTGTCGCCAGTGTAGAGCGAGTCGTCGTTCACGCCCACGCTTGCCAGGAAGTCGTGGCCATTGTTGACAGCATCGCCATGCTGCCATTTGCCTGTACACGAGACAATGGCCAGAGCCATCATGATTAAAACTAGATGTTTCATATTTTAGTTTTAAGTTTTTAGTTGTAAGTTTTAAGTTGCTGGTAAAGAATGAATTACCAGAGAACACTTTTATCTTTTATCTCTTCTCTCTTCTCTCATCACAAATCACTCAGTTTGCGGTAGCGCACGCGGGTGGGCTCTTCCTTGCCCAGGCGCTTCAATTTGTGCTCCTCATACTCGCTGTAGCTGCCCTCATAGAAATAGACGTTGCTGTTGCCCTCGAAGGCCAGGATGTGGGTGCAGATGCGGTCCAGGAACCAGCGGTCGTGGCTGATGACCACGGCGCAGCCGGCAAAGTCCTCAAGGCCCTCCTCCAGGGCGCGCAGGGTGTTCACGTCGATGTCGTTGGTGGGCTCATCGAGCAGGAGGACGTTGCCCTCTTCCTTTAGGGCCAGGGCCAGTTGCAGACGGTTGCGCTCGCCGCCCGAGAGCACGCCGCACTTCTTCTGCTGATCCACGCCGCTGAAGTTGAATCGCGACAGGTAGGCGCGGGCGTTCACGTCGCGGCCTCCCATGCGCAGCAGTTCCACACCGCCCGAGATGACCTCATAGACTGTCTTCTCGGGGTCGATGCTCGTGTGCTGCTGATCGACATAGACCGCCTTGACCGTCTCACCGACCTCAAAGGTGCCGCTGTCGGGCTTCTCCAGCCCCATGATGAGGCGGAACAGCGTCGTCTTGCCGGCGCCGTTAGGCCCGATGACACCCACGATGCCGTTGGGCGGTAGCATGAAGTTCAGGTCGTCAAACAGCAGTTTGTCGCCGAAGGCCTTGGCCACATGCTGGGCCTCGATGACCTTGTTGCCCAGACGGGGACCGTTGGGGATGAAGATTTCGAGCTTCTCCTCTTTTTCCTTGACGGTCTCGTTGAGCAGTTTATCGTAGCTGTTCAAGCGCGCTTTACCCTTGGCCTGACGGGCTTTGGGTGCCATGCGCACCCATTCCAGCTCGCGTTGCAGGGTCTTCTGGCGCTTGCTCTCGGTTTTTTCTTCCTGGGCCAGTCGCTGGGTCTTCTGTTCCAGCCAACTGCTGTAGTTACCCTTCCAGGGGATGCCCTCGCCACGGTCAAGCTCGAGAATCCAGCCAGCCACATGGTCGAGGAAATAGCGGTCGTGGGTCACGGCGATGACCGTGCCCTCATATTGCTGCAGGTGCTGCTCCAGCCAGTCGATGGACTCGGCATCGAGGTGGTTGGTGGGCTCGTCGAGCAACAGGACGTCGGGTTTCTGCAACAGCAGGCGGCACAGGGCCACACGGCGGCGTTCGCCACCGCTCAGGTGCTCGGTAGGTTGGTCGCCCTCGGGACAGCGCAGGGCGTCCATCGCACGCTCCAGGCGGCTGTCGAGGTTCCAGGCGTCGGTGGCGTCGATGATGTCCTGCAGCTCGGCCTGGCGGGCAAACAGCTTGTCCATCTTCTCGGGATCCTCATAGTACTCGGGCATGCCGAACTTGAGGTTGATTTCCTCAAATTCCTTCAAGGTGTCCACCACATGCTGCACGCCTTCCTGCACGACTTCCTTGACCGTCTTGGTCGGGTCGAGCTGCGGGTCCTGGGGCAGATAGCCCACCGAGTAGCCCGGTGCAAACACCACTTGGCCCTGGTACTGCGTTTCCAGTCCGGCGATGATTTTCATCAACGTCGATTTGCCGGCACCGTTCAAGCCGATGATGCCGATTTTGGCGCCATAGTAGAACGAGAGGTAGATGTTCTTGAGGATTTGCTTCTGGTTCTGCTGGATGGTTTTGCTCACGCCCACCATCGAGAAGATGATTTTCTTGTCGTCAACTGTTGCCATAATAGTCTTCAATTTTAATTATTGCTTGCAAAGGTAGTGATTTCCTACCGTTTTCGCAACATTTAGTCCATTTTTGTGGCCGATCACAAGTGCTTGGTCAGTGGGGTGTCGTCCCAACTGTCAATCAGCGTGGTGAGCCATTGACGGGCATCGGGGTCTTGCAGGCGGTTGACCTCCTTGATGAACTCGGGGCGCTGGTCGCGGGGCACCTTGAAATAGGGCAGGAGGCTGTTGTCCTGGTTGCCGGGAGCCGCCATCCACTTGAGGAAGCGCTGCGGATTGATGCTGTACAGCTTCAGGACATCCAGCGGGAAGGGGTTGTAAGTGTATTCAGCGCCATAGGCCGCCGTGACTTGAGGCTCATACCGGTTCCAGAAGTCCATGATGCCGGGGTCATGCAGCGAGCAAGCCAGCAGGTCCCACGTCCTGAAGTCCATGGCGGCATACTTGTCGACTTGGCCTTTCTCGCTGACCACTTGTTGGCGCTGTATCACGAAGTGCCCCTTTTCATTGACCGTGTAGCTCTGCTCCCATGCCTGTTGCCATGACGGGGCGCTCTTGAGCCCTTTATCATAATCCATGACACACTCACCCATGACGCGGTGCAGCGTCACGCCGTTGTTCTTGCCGAAGGTGATCTTGCTGTCGAGCGTGTACACCCGGTAATCGTCGGGGTCCATCATGTTGACGCGCCACAGCAGGTGCTGTTCCCTCAGGTTGATGGCGTCGAGCAACTTGCCTTGCCGGTCATAGGTCATCAGTTCCACGCAATAGCCGATGCTGTTGCCGGCAAAGTAGGCAGCCAGGGTGTTGCCGTTGCCCACGTCGCGCACGCCCAGCAACAGCCAACGGCTCATGACGTCGATGAAGTCGATGCCTGCGGGAACGATGAGCGCCTGGTACTGTTCGGCCGACAGCTCTTTGCCCTTGACCTCGTTGTCGTCTTGGCTCGAGTCGCCGTTGTAAATATCGTTGAGTGTGATATTGTCACCCAGCATCAGATTGTTGTTGATGCTGATGCCCAGCTGTTTAAAGAAATCAAATTTTCCTTCAGGAACTTTGTCGGAACCGGTGCAGGCCGTCATCAGCAGGGCTGCAAACAAGGCCAACAGTAATGGATATCGGGTTTTCATAAAATCAGAATCATTTTTCTTGCAAATGTACACATAATAATCGACTTGTTGATGGGTTGAACCCAATAATTGGTCGATTTGGTCAATGTGTTGCTTATAATGTCGGGAAAAACCAGTACCTTTGCACCACAATGGAAGCGAAGAACAATATCGAAATCCGGCATCCCGAGGCATGGGAACTGCTTGTTGCCATCGGCGACAGGCATGTGGACTATATCCTGTACACGCCGACGGTCGCCAACTCGCTGGTCATCGGCCAGGTGAAATTGGCCGACGGGTCGTTGCAGGCGCTCGAGGACGCCATCTATGACACGCCCGAGCTGTTGAACGAGTACAAGCGTGTGAGGGTGCTGGTCCATTCCCGTCATTTTGTGCTGTTGCCGATGGAAACGGGCGATGACGACTGTGTCGCGCTGGTGCGGCAGGCCTATCCCGACGATGATGGCGACGCTGCTGTGTGCCCCATGCCGCAGAACGATGTGAAAAACGCTTTTGTGATGCCCCGTGGCATGCAGGCCTTCCTGGGACGCACGTTCAATTATCCGGTGGTGTATCACTACCTGGTGCCGTTGTGTGAGTATTTCAAGGAGCAGTGCCGTGGCAACGCCATCTCCCGCATGTTTCTCCACCTGAATGGAGGGAACATGGATGTGGCCGTCTATCGTGAAGGTGCCTTGATGTGTGCCAACAGTTACCCGTTTACCGATGCCGATGATGCTGCCTACTTCGCCCTCAATGCCTGGACCACCTACGGGATGGACCAGCTGACCGATGAAGTGCAGCTTGCGGGTGACGGCGACCTGCGTGCCGCCATGACTCCTGTGTTGAGAAGATTTGTGAAATTTGTGATGCCTGCCGTCTATCCTGCCGCAGCCATGAAGCTGGGGCGCAATGCGATGCAGGCACCGCTGGAATTGATTTTGCTGGCGTTATGCGAATAATCAGTGGAAAATACGGGCGCCGCCGCTTTGACGTGCCCACCAGCATCACAGCGCGTCCCACGACCGACATGGCTCGCGAGAACCTGTTCAACGTGCTGGCTGGCATCATCGACTTTGAGGGCAAGACTGTGCTCGACCTGTTTGCTGGCACGGGTGCCATGAGCTTTGAATTTCTGTCCAGGGGATGTGCCCAGGTCACTGCCGTTGAGAAAGCCCGCACTCAGGCTGAATTCATCAAGAAGGTGCAGGGCTTGCTTGGAGACCCCAACTTGACGCTTGTGCGGGGCGACGTGTTCAAGTTCCTGGCCACTTGCCGCCAGTCCTTTGACATCATTTTTGCAGACCCGCCTTACGACCTGCCGCGCTTCGGGGAGATTCCCAAGCTGGTGCTCGATTCGCGCGTGGTGCACGACGGCACGCTGTTCATCATGGAGCATCCGCGGGAGCACGACTTCAGCGCATTGCCCCACTTCTCGCAGCAGCGTGTCTATGGCAAGGTGAACTTTTCCCTGTTTGAAATCGGCGATACCAATTCTGAATCATGAGAATCCGTTTACACTTGAGACTGATAGCCATTGCGGGACTGATGGCTGCTGGAGAGCCCATGGCATCCCAGACATCCATGCCCGCCGATAGCACCACCCGTGTGATGTCACCCACCGTGGTCACCGCCGAGCAAGTGAGCCAGCAGCAGGTGACAAATCCTCTGGAGGCCATCAATGGACGCGTTGCAGGCGTGACCATCCAGAAAAGCAACAACGGCGCCGCAGCGATGAATGCCGTGCGTGTGCGCGGCACCACATCGGTCACGGGAGGCAATGACCCGTTGATTATCGTCGACGGCGTGTTCGGCGACCTGAGCACACTATCATCGATTTATCCGTCGGATATCGAGAGTTTTACGATTCTCAAGGATGCCAGTGAAATAGCCCAGTATGGCTCGCGTGGCGCATCGGGTGTCATCGAGGTGGTCACCAAGAAGGGCAACGCCCATCGGGCCACCGTCACCTATAACGGCAAGGTGGGACTCACCCACGTGAGCAAAAACCTCAAGATGCTCAACGCTGACGGGTACCGCGATGCCATCAGAGCCAAAGGCGTCATGCTCATCGACAAGGGTTTCTACACCAATTGGCAGAAGGCTATCCAGCAAACCGCGTTCATCCAAGACCATCATGTCGCATTCATGGGCGGCGGCAGTCATTCAGGCTACCGCGTGTCGCTCGGATACATGGACCATGACGGGGTTATCCTGCACGACAAGTTACGCAACCTGACGAGCAACATGAACATGTACCAGCGCATGTTCAGCGACCTGCTGACCATCGAGGTGGGCATGTTCGGCAACGTGCAGAGGGGGGTCACGGCTATTTACGATGTGCAGAAGACCTTCTACTCGGCACAAGCATGGAATCCCACTTTCGGGACCGAGCGAAACAGTGCCGGAGGCTGGGACGGCTTTACCTATGCCAACCAGATTAACCATCCGATGGCACTGATGGACAGCCGCACCCAGGACAAGACAACCCACCTGAGCACCCATGCCAAACTCACATTCAACCTGACGCACGACTGGACCCTCTCGTTCTTCGGTGCCTACAGCCACAACGAGGTCGAGACGTCACAATTCCTGCCGACAAGCATCTGGAGCGGCGGCAAAGGCTACCGCAGCAGCGCCAAGGCCGAGTCTTGGCTTGGAAATGCCATCGTGACATGGGACAAGACGCTGGGGCGCAACCATCTCAACGTGATGGGCCTTGCCGAGGTTGAGCGCAACATCCACACGGGATTCTACACCACCACAACCGGTTTCTCTAACAACGACATCGGCATTGACGCGATACAAGCGGGTGCCGTGACACTATGGGAAGGCACAGGCAGTTACCGCAAGGCGCCGTCGCTGGTTTCATTCATGGCACGAGTCAACTATGACTACGATAACCGTTACTCATTGACCATCGCAGCCCGTACCGACGGTTCGTCAAAGTTTGCCCGCGGCAACCAATGGGGTTTCTTCCCCTCGGTGTCGGCTTCATGGAATATCGGCAATGAGGCGTTTTTGAACGATGCGGGCTGGCTCGATGACTTGAAGTGGAGCATCGGCTATGGTCTGGCGGGTAATCAGGGCGCCGTGGACAGTTACATGGCGCAAAACGTGCTCACGCCTGCGGGCATCGCTCCTGTGGGCCAAAACATGGCTGTAACGCTCGATGTCCTGCTCAATGCCAACCCCGACCTCAAATGGGAAGTGAAGCACAGTTTCAACACCGGCCTGAGTGCAGCTTTTTTGGGCAATCGCATCATCACCTCGCTTGATTTCTATGTTTCCAAGACGACCGACATGCTCTACCTCTATAATGTGGGCGTGCCGCCTTTCAGTTACAACAAGTTGCTCGACAATTTGGGGTCGATGCTCAACAGCGGTGTCGAGCTGGCACTGGGTTTCTCGCCGCTCACCACACGCGATATGGAGTTGAACATCAATGCCAATATCGCCTATCAGTCCAACAAACTGCTCTCGTTGAGCGGCTATTACCTGGATTACTGGCTGGAGGCTCCCGGCGAGGTGGACCTGGTCAACCTAAACGGAGCAGGTTTCCACGGTGGCAACAATCACATTGTCTATCAGATGGTGGGACAGCCCCTAGGTGTGTTCTACCTACCGCATTGCACGGGCCTAAAGAGTGACGGACGTGGTGGCTACGTGTATGACATCGCCGACCTCGACAATTCGGGCGACATCAACATCGCCAATGGCAAGGACCGCCGCGTGTGTGGCCAGGCAATGCCTAAGGTGTTGCTGGGCAGCAACATCAATTACCGTTTCAAGCAGTGGGATGTCACCTTGCAGATCAACGGTGCCTTTGGACACAAGATTTACAACGGCACAGCCTTGACCTACATGAACATGACCAGTTTGCCGGGTTATAACGTTTTGGCCGACGCCCCCGCCCGCGCAATCAATGACCAGACGGCAACCGACTACTGGCTGGAACGCGGCGACTATATCGACTTTGACTACCTCACCCTGGGCTGGAACGTGCCCCTGGGCAAGAGGCTGATGCGCACCATCAGCCGCCTGCGTCTGGCGCTCACGGTCAATAACCTGGGCACCATCACGGGTTACTCGGGTCTGACACCCATCATCAACAGTTCATCGGTCAACGGCACCCTGGGCGTCGATGACAAGAACATCTATCCCGTGACTCGTTCTTATCATCTGGGAGTTACCTTAACCTTCTAAATTGAGATCATCATGAAACGATATATCACTTATAGCCTGTTGATAGTCGCTGCCGCATTGATGCTGGCTTCATGTGACAAGTTCCTCGAGGATAACCCCACCGACCGTCTGCCTGAGGACGAGGCCTACAACACGGTTACCGACCTGTGGAATAATGCCTTGGGCAGCATCTACCTCAATATTGGCGGTAGCGCCCCCTCCCAGGGATTGCAAGGCACCGCACGCGGCGTGTGGGACCTGAACACCTTCTCGACCGACGAGGCGATGATTCCCACAAGAGGTAGCGACTGGTATGATGGCGGCATCTGGCAGAACCTGTTCCTGCATCGCTTCGGCAATGTCGATTTCACGGGTGACACCTGGAATTACATCTTCAAGGAGGTGCTCGCCTGCAACCGGGCTATTGAACGCATCGATGCGTTTGCAAAGGCACATCCTGACAAGGACGTCAAGCAATTGCGCGCCGAGGCTCGCGCCTTGCGGGCAATGTTCTTGTTCTACGCCATGGACCTCTATGGCCGTGTGCCTGTCTTCATGAGTTCCAACCCCACGGTGCAGGAGATGAAACTGCAGAACCGCTCGGTAGCATTCAAGCACATTGTAAGCGAGTTGCAAGCTGCCGAGGCTAACCTTTCACACGTGCCGAGCCGCAGGCTTGGGGAGTACTACGGTCGCATGACGTCCTCAGTAGCGCAGTTCCTCTTGGCAAAGGTGCTGTTGAATGCCGAGGTCTATGCCGATGATGATTGGACCGATGCCCAGCATCCTGATGCCTCGACGATGATGTGGGAAGTCTATGGCAAGACACTGAACACCTGGCAGGCGGTGGAGCAGTACTGTGTTGCCATCTCGAGCAACGGGTTTGAGTTGGCAACTAATTTCAAGGACAACTTCGACATCAGCAATGAGGAGTCTCCCGAGTTGATATTCACCATACCGATGGACATCTACAACTATTCCAACCGCTTCACCCAGCAGTTCCGCTCGTTGCATTACAACCATGCGGCGGCACTGGGACTGAATGGAGAGAACGGCCCGTGTGCCACAATCGAGGCGATGAAGACATTCGGCTATGGCAAGGGTATTGATACAGACATACGCCTGTACTGGACGTACTATTTTGACCAGGTCTATCATGACCAGACCGGTAAGCCTGTCACACTCGATGACGGATCGCAGTTGGTTTACGACCCGATGGCGGTGAAACTCGACCTCTCTAATGACCCGTATGAGAAGACGGCTGGAGCAAGAATGAAAAAATATGAGATTGACCTGGCAGCGTTGAGCGATGGACAGTTGCGCCGCAACGACATTGTGCTGTTCCGTTATGCCGACGTGCTGCTGATGCAGTGCGAAGCCATGCTGCGGGACGGCAGAGCAGGGGCCGAAGCCGATGCTTTGCTCAATTGGGTGCGTGGCCGTGTCGGCATGGCGTGGCGACCCGCTACGCTCGACAATGTGCTCGAGGAGCGCATGCTGGAACTGGCCTGGGAGGGATGGCGCCGCAACGACCTCATCCGCTTCGGCCAATTCACGCGGTCTTACACCGACCGGCCGCAAACCGATGCCGACCGCATGGGCTATACCCTCGTGTTCCCCATTCCCGGTGAGACGCTCAGTGCCTGCGGCAGTGCACAGAATCCGGGATATTGAAGAATGAATGTGAGATGAAAGACGAGAGTAAATATATCACCCGACTGGAGCAGCACGACGTGAAGCCCACGGCAATACGCATCCTGCTGTTGCGCACCATGATGGCTCATGATGACGCATTCTCGTTGCAAAGCCTTGAGGAAGAGCTTGACACCGTTGACAAGTCCACTATCTACCGTACGATTACGCTGTTCTTGACCCATCACTTGATTCATGCCATCGACGACGGCACGGGCATGTTCAAGTATGCCGTGTGCAGCCCCGATTGCCATTGCGGCGAGGACGACGGCACCATCGACCACATGCACGCCCACTTCAACTGTGAGCGCTGTGGACGCACCTTCTGCCTGCAGACGACCCAGGTGCCCCTGGTAGCGTTGCCCGGCGGCTTCAGGGTCCACAGCATCAACTATGTGCTCAAGGGCCTGTGCCCCGAGTGTGCTGGAAGGAATAATTAGTTAGAAGTGAGATGTTGACTGCTTAAAAGCTGATTGATAGACATGAAGACGGTTACTCGCTGGTTGCGCAACATATTGATTTTCTTTTTCACCTCGACGATACTCGCGGTGGTGATTTTGAAGTATATTCCCGTGTATATCACGCCGCTGATGCTCATTCGCGCTGTGGAGCAGATGATTGATGGAGAAACACCCCAGATCAATCACCGCTGGGTGCCGCTCGAGCGCATCAACCACAACCTGCCCCAGGCGGTGATGGCAAGCGAGGACAACCTGTTCCTGAAGCACAAGGGCTTTGACCTGGAGCAGATTCAGAAGGCCCAGCTCGAGGCACAAGAGGGCAAGCGCCAGCGTGGGGCGAGCACCATCAGCCAGCAGACGGCCCGCAACGTCTTCCTGTGGCAGCAGCGTTCATGGCTGCGCAAGGGCCTTGAAGCCTATTTCACTTTCCTGATTGAAGGCATCTGGGGCAAGGAACGCATCATGGAGGTCTATCTCAACTCTATCGAGATGGGGAAGGGTATCTATGGCGCCGATGCCGTTGCCCGCATCAACTTCGGCACCACGCCCGACCACTTGACCAAGTCTCAGAGCGCCTACATCGCCGTGTCGCTGCCCAATCCCCTGAAGCGTGACAGTGCCCATCCCACCGCCAAGATGAAGAAAATGCACCGCACCATCCTCAAGCGCATGAACCAGATCGACCAATTCCCCAAGGACGCCTGCGCCCAGTAACTTGTTAGTGGTAAAAACGTGCGGTCAGAAGGAACAGAAGAACGAGACCAGGAAGGGGACCGAAAAATCGACTAGGAAGCCGTGGAATAGCGAGAGGATGACGAAGTCCTGACCGCTCGTGCGGGTGATGATGGGCAGGGTGGTGTCCATGGTCGTCGCTCCACCGCAGGAGATGGGCGTCAGCGGACCGAA
>Ga0310694_10006218_pt1 | contig 11302 bp, 8 predicted proteins | sample 174DNAGHGhighgp2_FD_203884 | JGI IMG/M metagenome (GOLD analysis project Ga0310694, IMG submission 203884) | Sheep rumen microbial communities from Palmerston North, Manawatu-Wanganui, New Zealand - 1742 DNA GHGhigh gp2 (v2) (version 2) | ecosystem: Host-associated > Mammals > Digestive system >... | reverse complement strand
GACGTATAGAGAAGGGCGTGCAGGCCGACGCGCTCACGCATACCTATGATATACGCATCAGTGTGGCCAATGCCGAGCGCAAGTTGCTGCCGGGTATGGTGGCATCTGTTGCCTTCGGCAGTGGAAAGGGGAATCACGGGGACAGGTCGCGTGATTCCGGCTTGCAGCCGAATCATGGACCTGTCCCCATGATTCCTGTTACGGCTGTTCAGCGCAAGGCCGATGGAAGCCTGTTTGTGTGGACCGTTAGTGGCGACAGCACAGCTCATCGCACTACCGTACGTACGGGCAAGATTATGGGCAACCGCATTGCTATCACCGATGGCGTCAGCGAGGGAGACCGCATAGTCGTAGAGGGATATCAGAAACTTAGTGAAAACACCAAAGTGGTTTACTAATTGACAATTGATAATTGATAATTATGAAGTATACGAACTGGCTCCGATGGCCGTTGGAGCATTACTCGATAACATTGCTCATCATCGGCATACTGTTTGTGATGGGCATCTACGGCATGTATATCATGCCTAAGGATGAGTTTCCGCACGCCACCATCCGTCAGGGTGTGGTTGTGGCTGTATATCCTGGCGCCACCAGCGAGGAGGTAGAACAGCAGGTGGCCCGTCCGCTTGAGCGATACCTCTTCACTTATGGCGAGGTGAATCGTAAGAAGACCACCACGCAGTCGCAAAACGGCATGTGTATCATGATGGTCAAGCTTAACGACGATGTGAACAATAAGGACGAAGTATGGTCGAAGATCAAACACGGTCTGAACGGGTTCAAGGCCCAACTGCCCAGCGGTGTGCTGGCCATAGTGGTGAATGATGACTTCGGCAACACTTCGGCGCTGCTTATCGCCATCGAGAGCGACCAGCGCAGCTATCGCGAACTTAAATCATATAGCGATGACCTCTCCGATCGCCTGCGCCGCATCCCAAGTGTAGCCAACGTAAAACTGTTCGGTGAGCAGAAGGAGCAGATCAGTCTCTACGTCGATCGCCAGCGACTGCAGGCCTACGGCATAGGTCAGCAGATGCTCTTTTCACGTTTGCAGGCTCAGGGCATCACCACCATGAGTGGCTCGATAAGCGACGATGATCAGCAGATACCCATCCACGTTGAGGCTCAGGAGAACTCGGAGGAGGAGATAGCCAACCAGATAATATTTTCTGACCCCGTGACGGGCAAGGTGGCCCGTGTACGCGATGTGGCAACCGTAAAGCGCGAATACGAACCAATGTCGAGTCGTATCGAACAAGACGGACACCCCTGTGTGCTGCTGTCGATGGAGATGACACCAGGCAACAATGTGGTGCAGTATGGCGAGCAGGTGGACCGTGTGCTTAACGACTTCCGCCAGAACGAACTGCCTGAGGATGTGAAAGTTACGCGTATTGCCGACAAACCGAAAGTGGTGGCAATGAGCGTAAGCAATTTTCTGCGCGACCTGCTCATATCGATGGCTATCATCATCCTTGTCATGATGGTGCTGTTCCCCATCCGTTCGGCCGTTGTGGCTGCCATCACCATTCCGCTCAGCACGTTTGTCAGCGTGGCTATCATGTATATGATGGGCATCGAACTAAACATCGTTACGCTGGCGGCGCTGATAGTGGTGCTGGGTATGATCGTCGACAACTCGATAGTGGTCATCGACGGCTATCTGGAGTATCTGGGCAAGGGTTACAAGCCGCACGATGCAGCCATCGAGTCGGCCCGTCAGTACTTCATGCCCATGCTGCTGGCCACCATCTGTATCTGTGCCATCTTCTATCCGTTCTTGATTACGATGAAGGGCATGTTCCACGACTGCCTTGAGGATTTCCCCGTCACCATCACTATCAATCTTATGGTGTCGCTATTCCTGGCTGTCACCGTTATACCTTTCCTCGAAACACGTATCATCAAACCCGATAAGGTAAGTACGGACGGAAATAAAATTACCAAATGGGTGCAGCGCACTTACGATAAGGTGCTCGACTTTACCTTTGCCCATCCACGGCTCACTATCTATGGCGGCATAGGCGTCATCCTGCTGTCGTGTTTCATTGCGCCCACGCTCAAGATTCGTCTGTTCCCTTACGCCGACCGCGACCAGTTTGCTGTCGAGATTTACATGCCTGAGGGTAAGGGACTTGCCGAGACCGAGGTGATAGCCGATTCGGTGCAGCACGTACTCGAGAAAGACGACCGCATCACCAGCATCACCGGATTTCTGGGATGTTCGTCGCCTCGATTCATGGATGCTTATGCACCGCAGATGGCTGGCGCCAACTATGCGCAGTTTATCGTCAACACTAAGAGCGATAAGGCCACGCTCGACCTTCTGGCGCAATATCAGCCACAACTCAGCGAGGCGTTCCCCAATGCCTACGTGAAGTTCAAGCGCCTGGACTATCTCGAGGTGAGCGAGCTTGAATACCGGTTCTATGGCGAAAACCTCGACTCGCTGCATGTGGCAGCCGAACGACTGATGGACCGCATGCGCCAGATGCCCGAACTGGAGTGGGTACACACCGACTATCTGCAGCCTTATCCCATCATCAATGTCGAGCTCGATCCTGTCACTTCGGCTCAGCTGGGCATCACCCGCACCACGGCTCAGTTGGCACTCAGCGCCACATCCAGCGATCTGCGCGTGGGACAGATTTGGGAGGGCAATTACGAACTGCCCATCGTGGTAAAGGACGATACCGATATGACGTTTGGCGATGTCGAAAACCTCGGCATCACATCACCTATGTCGCTGCTGTCGGGTGGTGTACATAGAGTCAACACCACCATTCCGCTGCGCCAGATAGCTAAGGTACAGCCCAAGTGGAGCGAGAGTCGCATAGTGCATCGTGGTGGCGAGCGCTGCATCACCGTTACGGCCCAGTTTGCACAGGGCGTGTTCACCGCTCCAATCGAGAAGGAGATTGCCCGCATCATGAACGAAGAAATCCTCTTGCCGCAGGGTGTTCGCACCGAGGTGGGCGGCGAGATAGAATATGGCGACGAGGCTCTGCCGCAGATTTTTGGCGGAATAACTATTGCAGAGGTCATCGTGTTCTTCTTCCTGCTGTTCAACTTCAAAAAGTACGGTGTCACCACCGTGTGTATGGTGGCGCTGGCGCTGATGATTCCTGGTGCACTAATCGGCCTGGGGCTGATGAATCGCGCACTGGGTCTTACGTCCATCTTCGGACTCATCACGCTGATGGGTATGATTATGCGTAACGAGATACTTATCTTCGAACACGCGATCGACTTGATTAAGCAACATGTGGCTGAACATGGCGACTGGAAAACAGATCGTAAGGCTTACAATGCCGCTGTGCGCCAGGCAGCTTACGATGCCGGAAAGCGCCGAATGGTGCCTATATTCCTTACTACGGCCACTACTGCCGTTGGTGTGGTGCCGATGATTATCGCCCAGAGTTCGTTCTGGATGCCTGTTGGTGTAACCATCTTTGCCGGTGGTATCGGTTCGCTCATAATGGTAGTCACCATGCTGCCTGTAGTTTATTGGAAAGTAAGTACGAAATAGATATGAGAAAGATATTATCACTTATAGCCTTGGGCTGCGCACTGTCGGCCTCGGCACAGACCTATACCCTGCAGCAGATAAAGGACTCTGCATTGCAGAATAACATCGTCATCCGCTCGGCTCAGCACAATATCGAGGCTGCCCGGCAACAGCGCAAGGAGGCGTTCACCAAGTATTTCCCAAACGTGAGCGGTACCGGACTGTGGTTTAATGCCAACAAGGGTATGGCGCAAACCTCCGTCAATCCGTCTGAGGTTATCCCTGCCGAACTGGGGCCCGCGTTTGCACAGGCGTTTCCTGCTGAGGCGCTGGCTGCATTGGCCAACCCCATCAGCATATCGATGATGAAGAACGGCACACTGGGCTCGATAATGGCCGTGCAACCCGTGTTTGCCGGCGGACGTATCGTTAATGGCAACAAACTGGCTAAGGTGGGCGAGGACGTAAGTAGGCTGCAAATGCAACTGTCGGCCAACGAAGTAGAAAAAACTGCAGAACAATATTTCTGGCAGTTGGCCTCGCTGCAAGAGAAGATGCGTACCATCCAGGCTGTCGATACGCTGCTACGCGATATATATAAGGATGTAGATGTGGCCGTGCGAGCTGGTGTGGCTATGCGCAACGACCTGCTGCAGGTGCAACTGCGACAGAACGACATCGCCAGTCAGAAGCTTAAACTGCAGAACGGCATCACCATCGTCCGCCTGCTGCTATCGCAATACTGCGGCCTGCGCGACACGTCGTTCGCCATCACCTTCCAAACCCCATCCAGCGAAGCTGAAATGTTTCATGTTTCATGTTTAATGTTTAATGTAAACGGCTTGCCGGAGTTTCAGCTGCTGCAAAAGCAGGTTGAGGCCACCCGACTGCAGCATCGTATGGCTGTGGGCGAGAATCTGCCAAATCTGGCTGTGGGCGCTGGCTATACCTATCACAACCTGATGGAGAACAATCACTCGTTCGGTATGGTGTTTGCCACCGTCAGCGTGCCTATCACCGACTGGTGGGGCGGCAGTCACGCCATAAAGCGCCGCAAGATAGAGCACCAGAAAGCACAAGAGCAGTTGGCCGATAACAGCCAACTGCTACAGATACGTATGCAGAACGCATGGAATGGGGTAGAGGAGAGTCGCCAACAACTGCTGTTGGCCCAGCGCAGCATCGAACAGGCCGAAGAGAATCTGCGCCTTAATCGCAACTACTATCGCGCCGGCACCTCGCGTATGAGCGATCTGCTCGAGGCTCAGTTGCTGTATCAGCAGTCGCGCGATAAGTACACCGATGCCTTTGCCGATTACCAGAACAAACTGCTGGAGTACCGCCAGGCTTCTGGACAATAAAACCTCCACTGTCATCTCGAGCCTCCTCCTTCTGTCATCTCGAGCGTAGTCGAGAGATCTCTCCATGCGCTACGCTTAGTCGAGATGACAAGGGTGGGGGATCGCTTAGTCGAGATGACAAGTGGTAGGGCTTAGATTTTGTCGAATGCCTGCGAGAGGTCTTCGATGATGTCGTCGATGTGCTCTGTACCTATGCTTAGTCGGATGGTTGAGGGCGTGATGTGCTGCTCAGCCAGTTCCTCAGGGCTCAGCTGCGAGTGAGTAGTGGTGTAGGGGTGAATCACCAGACTCTTCACGTCGGCTACATTAGCCAGCAGCGAGAATATCTGCAGTGCATCGATAAACTTCCAAGCCTCTTCCTGTCCGCCTTTTATCTCGAAGGTGAAGATTGAACCACCACCGTTGGGGAAATATTTCTGATACAGTTTATGGTCGTGGTGGCTCTCAAGTGCAGGATGGTTAACCTTGGCCACCTTGGGGTGCTTGGCCAGGAAGTCTACCACCTTCAGCGCATTCTCCACGTGGCGCTCCACACGCAGACTCAGTGTCTCAACGCCCTGCAGCAGTATAAATGCATTGAATGGCGAGATGGTAGCACCGGTATCGCGCAGTATGACAGCACGTATACGTGTCACGTAAGCTGCTGCGCCTACAGCGTCGGCAAATACTATGCCGTGATATGATGGATCGGGTTTCGACAGGGTGGGGAACTTGTCGTTCTGCTTCCAGTCAAACTTTCCGCCGTCTACTATCACGCCGCCCAGCGAGCTACCGTGACCGCCAAGGAACTTAGTGGCCGAGTGTACCACGATGTCGGCACCGTGCTCGAGCGGACGGATAAGGTATGGTGTGCCGAAGGTGTTGTCTACGATGAATGGAATGCCGTGCTTGTGGGCCACAGCAGCCACACCCTCCAGGTCCAGCACGTCGCTGTTAGGATTGCCGAATGTCTCGGCATACACCACCTTGGTGTTAGGCTTGATGGCAGCCTCAAGAGCCTCCAGATCGTTCACGTTGATGATAGTGTTGCTAATGCCCTGAGTGGCCAGGGTGTGGGTTATCAGGTTGTAGCTACCGCCATACAGATTGTCGGCTGCCACGATGTGGTCACCATTCTGCAAGATGTTCTGCAGAGCGTAAGTGATAGCTGCAGCACCACTGGCCACTGCAAGTCCTGCTACACCACCCTCGAGTGCTGCCACGCGGTCCTCAAACACACCCTGTGTAGAGTTGGTCAGTCGTCCGTAGATGTTACCAGCGTCGCGCAGTCCGAAACGGTCGGCAGCATGCTGCGAATTGTGGAACACATAGCTTGTGGTCTGATAGATGGGCACGGCGCGGGCGTCGGTAGCGGGGTCAGCCTGTTCTTGGCCTACATGCTGTTGAAGTGTCTCGAAACGATAATTCTTACTTGTACTCATAACTTGTTTCCTTTCTATTTTTAATTGATTAAACTTTCTGGGTGCAAAGGTAAGGGATTTGGAAAAATCTACCAAATTTCTTGCGTAATTCAGAAAATATACCTAAATTTGCAGCCGATAAAGAATAAAGTTCCATTTCGGGCCGTCATAAAGCCCCCAAACAGAATATATTTCTGAAATTTAATGTTTAATGTTTAATTTTTAATGTAAAATCGCCGATGGAATTAGACGAAACCGACCTGCAGATACTGAAAACGCTGCAAAAAAACGCAAAATTGACCACAAAAGAGCTGGCCGATGCCGTTCATCTCACCCCAACGCCCGTTTTCGAGCGCCAAAAGCGTCTTGAGCGTCAGGGATACATCAAGAAGTATGTAGCCGTGCTCGATCCCGAGAAGTTGGATCAGGGGCTGCTGGTGTTCTGCAAGGTAAAGCTCACGCAGATCAACCACGAACTTGCCGACTCGTTCACACGTCGCATCATGCGCATCCCCGAGGTAACCGAGTGCTACAACACCAGTGGTGCCTACGATTACCTATTAAAGGTACGCGCGCGCGATATGAAACAATATCAGGAGTTTGTGCTCAACAAGCTGGGCGATATCGACACTGTAGGTGCCATCGAGAGTACCTTCGTGATGAGCGAGGTCAAGCAGAATTATGGTATAAATATTTAGCAGTAGTAGTTTTCCTTACCTACGGTTTTTATTTTGCTTCCAGGGCTTCTATTTGCTCTGGCGTAAGCAGGCCCGACTTTATAAATCTTTTCTTGATTTTATACAGCCTGCTCATTAACCTTTTTGTAATGGTATAGTCCCACGTCAGCGCCTCGTCATGGCTCACGCGCTCTCCGCCCTTGTTGTGGCTGTTGTCCAGACAATACAGATCCACGTCTGGGTGCTCGCGTAGCAGATATGCTATGCGTCCGTGGAATCGCGGATAGCTGTAGGCGTAGTAGTACAGACTCATCGATCGGTTGGTCTTTATCATTCGATTTATCGTGTTGGTAAATCCCGTCTCCGCGTCGTTGTGTACAAATATTATGCTGGCCTTGAAACCGCGATCCTGCACCATCTTCAGGCGAGTCTCGAATGATGGTATACTAATGAATGCACCATCATACACTAGTCCCACATTGTTCACCATCTGTTTCAGGTCGGGATTGTTTCGCAGAGCCGTCGACTTGCCAGCGCCGGTCGATCCCATCATAAAGAATATCGTCTTGTTGTTCTCCGCCTCGGCGCGGTCCAGCAGCTTTATCAGCACCAGACTGTCTATCTGTCGGCTGCCCAATATATAGTCGGTTACGTTTAGGCCGTTGTAGCCAATGCTCTTTAGTTCTTCGCGCACTATGTCGGGGTCAAGTATATTGCCGCTCTTGGTTAGATACGAATCGGCCAGCGAGTCAAGATGCTCGCCCACCCAGTTGAATACCACTTCCCATTTTTCCAGTTGTTTTACGCTATCCGTTTTTTGCGTGATAGCGCCGCCTCCGTCAGCCGCCCACGCAGCAGTCCCGCACAGCGCCATCATCACCATCACTACAATTCTCATTGCATATTGTTTAGTCATATTAAAAAGGTTCTTAGTAATCTAAATTTATACTTAAACATACGTATTCAGCCTGCAAAAATAATGTATTTGCCGCAATGTATGTGTATAATTCTTGTAAATTAACATTATTTATGAAGGGAGCGATGTCTTTGTTTGGCGGTTTGGATTGAAAAGTGTATTTTTGCATCCCGAAAACTATTATGCGTAGGAGTGAGATTATACTGGGACTACGCGACGGTATACCTATAGCTTTGGGCTATTTTGCCGTTGCCTTCTCGCTGGGCATCATTGCCAAGCAGGCGGGGCTGTCGGCTGCTGTGGGATTTGTGAGCAGCTTTTTTACTCGTGCCTCGGCAGGCGAATATGGCGTTTACACGCTGGTGGCCGTTCAGGCTGCCTACGTGGAGATAGTGGCTATGTGCTTGGTGGTTAATCTGCGATATATGCTGATGAGTGCGGCGCTGTCGCAGAAGATAGCTCCGGGCACTTGGTGGGGCCACAGAGTGCTGATGGCTAGTTGCGTTACCGACGAGATTTTCGGCATCTCCATCGCCCGTACACCTTACTGTCCGCCCGCCTACACTTATTCGGCAGCACTCATATCCACGCTGTTCTGGGCTTCGGGCTGTGCGGCTGGTATCGTGGCCGGAGGTATGTTGCCCACCAATATAGTAGCAGCGCTCAGTGTGGCCCTATACGGCATGTTTTTGGCCATCATCATGCCTCCAGCGCGTCAGGATCGCAATGTGCTCTACGCCGTTGTGGCCAGTATGGCGCTTAGTGGAGCGTGTGCTGTGGCGCCTGTGGTAAGCGGGTGGAGTAGTGGCACTCGCACCATCGTGCTTACGGTAGTTATCTCGGCCGCAGCAGCCTGGTTGAAACCTATTAACGCTAAGGAGGAGGCTCATGGATAACCGCACCATCATCATCTGCATACTGCTGGCCATCATCACCACCAATATGATACGCGTGTTGCCCATGCTGCTTATCAGGGGCGAGATAAGCAATCGCTACGTGCGCAGTTTTCTGTACTACGTGCCCTACGTTACTCTGGCCGTGATGACCTTCCCCAGCATAGTTGAAACCACTATGTCGCCCCTCTCGGGCGTAGTAGCTCTGGCCATAGGCATCATTGCCGCCTGGCGCCGACTTGGCCTCTTCCCCGTAGCCGCCATCTGCTGCGCCATAGTTTATCTGATGGATAGTGTGATGTGACTTCCGATCTTAAGCTGTCGGCGCTGTGCAATTACTTTAATCGCCATAATTCTAGTTTTGTTTTTGTGTTGTTAAATAATTTTGTTAATACTCTCTTTGTCGCCTGTTTGTCGCTTCTGCGATCACTATTAATGTTTGCAATTGCTAGATTTAACTTGCGCAATTTCTAGATTTAATCTTCGCAATTTTTGCCATTAAAGACCGCCCGTCCGCTCTTTCAATTTGACAATGCAAAGGTACAAAATTTTTACTAGCCGTGCAAATAATTCTCCCAAAAAAGCACGCAAAAAAGCACGCTCGAAAAAAATCAAATTTGGTACAGATGGCAGATGGCAGTTGTTATATTGTGCCCCCCCTATAAGAGGAATTTGAAAGCTAATAATAATATAATAAATGCATTATATTATTATAATAATAAATAAATTATAATTTGTTATCATTCCACCACCCCCACGCAAAAATACAACTGCCATCTGCCATCTGCCATTTTAAAAATAGGTACATACCCAAATGAAAAGCGGCTCCCATTTGAGGAGCCGTATTTCATATTAATCTTTCAAGCAACCGATGGGAACTACGAATATGCCATCTGGCCTTTGGTATGCATAGGGACCAACTGCAGTTAGAACCATCTTGAATGAAGGTTTCTTCATTTTCGTGGTGTCTATGGTGTCGGCAAGCTTATTTAAAGCATCTGCACCATCGTTTATCAGTTTTTCGCCACCAAGCTTCACCTCAATCAGTCCATACGTGCCGTTGCGACGATGTAACACCGTGTCACACTCCAGGCCTGAACTGTCGCGATAATGATATAGTTTTCCGTCGAGTGCTTCGGCAAAAACACGTAGGTCACGTACGGCCATATCTTCGAAGATAAGTCCGAACGAGTCCAGATCGTTTATCAGGTCTTTGGGACCTAAGCCTAACGATGCCGTTCCAATGCTTGGGTCAACGAAATGGCGTGTGTCACTTGTACGAATAGCTGCCTTACTGCGGATATTAGGATTCCAAGCATCGAGGTCTTCAATCACAAAAATCTTCCTCAGGGCCTTGATATAGTCGGCAACGGTATCCTCGTCAAGTGTTTTTGAGTCATTTGACATCATGTCGGCTTTAATGGTGCTATAGGGTACTTGCTGGGAAATATTACGAGCATACGAGCGTAGTAATAGACGTGTACGCTCTGGGCTGCGTTTTACTCCGTCAACACGTTGTATATCTCTTTCAGAAATGTCGTCAACATAGCCAAAGGCCTGATCCAGTGCAATATCACCTTCGAGCAGCGTTGCTTGTGGCCAGCCACCACGGCATGCCAGAAAGGCTATACGCTCCAAATCGATGTTATTTGGTTGCGGTTCGAACGTCTCGCCATCAAAGAGCTTTGCCAGGCTGACGCTACCTGTAGAATCGCCTGACTCATATAGGCTCATCGGGCGCATCTTGACTCTTCCAATACGCCCCGTGCCGCTATGAACAGTATCTTCAGCCTGTGGCGCAACTGTAGAACCTGTCAGGATGAATTGAGAAAACGCATTTCGCTTATCCACTTCATTTCTGATAGTATCCCATAGTTCTGTTATTGTCTGCCATTCGTCAATCAGTCTGGGTGTATCACCTTGGAGAAGCGTCTTTGAACTGATTTCCATCATCTGCTTGCTCTGTTTTAAAACTTCTGTATCTCCTAAGTCAAGCAGACTCTTGGCTTGCTGGCGCGCTGTCGTTGTCTTGCCGCACCATTTAGGTCCTTCAATCAACACTGCACCTTTACCTGCCAGCTTGCGAGCCAACAGTTTGTCGGCAATTCTTGGTTTATACATACTGTCCATCATTTTATTTGTTTTGATTTTGTGTGCAAAGTTACTGATTTATAATGAATTATCCAAATTTTTATGAAACTTTTCGGTTGTTTGTGGTAATTTTGTTCGGTTGTTTGTGGTGAATTCGTTCGGTTGTTTGTGATGATTTTGTTCGGCCGTTTGTGATTTTTTGTGTTTTTTCGGGGAAAAAAGATCTCAATTCATGTATGCGCTGCCAAGTATGGTGCCGAAAAGCACAATAGGCGCGAGAAGGAGATGAAGCATGTTCATTCCGAGTATTCACACCTCAACAAGACGTGGGAGTCTTCCGACTTCAAGTCTGTGGCTGACGAGATCCGTAAGGCTAAGGAACGCTATTCGGCAAAGCATTTCTGCCGTAAAGCGAAACTGGGCGAAGACGGAAAACAATTGACAATACCTGCC
>Ga0310694_10006215_pt1 | contig 11305 bp, 1 predicted proteins | sample 174DNAGHGhighgp2_FD_203884 | JGI IMG/M metagenome (GOLD analysis project Ga0310694, IMG submission 203884) | Sheep rumen microbial communities from Palmerston North, Manawatu-Wanganui, New Zealand - 1742 DNA GHGhigh gp2 (v2) (version 2) | ecosystem: Host-associated > Mammals > Digestive system >... | reverse complement strand
GAAGCTGAATTAGATTTTGAATCTAAAAAGTTTATTGTTTGTTTGAAAATTTCTAGAGAATTATCAAAAACTATTCCTGTTTCATTTTTTATTTCATTTTTATTTTCTTTATTATATTTTGGGTATAATTCCTTTTTTGTATCAGAATCCAAATTTGGTATATATTCAAAATATATACTAATTTTCCCTTCAATAATGTTCATTATTACTTCATCTAAAAATGGGTTTTTTGCATTGTTTATTTTTTTGAATAATTCAGAATTTTCTTCTTTTATACAATCAAAATTACCTATCATAGAACTGGGAAAAGCATCAATAAGATTTTCCAAAATAATCTTAAATATTTGTGAACTGTTTTTAATAAAATCATTATTTTCCAATATCTTTTCTATTAATAATTCTCGGAAAGGATCATATGTAATTTTTATATATTCATTCAAAAATATAAAACTTAAGACTTTATAAAAGTTAAATTGTTATTATTTAATTTTATCAATTTTTCAGTCAAAAATCCATAAAAATCTTTAAAATTTTCGCATAATTTTCTTTGATATTGTTGGTTGTTGTACACAGTTTGCTTTCTAAAATATAAAAATATTTGATCAAAATTGTCTTTAGAATTCAATTTATTTGAATAGAATGCATCTATTAATTTTAGTATTTGTTGCAATGAAAATACTTCTTTTGATCTCATATTTAAATTATTTTCCAATTGTAAAGAATTTTGAAGCACTTCCTTATTTACATTAATTAATTCAAAGAAGTCTTCATTAGGTATATCATATATTTCATTATTACAAGTTATTATTCTAAGAATTGAATCTAATGATAGGAAAAAGACTTCATTTACTATAGAAGTATATTCTGGATTTCTTTTGGAAATCTCATATTTAATTTCTTTGCTTTTGATAACATTTTCAATTTGTTCATAAAAGTCTATAATTTTCATACCTAATTTAGAAAATATTTGTTGAATTATTGTTATTTCATTTATGTAACTTTCTAGCCAATTAATTTCTTTAGCTATTTTTATAATTATATCATTATCCTTTGAATAATCTTGGAAATTTTTGGTAATAATTTCATTTCTTAAATTAATCATTAATTTTAAGAATTTTTTATTTTCATCAATGTTAATATTTTCAAAATCAAAATTTTTTCCTTTTTTGTTTTTCTTTTTATTTTTCTTATTATTTGTTTTTTTTAAAGTTTTATTAATAAAGATTGTATAATAATCGTCCATAATTAAATTATATAATTCTTCATTTTCTATTTGGTTATTATTAATAATATTTATCAAATGACCTTCCCTATTAATTAAATTGATTAATGACATATCTAAATCTTTTAATACTTTATAATATTTTTTTTTTTTTTCCTCTATTTCTGTATCCTCTAAATACATTCTTAACACATCTTCATTTTTTCTATATTTCTTAACTATATTTTCTTTAATAGATTTTAATATTCTATCAAATGAAGTTTTTATTCCGGGAGTATTTATTCCAAATATAATATCTATATTATTGGTTCCTTCTTCTTCAACAAGCTTAATTATTCCATCATCAAATGATAAGGTATTAAAATAAGATATTACAATTTTTTCAATAATATTTGAATTTTTTGAGTTTTCTTCATCTTTAAATATATCATCTGAATCTTTATTTGATAATATTGAAGAAAAAATTTGATCATTTTCGGCTCTAAAAAATATTAAGACTAATTTTGAAATATAAAAATTAGAAAAATAATCTTTAATTATTTTAGATAAATCAATAATATTATCCTTGGAAATCTTTTCTTTAAATATTTGAGCAAATAAATCTTCATCTTTTTGAGTTTTATTAATTATAGTCTCATTTATTAAATTTCTCATTCTTTTATGTTTAGAGAAATAATCTAATAGCTTTTCAAGATAATTATTTTTATTTAATTCCTTATATGATGCATTAATATTATATTTCATATAACTGGTGCATTTTAAAATATTTTGGCGAAATTCCTCATCAATATTAAGGAATTTATTAAACATTTCTATAGGTTTTATTGCTTTAATTAATTCATTAAAATTATTATTATCTTCACCATTTAAATTATCAATAAATATCTGATAATATCCCGACAAATTAGATAAAGTTTCAGTAAGCAGCTTTTTATTTAGATAATTTTTATCTCTTTGAGACAATAAATTCTTATTATTTAAATCATTTTTTGAGATTCTTGAAACATAGGCAATAAATATAAAAGCTTTCTTGGATTGATCCTTATATTCAAAATCTTTTTCTTTTTCTTGAATGAAAAATTTGACATATTCCATTAAATTTACTTCATATGGTAAAAATTTAATAATGCATACTTTGAAATTTCGTCTATAGAAAATAATTAGTTGCCTTTCTAATTCATTTTCTGATTTTATTGAAGTTATATTAATTTCATATATATCTTCTTTTGTAATTGAACCATATAAAGGATTTTCAACATTTTTTATTTTCAATTTTTCTAAATTGCTACTGAAAGTATATATAACATTTTTTCTTTCTTTCATTTTTTTCAAGAAATTTGAGATATTGGAATGCTCTCCTTTTCCATAATATTCAATGATTTTATTAAAATATTGCTGATATTTTTGTTTGAATCCATTGATTCTCAAAATTGCCAAAATATCTTGAGGTAAAGTTAAAGAAATATAACTTAATATATAATCAACTATTTCATCTTTATTTTTTCCTTCTTTATTAGCTTGATAAATTAGAGTTTTAATTTCATCTAGACTACAATTAATTAATAGACTATTTAAATCATAATCAATTCCAATGTAAGTTTTATTATCATAAATAATTAATTCATCTAATATTGATTTAATTATCTTTGATTGATCAATTAATTCTTGGCTTAATAAATTGTCCAAAGATAAAATATGCTTTTCGAACCTGTTCAAAAAAGGAGGCTCTTCTTTATCTATTTTATCACTATCAACATTTATTATGCATTTAAAATTATTATTAATTAATGCAAAATTATTTGTTGTGGAACCAACTGCTAGACGGGCATAATTTTTATTACCAACAACTGTAAAATTTTGATTGAATAAATCATACATGGAAGGATAAACTGTTTCTAAATTCTTTAAAATTAAAATTCCTCCTTTTTCCATATAAAGTTGGACTTTGTTTAATACCTTGATGGCATATTGCTCTGAATTTAAATCATTTTTTAATTTACTTCCTATATAAAAGCAATATTCCTTTTTATCTTCAGATAATAATATTGAAGGTAATAATAAAGTACTTAGAGATGATTTTGAAATAATTAATAAATATCTACTTTTTAAATCATTTATATTTTCTTTTATTCTAGCTAAAACATTATATTCCTTAGAAATTTGGTATTGAGGATAAAATTTATTAAACAAATCTTTAAAAATCTCAGTTGAAGTTTTTTTATCTCCTTCTAATTTCAATCCAGAAAAATTCCTTTCAATACCATTAATTGCAAATTCAAATAAAGTATTTTCATCTAAGAGTTTATCTGTATTTTTTTCTATTATATACTTTGATACTATTTTCACCAAATGATAAAAATCTCTATTTCCATGAAAATCTTCTTTTCCATCCAAGTTATGTTTTTCTTTCATATATTTCTTATATTCATAATATGTACTTCCTAATTTTTCATAAATATCCTTATAATCAAATTCTAAATTATTTTTATAAGATTCTCCAATAGTCAATGCTGTTAATTTATTATCCTCTTCATCTGGTTCAGGGATAGATATAGAAATTCCTCTATTCATTTTTGCAGCATCTAGAGTCCAATTTGAAATACCAATAAAAGCTAATTTTTTGTCTCCTTCATTTTGATCATATTCCAATTCTGAATGAATAACTTTAAGAGGGTTATTTGGTGAATGCTCTGCAAGACCCATTTCATCGAAAAATATTAAGGGAATATTACTTTTTTTATTCTCTGACTCTAAATCATGAAAAATTGCACGTGCTTTGGTAAAAACATTTTGTAATCCTTTTGATGTACTTGCAATTGAGCCTTGATAAGCAAATAAAAGAACTTTAGGCAAATTTTTAAACAAAGCTTTCTCTGATACACTTCCTTGCATTGATTTTAATATTAATTGGACACTTAAAGATTTACTACAACCAGGTTTACCAACAATGAAAATTGGGATTTTATTATTTATAGCAACAAATAATGAAAAAACATTTTCTAAAAGTGCTTTATTTCTTGCAATACCCTTGTCTATTTGTATATTTTCCAATATATATTGCTCTTCTTTTAAAGGAATTTCAAGAAAATCTTTATTTTTAAGAGATTCATTAAAATTTTGGAATAGTTTATTCAATCTCTCATTTAATTTTTTTCTTTTCTCTTTATCACTTATTCTTAAATAATAGCAAATAAAAATACTTAAATTAATACTATAAACTTGAATCATATAATTATCTAAGTTTGAATAAAAAGATTCTTTTTCTTCTAATTCTTTTGTACTCTCTTTATTTCCTTTATTTCCTTTTCTCTTTATTAAATAATTATAAAAAAATTCATAAAATATATTAAATCTTCTTATCTCTCTTAAAGAGACAGCAGATTTATCATAAAATTCTCTGATAAAATTTTGAGAAGTAGCAATCATATCTTTTGCGAAATCTTTTAATTTTTTTAATTTTTCATCTTCATTTATTTCTTCTTTAGGTGTTTCATTTTGATAATAAATTTTATTAATTACCTCTTTAATTATACATCTTATATAATCTTCTTCATCTTTATCTGTCAGGTTTCCAAAATCAAATACAAAATTAAGTAATGAATGTGGAAGTGGGTTAACAGAATATACTAAACCACTATTTTTTATTTTTTTAATATTTTTTTTTTCCTTATCATTTAAGTAATTCAACTCTTTATGAGCTAAATTAATATTTAGTCCAATATTTTCTTCATAAGTATCTTTTTTTTCTCTATGTCTATAAGGGTTGCATGCTGCTATAAAAACTACATTTCCTGGAATTGGATTTCCTTGGTATGTATGCTTGCACATTAATTCACTTATCAATCCCATTGATTTACATGTATTTATTTCATCAAAAAAAACCCATATTTTCTTTTCTTCAAAAATAAAGCCATTTTTTCTATACTCTTCCCTTCTTATATTTTCTTGCCTCATTAAATCTATTGAATCAGGAAATACTTCCTCAGTAATAAAATCAATTATATCTTTATCATTTATTCCTGCATGAAGGTTTAAAATTTTCATTTGTTTAGAGCTTCCACCATTTTTCATTTCAGATAATTTCCTAATAAGAAATGTTTTTCCACAGCCTGTTTCTCCCATCATTATAACCGGTATATTTGATCTTATTCTGAGTAAGATTAAAACCATTTTGACAAAATTATCAGCGGTAAAAACATAATTTCCAGCAATCTCTTCTAATGATTTTATTTTTGAACCAATAACTTTTTTTACTGGTGTTTTAACATCTAATATATTACTTATTTCTTCAAGAAATTGTATCTGGGTAAATTTCCTATAATCAGGCAATTCTTTAAATATTTCTTTTCCTTTTTCACATTGAGAGTTTTTAAGTGACAATAAATTAATATATTCTGGGTCATCTTTTTTTTTATTTGTAATTATGCTAAATAATTGTCCTTCTCCTTCATGGAAAAATACTAAAGAAGGATCAATTTTACCGAAAGATACTACTTCATGCTTATCATTTGCTAAATTATTTATTGCATTGTTATTATCTTTTTCTTCATCATATTGCCCAAACAATATATTATGTTCAATTTTTTGATTTTTTAATAAACTAGTAAAAGCCCCATCTGTAAAATGCTTAGTTAATTTTATAAAGCTTTGAACAATAAATGTTCTGACTAAGCAATTGCTCATTCTATTTGAAACTATTAATTGATAAGCATTAAGGAAAATATTTCTATTTAAAGATTTTAATTGAATTGCTAACACATTTATAAATGAATTAATTTGGTAATAAGTAGGTTCAGGTATTTTTTCTTTAATTGATTCAAAAATTAAATTTTGACATTCATTTTGGGGTAATAAAACAGCTTTTATCGAAGCATCAAATTTTTCTGGCTTACTTTTTTTATTTTTTCTAAGTAAATAAAAACGCCCATCAAAATCTGAGGGAGTTATATTTGGAAAAATTAAATCTAATTTATTAATTTTATCTTCTTTTAATGCCTTTAAATAATTTGAAACTACCTGAATGTTTGAGTCCAATTCATTTGGAACAATTAAAGGAGCTAAATTTGAAATTTTCATTTCTCTGATATTGAATAGACTTAAAATTGAGAATTTTTCAAAAAAATCTATAAATGTATTCGGTATTTCTACTTTTATTGAAATATCATTAGATAAATAGTAAATATCTTCATTATGTCCATAATATTTAGTTATTAATATTGAAAATAAAAATTCCATCATTAAATCTATTTTATCAGTGTCATATAAATCTAAATGTATTACACAATTATTATCTATTTTTAAAAATTTTAATCTATCAATAATTTCTTCTTGATTAAATACTCCACCAATAGGAAAATAAATATATTTTTTTTTATTCTCTTCAATATTTTTTTTAATTTGAGTTGTTTTACCAACTCCTGATTTATCGGATTTAATTATTTCAATATTATTTAAATCATATTTTTTATCTATAAAATCATTTTTTTTTATTTTAAGAATATCTATATTTCTTTTATTTGATAAATTTTTATATAAATCTAAGCTTTTATTCATAAATAGCATAATTAAACAAGAATTCATTTTTTCTTCTTCTTTTTGAAAAAAATTATTATTTAATAATTCAATAATACATTCTTTTTGTTCATTTTCTAATGATTCAAGGCCTCCAATTATAAAGCATGAATTGAATTCACATTTTATGCTTCTATATAAAAATGATGTAATTTCTTCATTAGTTGTATCTTTACTACATATTAATACATTTTGAGCAATAGGATTATTGCCAGTTAAACATTTAAATATTTGAAATAAATCTTTCTCTACTTTTTCGCATAGATAAGTAAAGATTCCTTGGAAATTATATTCTGGTTTCATAATTGTTTTTTCATAAATTTTTTTTAAAGTTAAATTATTTTTTTTTAATAACTCATTTAAGTATGCATCCAAATTATTTATATAATTTTCAAAAATATCTCCTTCTTTTTCTTCTACTTTAAAATCAGAAACATCACTTTCATATAAATCATTAGTAATATATTTTAATAAATGAATAATATTATCATCTTTTTTTTTCTTCTGCTTTAAATGATTATATAACAAATTATATTGATGCCCATAAATAAATCTAATTAAGGATTTTGTTTGATATCCTCCAATTTGCTTTTCTTTTAATGTTAATAAAGTTTTTTCTAATCTTTTTCTTAATTGAATATTATCTATTTCTTTATCATCCATAATATATATTTTTTTAAAATCTATCTCATCTTCATCATTTTTATGCTCATTTTCATTCTTACTATTAGATTCAAAAATTATTTTAATTACGATAGTTCGAGGAAATCCTTTCCTATAAATATCATTAATTATATTTGAAAAATTAAGTATTTCTGTAATACTCTCAATAAAGCTCTTATATGAAGGAGTTATTTTTTTTGATAATTGAGCTCTCTCTCTATAGGAAATAATATCCTCTTTAGTTTCACTTGGTTTTTCAGATTTACTATTTTGTTTATAATTGCATTGAAATGACTTTTCTTTTGTATTGGATAAAATAAAAGTTGAACCATTAAATATATTATAAATTATATTTTTTAATAAAGTAGATTTGTCCATAGATTCTTGTAGTGAATTAATTTGGCTATAATTATCTACTAAATGAGAAAAATAGATTAAAGTTTTTTCATATTCATATTTAGATAAAGTTTCTTTAAATAATTTAATAAGCTCATCATCATTTTTATCTTTTAAATTTTCTAGTTTTCCTAAATTTATAAAAAATTCAACACATTTTTCCATATCTAAAAGATCATTTATTGAAATAAAAGTATTTTCACTTTCTGATAAAATTTCTTGCAGACTACGACATTCTTGAATAGTCATTTTAAATAAAAATGTGATTATATCTTTCCTTCCATTTAATATCATTAAAATATTAATATAATTATTTTCTCCATTAAGAAGATCAATGCCAATATTATTTAGAAATGCTAATTTTTTTTTTAAAGGTGAAATTTTAACATTTTGTTTAGATATTGCATTTTTAATAATCTCAGAATAATTAGTTTTTTGAACTCCAATTTGATCAATAAAAAAAATAATTGAAGAAATAGCATTCAAAATATATTCTTTTTTTAAAAATAAGAGTATATCATTTTTGATATTTTCAATTTCATTATCATTCTTTGAAATGTTAAATATTTCCATTAATTTTTTTAATTCTGAAGAAATTTTCTTTTCATCTTCAATAAAAGGATTAGTACATATTTTCAATATTTCTTCATCAATTTTATCTATCCCATCTTTTTCGAAAAGATTTTTTAGTTCATTAAATTTTTTTTCTGTTTCTTTAATACAATTTATATCATCTGCGTTATTAGTTTGTTTTGAATTAATAAAAATTTGATTGTAAAATATACAATTTTTTTTTTTCAAACTATTTTCAGCTTCATCTAAATATTTAATATATTTGTTATATTCTTCTTTTAAATTAGATTCAAAATAATTCAAATTATTATCATCTAAAGAAATAATAATTTTTGTAATTTTTTTCATATCTTCTGAATGGGTATTTGGATAAAACTCCATAAAATATCTACAAATTAATGTTAAATCTTCTTTTATTTTTTTTATTGCCAATACTTTTGCTTTTATTATTCCAAAGCATTTGATGGAAGATTCTTCATCATTAAAAAAGATAATTGAAAATTTGTTTTCCAACAATTTCTCCATTTGCCTTCCTTCTGTAAAATATGGAAATAAAAGATTAAATTGAATTTCACTATTTTTTATTTTATCTTGAAAAGCTGATATAGTCAACATTGTATCTTCTATATATTTTTGCTTTATATTTTGAATTTTTTCTATAATTTTTCTATTAACTAATTCTCTGAAAAATATATAATTTTTTGTTTCATTTAAAGAAAAAATATCATCTTCTTTTAAAGAATATTTATTGATATTTGAAAATATATCACCTCTTATATTATTGCACTTATCTATTAAGTAAGCTAAAGATATCGGATCTGAATTTTCTTTATATTCAGTGAAATATTTAACAATTATTCTATTAGATTCTTTTGATAAATCTTTGTGTTTTTCAGTTAAATCAATATAAATGTCATTGACTACTTTAACATTGAATTTTTTTTCTATTATTTCGGATAAAAATTTTTTAATATCAATTTTATTTTTATCTGATAGATATATTAATTCAACAACATCATTTAAAAAATTAATACATTCTTTATTATTATATGTAGGCAATAATTCTATGAATCTAGCTTGCAAAATTTTAATAGCATGTTTTCTGGAATTTTCTTGCTCTATATTAGTATAAAATTTAAATAAATATTCAAAATCTTTCATTTCTTTAATTATTAAAGATATCTTTTTCAAATAGTCATCTATTTGAATATCAAACATCGAATAAAAATTAATAGCCTTCCATGTTTTAAAAAATTCTTTTTTATCCTCTATTAAAGCAAAATCAATTCCATCTAAAATTTCTAGTGGACGATTAATCTTTTTATTAAAATTTTTTTCCAAAAAGTATATATCATTCCTAATAAAATCCAAAATTTCCTTGTTTTTAATTTTCCCAATTTTAGCAAGTTTTAATCCAGTTCGATGAATCTTTTCATCTAAATTGAATGTGCAAATAAATGTTTGGTCAATTTGTTTTATTGAATCAACAATACCTTTTAATAAAATTAATTTATCTACATTTATTTCTTTATAAAATTCTGAATATTCTTCAATAATTAGGGATGAATATTTAATTAATTTCATATTTTCATTTACAAAATTAGTATATTGTCCAAATCCTACTATTAATGCATGAATTTTTTCTAAGTCATCTTCTTTTTTTGGCTTTACATATTTTTCAATATCTATTAGATTATCATATATTTCATTATTCTTTTTTTTTTCCAATTCTTCCTTCTTCTGAAAATCACAAATTTTTTCTTTTGTTTTTTCAACTACTTCTAAAAATGTAATGATATCAGTTCCTAGATAAAAAAGTAATATCAATATTTGGTTATAATCTTTTGCTTTTAGTATTAATTTAATAATATGCTTTTTATCAAGAATTAAATCTTTAAAAAATTCACAATAGCTTAATAGTTTATCATATAAATGATCACAAATTTTCTCATTTTCAAACATTTCTTTTACTTTTTCTTTTTGATAATGAAGATTAAAATATAGAGCCAAAGAATAAAATAGTTTAATTGTTTCTTCTTTTTCTTCTTTTGATTTTTCTTCTTTAATATGAATTTTTTCTGGATTTTTTACCATTTGATTTATTATATTTTTTATTGGTTTTAATCTCCTCTCTGGAATTTCTCCTAATCCTTTTATTTTTTTAGGGTCAAATGCCAATAAATTATTTTGTACAAAGTCAGTAGCAAAACAATTTAAAAAAATTGAAAGATAAAATAATAAATCATATTTATTATCTTCATCTTTTAAAAGTAAAAGAGAAGAATAAATGAAATCATCATTTTCTTTTGTTTTCTGATTCTTTTTATATTTATTTCTTATAATATCTAAATAAATCTGAAATTGTTCATCATATTCTAAAGGTAAAATATCTATTCCTTCCATTCTAAGTTTATATTCATAAAAATCTTTATTTATATCTTTAAATCTAATAGTATAATTATGCTTAGCTCCATTATCTTCTTCCAAAATTACATCAATTTCAAATTCATTGTTTTTATTTTTCTTCAAAGAATCAGGATCTATTTTAAACCTATATACTTTTACTATTGAAGGTTCAATAAGTGTATTATTTTCTAAATCTTTTTCTTCAATTAATTCAAGATTATCAGAAGTATTGTAATTAGAAGATAAATAAATCTTATATTTTTGATTTTTTTCTTGTTTATAATTGAAATATACATAATTATATTCCTTTACACCTTGATTTCTTTCTTGCTTTTCATTTTGATTAAAATTTGGAGAATTTTCCATTCAAGAAATAAAATATTTAAATAAATAATATTATGATTTATAAAATTTAATTGAAATTAATTATTTAATTAAATAATATTTATTATAATTTTTTTATAAAGATTTATT
>Ga0310694_10006214_pt1 | contig 11306 bp, 4 predicted proteins | sample 174DNAGHGhighgp2_FD_203884 | JGI IMG/M metagenome (GOLD analysis project Ga0310694, IMG submission 203884) | Sheep rumen microbial communities from Palmerston North, Manawatu-Wanganui, New Zealand - 1742 DNA GHGhigh gp2 (v2) (version 2) | ecosystem: Host-associated > Mammals > Digestive system >... | reverse complement strand
GTGGCTGCTGTCCGCTCGCGACAGCAGGGCAGCCGCCAGCAGCGTGAATCCGTCAGCAGCAATAGCGGCTACGACCAGCAGGGATACGATCAGCAGGGATACGGCCAGCAGGGATACGGCCAGCAGAACTACGACCAGAGCGGTTTCGACCCGCAGATGCGCGGCGACGACCGCATCAGCTTCGACGACGGCACGTCCGCTGCCCCAGGCATCGCCCAGGGCTTTGCCGACACCCAGGGTCCGGTACTCACCGTGCGCAATGCCGGCGTCTATGAGGACGTGCGCGACGGCAAGCTCACGCGTGGCGAGAAGATGACCGTGATCTTCGAGGTGGTCAACAATGGCAGCCAGACAGCCTACGACATCTATCCCCTGGTGGAGGAGGCTACCGGCAACCGCCACATCCACATCTCGTCGAACGTCCGCGTGGAGAGCATCGCGCCCCGTCAGGCCATCCGCTATACTGCCACGCTGATGGCCGACCGAGGGCTACGCGACGGGCAGGTAGAGATACGCGTGGGAGTGGCTCAGGGCAACAATGTCATCAAGTCGCAGACAAAGCAGTTCTTCGTGCCCACCAGCCGACGCACAGCCACTGCTGCACAGCAACGCTAAAGCAACCCGCCTCCCCCTCTGGCCTGCAAGCCACGGGGGAGGCTTGTCGTATAAAAGGACCAACACTATCTACAGACTTAAACTAACCGTAAAAAAAATAATTGGTATGACCAAGTCCATTTGTACCAAGTTTATTATTCACCCTCACTAAACACTTGAGATTGATGAACAAACGATTACTACTCATGCTCCTCTTGACCCTCAGCCTGGGAGCGAAAGCGTACACCACCGTCGACGGATTCTTCGGCGAGACGTGGCTCGACCATGTCGACGAGGACGGATTCGGCGGCGGCAACTTCGGCAACGGCACACAGAGCGACCCCTACCAGATACGCTCGGCCGGCGCATTGGCCTTCCTGGCACGGGCTGTGAACAACAACGGCGAGACCTTCGCCGGCAAGTACTTCGTTATCGCCGCCAACATCAACCTGGCTGTCCCCGGCGCCAACGGCATGCCGCTGGTGTGGGTGCCCATAGGCTGCACCACCGCCCCCAGTGCCGACAACACCAAAGTCTTCATGGGCACGCTGACCAACGGCACCGACGCCAACGGCAAGCCCTACGAGATCACGGGCATGACCATCCGCGCCACCTCGACGGCGACGACCACCTGCTTCGGACTCTTCGGCGCCCTGCGCGGCACCGTCGACGGGCTGGTCATCAGGAACGCCAGCATCAACCTCGATATCTCAGGCGAGTACTATGCCGGCACCCTCTGCGGCTATCTGGGGGTCTCGGGCGCAGTAGCTAATACCACCCGCTATGGCACTGTCAGCAACTGCACCGTGGAGCAGACAACCATCGAGGCCGAGAGCAACAACGACGACACCGCCATCGGCGGACTGGTGGGTATAGCGAATCTTGACCTGAACGAGCTGGCTCACAACCTCGCCAAGACGACGATGCGCCTGACGGGCCCGATGAAGGCCGGCGGCGTGGTCGGCGAAGCGTGGTGGCACGTGCAGGACTGCCATGCCGTGGTCGACATGACCATTGGCAACACCACGGACAGCGAATGCTCGGTGGGCGGCATAGTGGGATACTCCGCTTGGCTAGGGAACACCCCCATGCCCGACAAGATCATAGCCGTGAAATGCTGCACCTCGTCGGGCGAGATCAGGGGCAGCGGCAACAAGATCAACATGGGCGGCATCATTGGCAACGCCCAATACTTCCTGACAATGACGGCCTGCACCACCTGCACTGCCCTCTCCGGCGGCTACACCATGGGCGGACTGATAGGCAATGCCTACTCCTTGTCCGGCAACGACGGCATGATGGTCAAGGAGTGCTACTGCAGCTCGTACGTCGACGGCACAGCGGCCACCTACGCCGGAGGACTCTTCGGCTATGTAGAATATGATTTTAGAGCCAGCAACCACAGCATCACCCCTAACACCAACACGCTGTTCAGCTACTTTGCCGGGACGATGAAGAAGCCCGCCAACTCCGAGCGCTACGGCACCATTGTGGGCTATGCCAAAAGATATGAGCGGTCGGGATACCTGAAGTTCGGCTACTTCAAGCGCGACTACCGCCAGTGCAACCTGCAGACGAACAGCAACGAATGGACCGACGACGGCGACGACCTGGCCCTGGCCACCTACTTCACCCCGCGGCCCGTCGACGGCGACTTCCGCTTCGACCAGAACGCCGAGCGACCGCAGGTCTACATCTACTCCGAAGGCCGCGACCTGTTCTACACTGACAACATGCGGCTGGCCGGCACACCCTTCAACGTCACGGGCGACGGGCAGGCATTCTTCGACCTGTGGGATGCCACCGTCGACTTCCAGATAGGCACCTTCAAGAATCGCAGCACACAGGAGGAGATAGCCACCTTCACCCTGCCGCTGCCACCCGCCTGCGTCGAAGTGCAGGAGAATGTGGTAAAACTGCTCGACCCGGGCGAGGCCGACGTCTACGTCAACTATAAAGGCCTGCAGCGCAAGGTGCACCTGACGCTGACCTACGGACTGCCGTGGGACGGCCGGTCCACCCCGGTCAGCAACTATAACGACTACTTCGCCGGCGGCGACGGTACGGCTAAGAATCCCTATGTCATCCACAACGTGCAGGAGCTGATTCGCGTGATGATGAACCGGCCAGAGAACAGCACACCTGAAGATTATCGCTACAACGTGGCCGGCAAACACTACATCCTGGCCAACGACCTCTTCTTCAACAACCACCTGCTGGGCGACGACGAGCAGCCGAAGGCCGATGCCCAGACGTTTACACCGAACTACCCCTGGCACGCCACTCTCCACGGCAACGGAAAGACCATCTACGGCCTGTGCATCAAAAAAGAGGACATCTCCGACAACGCCAACCTCGGACTCATCACCACCCTCGACGGCACCGTCACCGACCTGGCCATCGTCGACAGCTATATCCGCGCCGGCATCGCTTCGGAGGGCAGTGCGGAGATCAACGCCGGAATGCTCTGCGGCAAGCTCGACGGCGGCACCATCGAGCGCTGCATGACCCACGGACTGGTGCAGGCCGACGGCTATGCCGGTGGTATCTGCGGACAGGCCACGGGCGACGGCGGACGCATCGCCGACTGCTTCACCGGTGTCCACATTGGCTGGGCCGGCTCGCAGAGTCTTTTCCACGGCGCAGGCATCGCCTACAAAACAACGGCCGCTGTGCAGCGCTGCGTCAGCACCGGAAAGATTGAAGACGGCAGCTCCAACCTTGTATATGGCATCACTGAAACAGGAAACAACTGCACCGACTGCTGGTTTGACCGCCAGATGATGTCAGGCTACGTCATGACTGAAGGCAAAGCCCTTACCAAGGACATCATCTCGGGAAAGATACTGACCAATGCCACGGCCTGGCAGAACGGCGAACAGCGCTACCCCATGCTGCGACAGTTTGCCAAGACACCCTACGGCGACCTGCTCTCGATGGCTGTCCGCTTTAACGAGCGCGACCGCGCCGGCAGCATCACCGAGATATTCGAGTTCCCCACGGAGAACGTCAGCTGGCGGGCCAGATACGGCGAGCAGTATCTCGACGTGATCAACGAGTGCGGTGCCGGAACGCCTAACGGCATGACGGGCGATGCCACCGAGCACCTGCTGGCTGAGTCGACCAATGTCAAGAGCCTGTGCACCAAGGCCCTGCGCGCCCTGGCCGTGAACGTGCGGGCCGACAAGGCCGGCATAGCGTTTGCCGACCAAAATGTGAAGACGGCCGCTCTCACGGCCTTCGACGCCAACGGCGACCAGCTCGTCACCCTGCGCGAGGCCTTCGAGGCCACGCCCGCGCAGTTCAGCACCTTCAATCAGGCGGCCACACAGGCCGAGACCTTCAACGAGCTGCGCTTCTTCGCCGGCTTCAGCACCCTGCAGACGGGCATGATCTCGGGCCTGCAGAGCCTGCGCGAGGTCACGCTGCCGCTCTCCATCACCACCATCGCAAGCAACGCCTTCCTTGGCTGCACCAGCCTCGACGAGGTGGAGTTGCCCGCGAAGTTCACCACCCTCCAGAAGGGCGGCTTCTACGGCTCGGGCATCAAGAACATCCTCGTCGCTGAGAAGAACGCGCAGTGCCGGAGCATCGGCGGCGCCCTCTACAAGATTAACACCTACGACGACGACAAGGTGATGCTCATGGCCTATCCTCCAGGACGCGGCCTGGCCGATGCCACGCTGAAGGCACCGCTCTCGGCCATCCTGCCCTACGCCATCTACAAGGTGCCGGCGCTGAGGAATGTCTACATTGACAACTGCCTGCCCGAGGGCGAGATGGCCGAGCTCAGCAACGACGGCATCATCCATGAGGACGCCGACGACCTGCTGCACGTCTACGTCAACGACGGCTCGTTCAACTCGCAGCTGTTCCTGAAATACTATAACGACTACACATGGGGCGAGCTCTACTGCGAAAAGGGACACCTCGACATCTACTATCCCCTCAACGTCACCAGCGCCCTCTGGGCCACGCTCTACATCGACTTCCCCACACAGCTGCCCGAGGGGCTGACGGCCTACATCGCCGACTATCCCGATGAGGACGAGAAGACCGTCGTGCTGCACAGCATTGGCCGCATCATTCCGCGCTCAACGCCCGTGGCCATCAAGGCTGAAGCAGCCGGGCTCTATCCGCTGTATAAGTACACTGGCAACGTGCCCGACGTGAACAAATGGGAGAACCGCTTCATCGGCTCGTTCATCGGACAGGACGAACGCTGGGGCGTGCCCGTCAACCAGGAGACGGCCGACGAGGGCAGCATCCTCACCCTGGGGCGCAACGCCAGCGGCGAGGTGGGCTTCTACAAGTACAACGGCACGCAGATACCACCCTACCGTGCCTACCTCACCCGCAACAACATCATCGAGGGCAATGCCATCCGCTTCGGCGAGCCGATCGTCGACGATACTGACGGCATCGTCTCTTCGCCCTTCACCCTTCATTCTTCACCATCCCCTGTCTGGTACACAATCGACGGCCGACGCCTGAACGGCAGGCCCACACACCCGGGAATCTACATCGTCAATGGAAACAAAACCCTCATCAAATGAATATGGAAAAGAAAACATACCTCACGCCACGAATCTGCGTGGTGAGCATTGCCAGCACTGGGCTCCTACAAGCCTCCACCGAGTCACTACGTTACGACCCCAACAGCAGCACCGACGAGGTGCTCTAGAGAAGGTCGCATTCAAACAACTGGGACGAAGACTAACCCTGCCACGCAGTCCCCAAAAAGACTACTGCACATGAAAAAGCTACTCACAGCCCTCCTGCTGCTCACGGCGACACTGTTGCCGGCACAGGACTTTAAACTGTATTTTGCCAACAACGTCACTGACGTGCTCGACTTCAACAGCATCGAGTCGACAGAGTCAGGACTCCAATGGCGCGAAGTAAAGGACAAGGAGCTCGCCGGAAACATCGTCGAGGTAGATGCCGTCAAGCAGATGTTTGCCTCGGCCGACGTCAAGTACCGCGCACAGCAGCGGCAGTTCTGGCGCATGCGCGACCACAACCTGCTCTGCTTCCGCATCGACGACGGCACAGCCGGTGCCAACAGCTACCAGGTGGAGGTGGAGGACACCGTCGGACGGCCGAAGGCCATCACCGTCAACCGCTACTTCTTCCTCAACGTCATGCGACAGGACGCCCCCATCAGCCTCAAGGTATGGGCCACCGGCAACCCTGAGAATGCCATCCACTTCAAGTACTACGTGGCCGACTGGGACGACGACAACCTCTACACCTTCCAGCTCGACTCCCGCCGACAGCTCGCCGACGAGGTCTACAGCCTCGAGTACCGCTACAGCTACGTCGACGACACGGGCACCTACCAGGTAGAGTCACAGCAGCTGGCACTGCGCGACTCGGCCTTCCAGAGCTTCTACATCGCCGACAACCAGAACCTCATCGATGTATTCCTCAAGTCGGGCGACCACAAGCTGCGTCTCGACAAGACCCGTCTGCACACCGGTGTCACCCTCGACCCCGACTTCGAGCGCACCGTCCTCTCCTCGCGTTTCATCCTCGACAAGCATGAGAACCGCGAGTTGGTGAACTTCAACTGGATAGGGTCAGGGCTCTATGAGCAGTACGACACCCTCTACCTCAGCATACGCAACGAGCAGGGAGGCAACATCACCAAGGCCACGATGCACGTCGACGCTGTCGACCAGAACGGCAACAGCACCGGTGCCGGGGACGTGAAGTACCTGGGCTACAACCGCCAGAAGAAGGCACACCTCATCCTCACCCACGGCAACCCCGCCTACATCGAGATACTGGCATCGGGCTACTGCCCAGCCGTCTACCGCTATGCAGGAGCCGCCGACAGCGAGGGCATCGTCGACCTGGAGCGCTGTATCGACAATGTCACGCTCTTTGCCAATCCCGCCGACGACAACACCATCGCCATCAGCAGCCAGCACCTCTATACGCTCAACGACACACACACCGTCGAGGAGCGAGGCGGCAAGGACTACAGCGTTTGCAACCTCGCCGACTACGACCTCTCGACACTCGTACCCGCCGACACCCTTACCTACATGGAGGATGCCGGCAACGACTGGCCCAAGACGCTCGACGGCAACATCGTAGAGCGGCTGGCACAGGTGGAGATGGTCTACTCAAGCGAGGCCTCGCAGAGCATCACCTCGACACGCCTCGTGGCCATCGACGACGAGACGGGCGAAGAGCACACAGCACGCTACCCGCAGGTGACCACCGTCTTTGCCAAGAACCACCCGGGATTCACCCGCGACTACTACTTCGCACGGTTCAGCCTCATCGATGTCATTGCGCAGAACACCATGTGCAGCCTGCGCCTCGAGGCCGGCGGCAAGAGCTTCAGCCGTTTCCCCCTGCTGCGCAACCTCCACATCGAGCGCGAGAAGGTGAAGCAGGCTGCCGAGGACTATACCCAGAAGAAGGTGATGAACATGGGCGACGACTCGCCCGGCAACACCTTTGCCGAGCAGGGCATGTCGTTCAACTTCCCCCTCGACTTCAAGATGAACCTCGGCCCGCTGTTCAATATCTCGAACTCGCTGAACTACGACATGAAGAAGCAGAAGCTCACCAACACCACGAAGCTCACCTACAAGCGACAGGACGGTGACGACGAGCCTGAAGAAATCAAGGAGATGCGCAAGGAAGCCAAGAACTTCCTCGAAGACAGCTCTGAATCCGGAAACACATGGCGTAAAGACTACGACGGCGACTCGAAGTACAACAACGTCGGCGACACACGCAAGTTCGATGACTGGTTCGCCAACGAGATGGACGACATCTGCTCCATCGACTATAACAAGATCGGGGCTGGGTTCTTCGGAAGTGCCAAGCTCAAGGTCAGCTTCAACATCGGAAACCTGATGAAGACGGGAAGCCTCAGCGAGTCGCTCATGCTCGAAGAGCTCTCCGGACAGATAGGCTACGGCATCTGCATCGGCAGCCCCAACCTGCTCGACAAGTACTTCTCCGAGGGACCCGTGGCCACACTGCTCAAGAAGATTCCGTTCTTCGGCATCGGAGGCGTCATGGAAGCATCGGTGCAGGGCGACTTCGGTGTGAAGACGCTCAACACCGACTATCCCTCGTCGTGGGACAACTTCGGAGCATTCTTCACCCTCTCGGGAAAGCTCCGTGCCGGCCTATGGGCGGAGCTCTGTGTGCCCTCGAACCCCATCTTCGCAGCGAACCTCGGCGTGCGTGGCGGCGGCAAGATCGGCATCATGGGCGGATTCGCCACACCCTTCCAGCCCGACCGGTTCAACCTGGGAATGTATCTCATGGCCGGCATGGGCATCGAGGCATACGCCAACATACGCACCTTCGGATTCCAGTGGTCGGGGCGTGCCGGAGCCTATCTGGCCGACCGGTTCTACTATCCCAACAACAGCCACAACCCCCTGCATCCTGACTATCCCTACTGGCTGACAGGCAAGAGCCGGCCCATGACCGTCGCCGAGAGCTACCGCCGCGTGCCATCGCTCGAGGCCAACTACTTCGGACAGACCATCGTCACCGACGTGGCCAGCGATGCCAACCCGCACTTCGTCGACGAGCATCACATCGTATACAACGACCTGGGCGATCCAGCCGACTATAACGACGACGGCGTGAAACTGCTCGACACCGACGCGGGCACCGTACAGCGACTCTCCTCCGGCCATCGCTCGGCCATCCACCACATGCGCTCGAAGCGCGCAGGCAACGAGGTGGTGGTCTACGAGCAGATGACACGCCACATCGATGCCGCAGAGATGGATGCCGACCACGCCATCAGCAAGTCGAACGAGCTGGCTGCCTGCGCGCAGATCATGGCCAGCGTCAAGCTCAGCGGCGACGACACATGGCGACAGTATGCCCTCTCAGCAGACGACGGCATGGTCGACACCCACCCCGTCGTCACCATACAGGACGACGGCAAGGCGGCCTGCATCTGGCAGCACGGCACCATCGAGACGCTCGATGAGTCGCTGCCAGAGGACTCTATCTACAACAACGCCCTCAGCGGACAGCTGCTCCTCTCAATCTTCGACGGCAGCGCGTGGTCCGAGCCCATCACCCTGCACAACCTGACGCCCGACCTCACGGCTCAAGAGTACGACCTCATCATGCGCAACGACACCGTACTCGTAGGCACCAGCCTCGAGAGCTATCCGCTCGACTCCGTGCGCCACACGCGACGCTTTGTCTACTCATCGGTCGACGTAGCCACGAAGTCTGTCTTCCAGAAGGCCGAGACGCTCCGTCCCGCCCATTTCTTCATGAACCGTGTAGGCCAGCATGCCGTCATCGCCATGCTCTATGAGAAGACCGACTCACTGCGCGACATCTACGTGAAGACGCTCTCAATGAACGGCTATGCCGACGGTGTCATGGGCAGTGACATCGGGGCCAACTACAGCACCCCCAACCGCGTAAAAATCATCACCGACCGCGCCGCTGTCAACTGCAATGACTTCGCCATCCTCTGGACCGAGGTCTCCAACAACGCACACTACGAAGACGGAGAGGAGGGCTTCACCGAGACACCGCGCAACATGCTCAACGCCTCGCGCATCAGCCTGCTGCCCTCGCCGTTCGTCACCGTGCCACTCACCATGGGCACCGAGCGCGACGGACTATCGATCATGGACTTCGACGGCATACTCGACGATGCCCGCATCAAAGTGGTCTACTCACTGGCCGACATCGAGACCGGCGGGGCCGTGCTCATGACCAACGAGAAATACTTCACCAACAGCTTCGACTACGACATCGGCTATGCTACACGCGCACTCCTCGGCAGCCCCACCCTGCCCGTCAGCGTGATGGTCAGGAACACCGGCACGAGCAGCATACGCTCGGTCACAGCCACCATCAACGGCACGGAGTTCCCCATCGCCGACTCGTTCGTGGCACCTATGCAGAAGCGCATCTTCGTCGTGCAATACCCCCTTGACGACAGCTTCGACGGATACATCACGAACGCCGTCACCGTGGAGTATGCCAACGCGCTCCGCATGCAGCAGCACCCGCGCCGCCGTAACGTCAGCATGCGCCGGCAGACGAAGTCCAGCGGCAAGGCACAGCACGTAGACATGGAGAACATCGAGCTGAGACTCATCCGCCACAACGTGGAAGACGGAGTCAACAACTTCATCGTCGAGCTCACCGACCACTCGCTCTATGGCCTCAAGGCCAACAACACCATCCACGTAGGACTCTATCCGCACCCCAGCATCGTGGTGCCCGTGAGCGACGAGGCCGAGACCATCGTCACCGCTGCCGACTTTGAGGACTATGGAGGGGTGCGCAAGGCTTACGCCACCGTCAGCATCTCAGGCGTACATGAGCAGGCACATGCCTATCTCACCACGCACCTCTACGACAAGACGGGCAGCGACGATATCGCCGTCACTCACGTCAACAACTACAGCGGCAGCAACAACTCCCACTACGTAGCACTGTTGCCCGCTGACACCCCGACGGCCATACAGCAGCTCAGGCAGAATCCCGAACGACGGACGACGGTCAGTGTCACGAAGACCGACGAAGGGCTCCGCGTCGCCGGGCTGCCGCAGGACGGACACCTGCGTGTGTTCAACTCGGCCGGCATCATCTGCTTCAGCAAGAAGACTGCCACCGCCACCGAGCTCTTCGTGCCCCTGCGCCAGCACGACACCTACCTCGTCAGCACAGGCCGGGAAGTGGTGAAGGTATCCTTCTGATTCCCACACACACTGCCCGGCTCACGCCCCAGCCGCTACTCAGGCCCGACTATACTTGGAGCAACACCTGTCACGGTGCCCACCCCAAGTGCAGCCGGGCCTGACTGCTGCAAAATGTAACTAGATCGTAATATGTTTTTCTTGTCCGGATAGAAGATTGCCCGTACCTTTGCACCAGCAATACTAAAGGATATGGGTACAAATCAAAATTATCTGATGGTGGCACTGCAGCTGCTCGGTTCGCTCGGCTTGCTGATCTACGGCATGCGAATGATGAGCGAAGCGCTGCAGAAGATGGCTGGACCCGGGCTGAGACACATCCTGGCCAAGATGACCACCAACCGCGTGACAGGCATGCTGACTGGGACACTCGTCACCTGTGCCGTGCAGTCGTCATCGGCAACGACGGTGATGACCGTCTCGTTCGTATCGGCAGGACTGCTGACGCTGGCACAGGGCAACAATGTCATCAAGTCGCTGACCCGTCAGTTCTTCGTCCCCACCACCAGGCGCATGCCTGACTCTGCACGGCGCTGAGATCTCCGTGGAACTTCCATTAAAAAGACCCCGCATGGTATTTGTCCAGGCGGGGTCTTTCCTTACCCTACACGGCCTCCTGACGAGGCTTAGTAGCGCAGTTCGTATATACCGGATGGGAACATGGCGGTGCCTAGTAGGCCTCCCGTAGAAGTAAAACAAGTTGTTTTACCTTTCAAAGAGGCCGTTCTTGCTTACCAAAGTAGGCCACTTTCGAAGGTAAAACAACTTGTTTTACTTCATCAACCCATATCCCTTCGTTCTCAAAGTCCCAAACTAAGCAGCTCGAAGTTGGTCTTGTTTCACCACAAACTTACGTCCTGACAACTGGCTGACCGCGACTACGCTAATCGTGCCAGAACGGTTGGGTTTCCTCATTATACCTAAGCGTCTTGTTGCAACTCATGGATTGCTGCATTGAGTATTTCTATTTGATCCTGGAGTTCATGCATA
>Ga0310694_10006213_pt1 | contig 11306 bp, 10 predicted proteins | sample 174DNAGHGhighgp2_FD_203884 | JGI IMG/M metagenome (GOLD analysis project Ga0310694, IMG submission 203884) | Sheep rumen microbial communities from Palmerston North, Manawatu-Wanganui, New Zealand - 1742 DNA GHGhigh gp2 (v2) (version 2) | ecosystem: Host-associated > Mammals > Digestive system... | reverse complement strand
TACAAATATGTATTTAAAAATGACATCTACATACACAAATTATAGATATGCTCTATATTATTATAATGATGATATTAATAGTGGCGAGTTCCAAAACCTAGAATATGATTCTATAAGTATGCAAGGACGTCAATCATACTATTATTACAAAACAAAATATAATTCTAATTATAAAAATGTAAAATTATTTGCATATGACAAATCTACTACAGAAAATTCTTTAGATAATTATTATGCTGTATCTGATGGTGGTGTAATAAATAGTACATATGATACATTACAAATATCATCTATTTCAAATGGCATAATTAACCTTGCTTGGACTAATTATCAAATGACAAGTCAAATGCCAGGGCCAGGTGGTATGCAACAAACTAATTCTGAAAAGCTTGATTATTCAGCTAAAGGTATTAAGAGTAATAATAATATTGAAATAAATAGCGGAATAATTAATATTAAATCAACTGATGATGCAATACATGCTAATAGAGGTGAAGCGTTAGAAAATGGTGAAACTGGTATTGGTAATGTAAATATTAATGGTGGAGATTTAAATATTAGCTCAAAAGATGATGGTATTCATTCAGATTATATTTTAACTATTGATGGTGGAAATATAATAATTAATGAATCTCATGAAGGAATAGAAGGAAATCAAATTAATATAAATAATGGTAATATTAAACTACAAGCAAATGATGATGGAATAAACGCAGGTGGATCATATTTAGCTAAAACAATATTAATTAAAGGTGGCTATGTAGATGTAACAGTTGGTTCTGGTGATACTGATGGAATTGATTCTAATGGTACATATACTCAAACAGGTGGCTTTGTTATTGCAAGAACAGGAGCACAAGGCGGAGGTGCTGGTGCCTTAGATTGTGATTCAACAATAAGTATTACAGGCGGAACTTGTATTTTAGCAGGTCCAATTGAAAAACAACCTTCAACAAGCCTTAAAAATAAATTATTTGGTAGTGTAAGCCAAATGGGTGGATTTGGAGGATTTTCACAATCATCAAGCTCATATTCATTTAGTAGTGGTAAATATCAAGTATTAGACTCAAGTAATAATGAAATATTTAATTTTGATTTAGCCTCAACTTATACATCTTTATATTTAGTTTCAGATTCATTTGGATCTGGATCATATAGTGTAACTAACGGCTCAAATTCATATTCATTTACATTATAAAATTATGGCAATCTTTGTGATTGCCATTTTAAATTATGTGAAATTGACCAAAAGTCATTGACTAATAGTCATTAATTGATATAATATAAACTAAGGAAGTGAGAAAATGGGAAAAAGAGAAGAAAAGGCTAATCAAACAAAGACTAAAATAGTAGAAGCAGCAAGGACTCTAGTAAGAGAAAAAGGACTTGAAAATGTTTCAGTAGATGATATAACTAAGCTTGCTGGAGTTGCTAAGGGTTCATTTTATGTTTATTACAAGAAAAAAGAAGATATTATATCTGATATAGGGTGTCTTGAATTTAGATATATTAATGAAGAATTAGAAAAAATGAGTAATCTAGATATTATAAGTAAGCTTGATTATTATTTTAAAAGATATAAAGAAGGTGTTTTTAGCTTAGGTGTTTTAATTACAAAATCATGGCTTCAAAATAATCTAAATTGTAGATGTAAGCTTGAATATGATTATAATACTATCTCTAATATCATTAATGATGCAATTAAAAATAATGAATTAAAAAAGGATACTGATGTTGATTCATTAACATATAGAATAATAACAATTTTATATGGATTAATGCTAATTTGGATAATGAATGGCGGAAATATTGATATTAATGATAAGAGAATAGATGTAGATGTATATAATTTATTGTTCCCATTTATGGAGGTAAAAGATGAAAGAATTTAGACAAGAACTTTTAACAGGAGAAAGAGCTGCATATAATACACATGATGCAAAATTTTATGATACAACATTTGCTGATGGAGAATCTCCATTAAAGGAATCAAGTGAAATAGAATTATATAATTGTATATTTAAATGGAAGTATCCTTTATGGTATTCTAAAAATATAAAGGTATTTAATACAACATGGCTAGATACAGCAAGATCTGGTATTTGGTATACAGATAATATTTATATTAAAGATTCATTTATTGAAGCTCCTAAGCAATTTAGAAGATCTTCTAATATAACAATTGAAAATACAATGATTCCTAACGCAGAAGAATTTTTATGGACTTGTAAGAATGTAACATTAAAAAATGTTCAAGCAAGAGGTAATTATTTTTTAATGAATTCAGAAAATATTAAAATTGATAATTTTACATTATCTGGTAATTACGCATTTGATGGAGCTAAAAATATAGAAATACATAATGCGAGATTAAATTCTAAGGATTCATTTTGGAATTGCGAAAATGTAACAATTTATGATTCAACAATCATAGGTGAATATTTAGGATGGAATTCAAAAAATATTACATTAATTAATTGTACTATTGATTCAAATCAAGGTATGTGCTACATGGATGGAATCAAAATGATTAATTGTAAATTATTAAATACAGACCTATCATTTGAATTATGTAAGGATGTAGATGCAATTATACAATCAAAAATAGATTCAGTTAAAAATCCAATTAATGGTAGAATAGAAGCAAAGGGTATTGGAGAAATTATTTTAGATGAAAAAATGATTGATCCTAAAAAAACAACAATTGTTATTAAGGAGTAGCTATGTATAATTTTGACAAAACAGCTAATAGATTAGAAACTAGCTCTTTAAAATGGATGTATCCTGATGTCTTACCTATGTGGGTTGCTGATATGGATTTTGACACATTAGATATTGTTAAGGATGCAATTAAAAAAAGAGTTGATTTAGGTGCCTTAGGCTATACTAATACACCAGATTATTATTTTGATGCATTTAGAGATTTTTGGATTAAGCGTCATCATGTTGATTTTAAAAAGGAATGGATGATATTTTCAACAGGTGTTGTACCTGCAATATCTAGTATTGTAAGAAGAGTAACTAAAATTAATGATAGAGTTTTGGTTTTAACTCCTACATATAATATTTTCTTTAATTCAATTATCAATAATCATAGAGAGGTTTCTCAATCAGATTTAATCTATGATGGTAAAGAATACAAAATAGATTGGAAGGATTTTGAAGCAAGAATTAAAAATGGTGTAAGAATGCTAATATTATGTAATCCTCAAAATCCTGTAGGAAAAATCTGGTCAAGAGGAGAAATAGAAAGAATAGGTAAGATTTGTTATGAAAATAATGTTGTAGTCTTATCTGATGAAATACATTGTGACATTGTTACACCAGGTATGGAATATATTCCATTTGCTTCAGTTAATGATATAAATAAACAAATATCTATCACTTGTATATCAGCATCTAAATGCTTTAATCTAGCAGGACTTCAAGGTGCATGTGTAGTTATTCCTAATGAAAAGATTAGAAAGCTTGTAAATAGAGGCTTAAATACAGATGAGGTTGCTGAAGGTAACGCATTTGTATATGATGCATTTAGTGTAGCCCTAAATAAAGGCGAAGCTTGGCTAGATGAAATGAACAAATATGTTTATAATAATAAAAAGATATTAAGAAATTTCTTAAATGAAAATTTAAAGGAATTAGATTATCATTTTGGAGATGCAACATATTTAGCTTGGGTTGATTGTAAAAGAATTACAGATGATACAAAATTTTTATGTGAATATTTAAAAGATAAGGCTAAGGTATATTTTTCATATGGAGAAGAATATGGCGTTAACTTTAAAACATTTATTAGAATTAATTTAGCTACATCTAAAGAAAATGTAACAGAAGGATTAAATAGATTATTAAAAGGAATTAATTTATATAAGGAGGAATATAAAAAATGAGAAAAAATTTTGGAGTAAAAACTTGGATTTATCCACAACCTGTATTAATGCTTGGTACATACGATGAAAAGGGTATGCCAAATTTAATGAACGCAGCTTGGGGTGGAATTTATGATTATGATAAGGTAGAAGTTAATCTTGCAAGTCATAAGACTACTGATAATTTATTAAAAACAAAAGCTTTTACATTAAGTATCGCAACTAAATCAACTGTAAAAGAATCTGATTATTTTGGAATTGTATCAGGAAATAAAACATATAATAAGGTAGAAAAAGCAGGATTCCATCATTTTAAATCAGAATTCGTTAATGCCCCTTTATTTAAAGAATATCCTCTTTCAATTGAGTGTGAAATGATAAGCCTTGGAGAGGATGGAAGATTAGTTGGAAAGATTATTAATGTTTCAGTTGATGAATCTATTTTAACAAATGATAAAATTGATCCTAAGAAGTTAGAAGCAATTTCATTTGATCCATGTAATAATAATTATTTATTAGTATCTGAAATTGTTGGTCATGCATTTAAAGATGGATTAGGTATAAAATAATGGAAATTGCAATCATTACAGGTGCCTCATCTGGCCTTGGAAGAGAATTTCTATTTCAAGCTAATAAATGGGTAAATGTAGATGAAATTTGGGTTATATCTAGAAATGAAAAATCATTAGAGGAATTAAAATTAATAACTAATATACCATTAAGAATAATTCCTTTAGATTTAACCAAAGAAAAATCTATATCTAAAATTAATGAATTATTAGAAAAAGAATCACCTGATGTTAAATTATTAATTAATAATGCAGGCTATGCTAAATTTGGTGATTTCGATAAAATTGATTTAGAAGATGATTTAGGTATGATAGACCTAAATGTAAAAGCATTAGTATTATTAACTAGATATGTTTCAAAATATATGTCAAGTGGAGCTAAAATATTAGAGGTTGCCTCTCGTGCGGCTTTCCAACCTATTCCTTATATGGCAACATATCAAGCCACAAAAGCCTTTGTAAAAGGCTATACTGAGTCATTATATGCAGAATTAAAGCCTAGAGGTATAAGAATAATGGCATTATGCCCAAGCTGGGTTAATACTAAATTTATATCAAGGGCTGATACCAAACAAAATGATAAGGTTAGATATTATGGAAAAATCTATGAAGCAGATGTAATTGTAAAAAGAGCTTACCGTGATTTATATAGAAGATCTAAAATAGTATCTACATATGGATTTAATGTTAAATTTGTTAATTTTATAATGAAATTTGTAACTACTAAATTTGTTATAGGTTATTATTTAAGAAGTCAAAAGAAAAAATAAAAAATAAAAGAATGAGTCGTCTCATTCTTTTTTCTTAGGGTTTAATTTCTATAATAGATGAAGTTTTTAGGTCATTTAATTTATATTTTCCAATTCTAATTCTTTTTAAATTTTTAACTCTATTTCCTGATTCTATAACCATTTTTCTAATTTGGTGATATATTCCTTCAGTTAATATAATACTAAAATTATAATCATCAATTATTTTTATTTTAACAGGCTTTAATAAGTGTCCTCTTATAATAAATTCTCCATTCATTTTATTAATAAATTCAGTATTAATTTTATTAAAAGTAGTAACTATATATTCCTTTTCAATAATTGATTTTTCACCCATTATAGAATTAATAAATTCAGGATCATTAGATAATAGTAATAGGCCCTCACTATCTTTATCTAATCTTCCGGCAACCATTAATTTTTTATCAATATTAATATTATTAATATAACTATCATTATTATTAGATATCATAGATAATATGCCTTTAGGTTTATTATACATATAATATGAAAACGGGAATTTTTCTATTATCTTTCCATTAATAGTAACGATATCAGATTCTTTTAATTTATATGTTAATTTTTCTTTTTTATTATTTACTAATACTAAATCATTTTTATCAAGCTCTAGAAGTTCTAATCTAGTAATGCCATAAAATATCTTAACATAATTTAAAAGTCGCATAATATCACCTAACATATTTTAACATATTTTTATCATTGACATATACCCTATGGGGGTATATTATATAAGTGGTGATGAAATATGGCATGTAATTGTAATAAAGATATTAAAGTTAATAGAAGTGATGATGATAAAAATAAATTATTGTCAAGATTAAATAGAATTACAGGACAATTAGATGGTATTAAAAAAATGATAAATGATGATAGATATTGTGCTGATATCTTAATTCAATTATCAGCAGTAGATAAGGCTATTAAATCATTAGCATCAGTAATTTTAGATAATCATATGCATTCATGTGTATTAAATGGAATTAAAGATGGCGATTATGAAAAGCTTGATGAAATAGTAGATCTATTTAGGAGGTTTTCATAATGAAACAAAGATTTGATATAAAAGGAATGACCTGTGCTGCATGTGCATCTCATGTTAGTAAAGCTGCTAAAAGTGTTGATGGAGTATCAGATGTTGAAGTTAATTTATTAACTAATACAATGGATTGTAATATCGATGATCCAAAAAGAATTGATGAAATCAATATGGCAATTAAAAAGGCAGGATATGAAAGTAATGCTAAAGGTATAAACTCTAAAAATTTTGAAAAAGAAGAAAATAAGATTAAACCTCTTATAATTAGATTAATTTTTTCAATAATTTTTCTAATTCCATTATTCTATTTATCAATGGGATTTATGATGCATTTTTATATATTTAATTTAGATAAAAATCCTTTAATATTGGGATTAATATTAATGATTTTATCAGCTATTATAATGTTATTAAATAAACGATTTTATATATCAGGATTTAAAGCTTTAATCAATAGAAGTCCTAATATGGATACATTAGTTGCCTTAGGTTCAATGGTATCATTTATATATGCTATAGTTATATTATTTATTATGGCTTATTATAAAAATGATGATCATATGATTATGAAATATGCAATGAATTTAACATTTGAAACTGCAGGTATGGTTCCTACATTAATTTCAATTGGAAAAATGTTAGAAGAATATTCTAAAGGAAAAACTACAAATGCATTAAAATCATTAATGAATTTAGCACCAAAAGAAGGAACAATAATAAAGGATGGAAAAGAAGTTAGAGTAAAAGCATCTGATATTAAAATAGGTGATATATTTATAGTTAAGGCAGGAGATTCAATTCCTGTAGATGGAAAAATAATTGATGGTATATCATCAGTAGATGAAAATATGCTAACAGGAGAATCAATGCCTGTTGATAAAACAATAGGCGATAATATTTATAGTGGTACTATAAATTTAAATGGTATTTTAAAATGTGAAGCTAAATCAGTTGGTGAAGATACTTCATTATCTAAAATAATAAAAATGGTATATGACCTAAATCAAAGTAAGCCTAAAATTCAAAGATTAGTTGATAAGGTTGCAGCAATATTTGTGCCAGTTGTTATGCTTATATCACTTTTAGCATTTACATATTGGTTTATACTTGGTAATGTAATTAATCTAGATATAAATGAAACAATATTAACATATGCAATTAATAGAGCAGTAATGGTTTTAGTTATATCATGCCCATGTGCTTTAGGCCTTGCAACACCTGTTGCAATAATGGTTGGTTCTGGCGTATCTTTTAAAAATGGAATATTATTTAAAAATGCATTATCTATTGAAAATATAAAGGATGCAAAATATGTAATATTAGATAAAACAGGAACTATAACAATGGGTAAGCCTAAGGTATATAGTATAGTTCCATTTATTGATCAAGCAAAATTTTTATCAATTATTAAATCATTAGAAGAAAATTCAAGTCATCCACTTGCTAGTGCTATAAACGAATATAAATGTAGCTATGAGAAAAAAGAAGTAAAAGATTTTAAAGAAATTGGTGGAAAAGGAGTATCTGGAATTATTGATAATAAATTAGCATATGGAATTAATTTAAAATATGCTAAAAAATTAATTAATATAGATGATTCTAAATTAGAAATAATTAATGATATTGCCCAATCAGGTAAAACTCCATTAATATTTATTTTAGATAATGAATTAATAGGAATAGTTGCTGTTGCAGATAAAATAAAAGAAGATTCTAAAACTGCTATAAAAAATCTAAAGGAATTAGGATTGATTCCTATAATGCTAACAGGCGATAATTATATTACAGCCTCATCTATTGCAAAAGAGGTAGAAATCGATTATTTTATTTCAGATGTATTACCAATAGATAAAAAAGATATAGTTGAAAAAATAAAGAAAAATGGAAGTACTATAATGGTTGGCGATGGTATTAATGATGCTTTAGCATTAACTAGCGCAGACATTGGTGTTGCAATTGGAGCTGGATCTGATATTGCGATTGATTCAGCAGATATTGTACTTGTAAAATCAAGCCTAAATGATTTAGTTAAAACAATTAGAATATCAAGAGAAATAGTTAAAAATATAAAACAAAATTTATTCTGGGCATTCTTTTATAATTTAATAATGATACCTATCGCTTTTGGTATATTTTATTTTACAAATAATGAATATTTAGTAAGCTTAAAGCCATGGTATGGTGCACTTGCAATGAGCTTTTCAAGTATATTTGTAGTATTAAATGCACTACGTTTAAATTTATTTGATGCAAATAAGCATAAAAATAATAGAAAGATTAAAGAAGAAGATTTATTATTTATTAAATATTTAATTACTAACAAGGAGGAAAATAAAATGGAAAAAATAGTAATTGATGTTAATGGAATGATGTGTATGCATTGTAAAAAGCATGTAGAGGATGCATGCTTAAAGATTGATGGAGTTAGTGAGGCAAATGCTGACCTTGATAAGAAAAATGTTACTGTAAGTGTAACAAAAAATGTAGCTAGAGAAGATTTAGTAAAATCAATTATTGATGCTGGATACGAAGCAAAATAAGATTTAATAATATAAAATATATTTTTTAATCTTGATAGATTTATCATAAAATGATAAAATATCTCTTGTTTGGTTGGAGGTTTAAAATGGATTTAGAAGAAACTATAAGTACTGTAGAAACTATTGAATCAACTACAGCTCAACAAGCCTCAAATGGAATTGATTGGAACCACGTTTGGCAGGTAGTTGTTGAATGGTGTGTTAATACAGGTATTAAGATAATTTTAGCGATTATTATTTTAATTGTTTCATTTAAAATTATTAATTTAATTTCTAAAAAAATAACAAAAAGATTAGAAAGAAAAAATGCTGATGCTACATTATCAAGAGTATTAGTAAATGTAACTAGATTATCTTTAAAAATATTAATTGTTTTATGCTTAGTAGGATTTTTAGGAGTCCAAACATCGTCTATTGCGGCAGTTATAACTTCAGCAGGAGTTGGAATTGGTCTTGCAATACAAGGTACATTATCTAATTTTGCTGGTGGTGTAATCTTAATTGTAATGCGCCCATTTAAACTAGATGATTTTATAGTTGCACAAGGTGAAAAAGGAACAGTAGAAGATATTAAATTATTCTATACAACATTAAGAACTCCAGATAATAGAGTTGTATATATTCCTAATGGTAGCCTAGCTAATGGTGTTATCGTAAATAATTCATTAAAAGAAACAAGAAGAATAGATATAATAATGTCTGTATCATATGATTCAAATGTTGATTTAGCTAAGAATGTGCTAAAGAAATGCATGAATAATAATGATTTAGTATTAAAAGATCAACCTATTTTTGCAGAAGTATCAGAATATGCTGATAGTAGTATAAATATAACATGTAGATGTTGGGTTAAAAATACTGATTATTGGACAGTTAATTTCCAATTATTAAAGGATTTTAAGGATGTATTAGATGAAAATCATATTCAAATTCCTTATAACCAATTAGATGTAAATATTACAAATAAGTAAATAATTGAAAAAGCTGCATAAATGATGTTTATTACATTGAATATGTAGCTTTTTTATTTATTATACATAGTATTATATGTTATAATCAAAAACGGGAAATAGTTTGTTTTTTCAAATAAAGGAGGGATATAATGGGTTTTATAGATTATGTTTTAGAAAATTATATATTAATCTTTGAAGTTAGTGGTTTATTTTTAATATCATTAATTAGTACTCATTTAAATGATACAACTAAAAGAATGACAAGAATTGCTGCTGTATTATTATTAATTGTGTCAATAGCTACTTATGTTGAACTTTGGACTCAATCATTTGAAAAACTATCTCTAGCAAGACCAATGCTTACAGCATTAAAATATTCACTATATCCTATTGTAATGATTTTATGTATGCAAATAATATCACCTATTTCTAAAGAAAATAAAATATTATTTGCTATATTAACTATCCCTGCAACATTATCTATTCCTTTTTATTTTACATCTCAGTGGACACATATCGTTTGTTATTTTTCAAATGATAATAAATATTTCGGTGGTCCTTTAAGATATTTGCCTTATGTTATTGAAGCATTTTATATAATTGTTTTCTCTATACAAAATGTAAAATATTTAAAGAATAATACTTCAAAAAGTAAGCTTGTTGTAATATTCATTTTATCAACATCTGTTTTAGGAGTTATATTGTATTTTATATTCTCTCATAACCAAGATTATTCACCAATTTATGCAACAGCATTATTATTGTATTATACATTTACATATATTTATAAATCAGGCACAGATTCTTTAACAGGATTAAAAAATAGACAAAATTTTTACCAGGATGCAAAGCATATTGCCTCTAAAAAAGGTGCAGTAGTATCAATAGATATGAATGACTTAAAATATTTTAATGATACATATGGTCACCTAAAAGGTGATGAGGCACTAAAGACTGTTGCAGAAATTCTAGCAAAAGAATGTGGAGAACATGGTATAGCCTATAGAATTGGTGGAGATGAATTTGAAATATTATATACAAATGTTACTGAAAAGGACGTTGTATCAAATATTAATCATATGAAAGAGTGCTTGAAAAAGACTTCATATTCATGTGCTTTTGGTTATTCGCTAATAGAAAATAAATCATTTCATGATGCTTTATATGATGCAGATCAAGCAATGTATTTTGAAAAGAAAAAAACGAAAGTAGATAAACACATAAATGCAAAATAACCTACTATCTCCTATTTTTAATTGGAAAGGAATAATATGAAAGAGTATTGGAAGGCAGGAAATATGCTAAATCCATTACCTGCAGTAATGGTAAGTGTAAAAGGAAAAGATGGAAAATTAAATATAATTACAGTTGCCTGGTGTGGTAATGTATGCACTAATCCACCAATATTATATATATCAGTTAGACCTGAAAGATATTCATATAATATGATTTTAGATACTAAAGAATTTGTTGTAAATTTAGTCAATGAAAATCTAACATATGCTTGTGATTATTGTGGAGTTAAATCAGGTAGGGATCATGATAAAT
>Ga0310694_10006212_pt1 | contig 11307 bp, 9 predicted proteins | sample 174DNAGHGhighgp2_FD_203884 | JGI IMG/M metagenome (GOLD analysis project Ga0310694, IMG submission 203884) | Sheep rumen microbial communities from Palmerston North, Manawatu-Wanganui, New Zealand - 1742 DNA GHGhigh gp2 (v2) (version 2) | ecosystem: Host-associated > Mammals > Digestive system >... | reverse complement strand
CTGCATAAAATAGCCAACTATATTACGCACAAAGAATACTTGGCTCCAAGCGACGGCAGTGATCCGCGTCGTGCTTTGGCAGAACAACTCTGCAAAGACATTCCAAAAGATGTCTGTACGTTGGCATTTAATAAGATGTTCGAGTGTGGGCGTATACGTGAGTTGGCATCTTTGTACCCCGACCTCGCTCCGCACTTGTTGAACATTGCTGATAACATCAAGGATTTGATTGACCCATTCCGTGCTGGCAACTACTATGTGCCGGCAATGGGTGGCTCGTTTAGCATCAAGAGCGTGCTGCCGGCCCTATTCCCCAATGATTCCGAACTAGATTATCACAACCTCGATGACCGTTGCCAGAACGGCGGTGATGCGATGACCATCTTCCCCCGCATCAAAGACATGGAGCCCGAAGAGGCAAAAGCCAGCAGGCAGGCCCTTCTCAACTACTGCAAACTCGACACCTGGGCAATGGTGAAGGTGTGGCAGAAACTGAAAGAAATGGCGGAATAATTTGAATTTTTCGAGAGAAGTGACTATATAACAATTGTCAAACAAATATTAACTAAATCATCACAATATGAGCGAAAGTCATGGAACTGTCCTCCAACTGAAACGTCATGAAGACTATGAAAAAGTAGCAGCATTTGTAAAGCAACAAGTGCGCGAAAGGAGTTTGGAGCTGTTAGGCGAAGATCTGTCGGAAGAAGATGACTATGTTGGTCTTCAGATGAAAGAAGATGAGGACAGAATCATCTGGCACGACTATGGACATCACGGAACACATCTTGATTTCGATCCCATAGCAGAAAGTGTCATCAAGGAGTTTCCTGATGTTGAGATGGAGCGACAAGACTGGTGGGGACAAGAAGTGTGGAACTATGTCATCGCCGATGGCAAATGGCTGGAATACAAGCTTTGGAAATTCTACGCATATACCGGAGGTAAGTCTGATGAACTTCAACTTGAATACAAGGAGCCGAAAGACGGACGGACCGAAGAAGAAAAGCGTGAAGAACGCGACAAGATGTGTAAGGAAATGGCAGAGCGGCTCAGCCAATCAAATCCTGGCGTGGAGATTGCGGTATATGCCTATGATTGGTATATGATTTACACGACTGTCGATGACTTCTATAGGGCCAAGGAGGGGTGCGCCGCCAAAGAATGGGTGGATCACGGATTGGTGGGAATAATGCCCTACTTCGACGTGTTGGAGTGGGTAGAGAGCATTGGTCAAGTGCTTCTTCATCCTATGGAATTTGCTGCAGAAGTCATCAAACGGGCGCGTGAAGGCGAAGACTATTGTCCAGCCATCGCTGCCGAAATGATATTGAATGGTGACACCGCTAAATATTTCAGCTTGATAGAACCCGCAGACAAGAAATGGCTGATGAAACAGGTGGAGGAACGTGAAGACGTCTGTGCCATCTACTGTCTGCTTCATGGAATGCACCACAAGTATAAATACTGGACGGAGACGTTTGTGGATGAAGACACCAATATGGAAGTGGAACTTCTTCGTTATGAGGATGTCGAAGGTTCCACTTTTGAAAAGAACAAAGGTGAGGAAGAGCGTCTGATTCAAATGGTCATGGAAAAGAAGGATCGCCTTACCATCGAACAACTTACAAAACTTTGCTCTGAGATAGACGATAACCAGGAACTGCTGCTGGAGCGAATCAATAAAGGCGACGAGGAGGCTGCAGTCTTTATCAATGATCCCGCCACACTGCAGGAGTTATGTGACAAAGGTAGCAAGTATGCAGCCTTCGAACTCTATCGCAAGTGCATGTGGGGGGATGAGGAGAATGGTATCTTCATCAACAAACGAGAGGCGAAGCATTATTTTGACCTTGCCGGCGAAATCCCGCAGCAATATGAAGAAGAGTGGGACGATGTGGACGACCCAGGTGAAGAGTACCCAGAGGAATTCTGCTACACACTTACTGGCGATGCCCAAACGCTTGGTGCTGTAGAGACGCTCATCAACGACCTCTGCCAGCAATATGGCACTCCTGGTAATGAACTGGGACTCTACGTGCCGCAACAGATACTGATGAAGCTGCTTGTAGGTTCGGATTCCATCTACTATCGTGGCAATGTTATTAGCATGGAACGACAAGCCTCTGACCGTCTTGTGATCACTACCGAAGCTGACAAGGGCGAACCTCTGCTCTATGCCCTGCGCGAGTGCTTCGAGAACTTGGAAATCGAAAAGATTTGAAATGGAAATAATAACAATCATAGGTGTCATTGTCTTAATCATCATCATCTTTACAGGTGGTGGCATCTTAGGTTGGTTATTTAAGGGATTCGGAGCCATCTTCGAATTCCTACTTGAAGGCTGGAGCTCCTGCCTCCGGGTCATTTTCTGGATTATATTGATTATCATATTAATCATGGCGTTGGCAGCATAAAAAAGTAGAAACGTAATGATGAGCTTTAACGAATATTGGAAAGAAAAGGCTGCAAAGCACAGGAAGTCGTGGGCGGCAAAGGCCAAACGTTTTGCTGAACAGCACACACAGTTGGAGGACATCCGTAAAGAGGTGTATCTTCCACTGGATTTTGGTGCAAATTTCAGTTTTGAGGACTATAAGCCTGAGCATTTCATCAAGCTAAATCCTATTACCTCTTGGCAGGATAAGAATTTCTGTTTCTCAGAAGAAGGGCTACGTGCTGCTCTCGAAGCTGAAGGTGCAGATATGAATAGCTTCAGGATGTCAGTGAGCCACCAGCCAATCAAAGGCTTAGAGGCGCCACAGCCTGAGAACGAATGGGAGGCGTATCGGTTTATGAAACCAAATAAGGTTTATGACTATGATAAAATGTATCGTTCCTGGCTGCAAAGGATGTATGAGATTTGCACTGATGTGGAGACGGTATACTTGTCTTATGGTCAAATTACAATGACCGTCAAACGCTACAGCACAGAGGGAATGCCTTTTGGCTATTATGAACTGAATCCCTGCGAGCAATTGACGAAATCGGTTATGCTCATGCAGGAAACGGACTTCTATACGCTGAACGTAGCGACTCTGCTGATGGAGGCTGCAGCGGAATGGGAACTGAGGCAAGAGGAACTTAACTACTATGCCAAGAAACTTAAGATTCGTACAATGGAGGCTGCGACGAAAGACCGTATTGAGTTCGAACTGTGGGATGACAAGAAGATTCAAAAGAAACTGAAGGAGTATGCCGTAAAGGAATATTCATTAGACCAAGTATTAGGTCAGGTGCTTAGTCCATGGAAAAAAGCAGTGGGCGATTATATGAAAGCAGTAACAGAGCGTGACGTCAAAGACAACTCTCAGGTTCTTAATGCCCGCGATTGTTTCTATAATCAAGATTTTGCTCTGAGATTTGTGAACAAACTACGTTCGTATCTTGATGGTCATGGATTAAAAGAGGTGAGAGCGTTTGTCCCTGCACATAGTTATGAGCAAGTAGTTATCGAACATAAAGGGTATCGAGTTTTGATTAAGCGTTATTGGCCGGATCGATTTGCTATATATCCTTATGCTTTTGATGATAAGTTCCTAGAAACTGATGAGAATCGATTGCATTTGGAGATGACCTCACTTACTTTAAGCGCTATTGCAGAATACCTTAAACTGATGCCGGCCATCAATGAAAGAATGGCCAAGGTCATTAAGAGAATAAAGAATGCATATGGAGAATTACAGAATAAAACCGAATAAGCAATATGGCAATAGCAATTAACAGCAAAGAACTGGAGACCCTTTTGGAGGTGACTCCTTCGTGGCAGAACATCATGTTGACAGGCCGACACGGTATCGGCAAGTCGCAGATCCTGACAAACTATTTTGAGGCGAAAGGTATGCGCGTCGTAGCCTTGTTCCTAGGACAGATGAGCGACCCTGGCGACCTGCTGGGTTTGCCTAACAAAGACGAGGCGATGGGCAAGACGACTTTCATGCCACCTTATTGGTTCCCTGTCGATGGACAACCTATTGTGTTGTTCCTTGATGAGTTGAACCGTGCACGTCCGGAAATCTTACAAACGGTGATGGACCCGTGCTAAACCGCAAGTTGGCAGGGCGCATGCTGCCAGAGGGCAGTCGCATCATCTCGGCCTGCAACGATGGCGACGAGTACCAGCTGACAGACCTTGACCCAGCCCTCGTGTCGCGTTTCAACATCTACACTTTCCGCCCATCTGTGGAGGAATGGCTGCTGTGGGCAACGCGCAAGGGACTGGACGAGCGTGTCATCAACTTCATCCAAGCCAATCCCGAACTGCTTGACCGCAGCGGTGACACCAAGGAGGAGCAGGGACTGGAGAAAGACCCCGACCGACGGGCTTGGGAGAAAGTGGCACGTGCGATGGAGAACATTCCCAATCCGATGCCTGTGCATCAGAAGATTATTGCAGGCATCGTGGGTGTGCAGGCTGCTGCCAAGTTATTCCTCTCGTTCCAGAAGGAACTCGTCACACCGCAGGAACTGCTCACCGACTTCAAGAGCGTAAAACGACAGCTGGACAAGTATCAGTTGCATCAGTTCTCATTGGTGAACGATGCCCTTTGCCGTTTCTTCGAGACCGACCAAGCTGATACGATGGAGCGCACACTGGTTCGCGAAAACCTGAAAGCCTATCACGATTATCTGGCCAAGAACCATCGCGAGGCATACGCCCACTTTGTGTCGCTCATCGACGGTACGGGCTACAAACAGATGCTCCTGCTCATCAACAAGGAACTGCCAGAGACCTATAAGCAAATCATTGAGTTCATCCAGTCGCTATGAGTACACTTGAGCGCATACAACAGGAGGTGGAGCAGTGGTTTCTGACCGAACCGCTGTTCTTCACCGTCTATTGCTCGCACCGGCTGACCATCAACCCCAATATGTTGTGCGCCCTGCGTTCAGGACAGGGGCGGATAGAATACAACCCAGAACTTATCGACTCGATGACCGACCAACAGTTGAGGGCCTTGCTGAGCGTGGAGATGATTCGCATACTGCTGAAGCACCCCTACTCCCGTCAGCCTCTCGGTTGTCCGGGCATAGCCCTGAAGATGGCGAGCGACATGGTCATTGCACCTGCCTACAATCTGACGTGGGCCGGACTAACACTTCCCGAGGAATTCGGATTGCCCAAAGGACAGCACTTTGAGTGGTATGCCAACCGACTGAGCGCAATGGGAATCCACATGGATGGACCAGCACCCAGCGAAGGAGATTCCAGTACTGATGGTGAAAAAGGAGAAGGTAGTGCTGCTTCAGCGGAAACTTCTGAGAAGCAAGGTGAAGATTCGGCAGGTGGCAGCAGTGGCGTAAATAAAGAGCAAAACGAGCAGGGAGAGGATGCAGAAGGCGCATTGTCCGGCGGAGCTGATTCTGAAGAGAGCAACGAAAACGCTGTGCCTATCGAAGGTCAGGGAGGAATGCCTTCCTCTGGCGAACAAGAAGCGGCCGGCGTAGGCGGCACTTTATCGTCATCTGGAAGCTCGCAGGCAACTCTCAATTCTCTTCCGCCTGCGCCTAAGCAAAGCGAAGAACTCTCAACTCTCAACTCAGCCCCGTCTTCCGACTATACTTCTTTGTGGGAAGAGGATGCCTTCATGGGTCAGCAGATTACGGATATCATCCATAGCACTACGCAATGGGGAAGTCTGCCAGGAGGAATGGTGGAACTCATCCAGAAAGCTGCCGAGGGTAAGATTGACTATCGCAATACCTTGCGGGCTTTCCGCAGTTCCATCCTATCGCAGAAGCGTCATCTCACCCGCATGTATCCCAGCCGCCGCTTTGGCTTCGAGCAGATGGGCAGTCGTTATGAGTTCACCACCCGACTGCTGGTGGCCATCGACACCAGCGGGTCGGTAGGTTCAGATGAGTTAGGACGTTACTACCGCATCATCACTACCTTCTTCAAATATGGCATTCAGGAGATAGACGTGCTGATGTTCGATGCTGAAGTACAAGGAGAGCCCGTCACCCTGAAAGAGGCACAGAAGAACAAACAAACATTTGAGGTAAAAGGGCATGGCGGTACAAGCTTCCAAGCTCCCGTCAATTATGTGGCTGAGCACCCCGGTTATGACGGCCTCATCATCATGACTGATGGTTATGCCCCCGTTCCTAATGTTCCAGCCTTTCTGAAAACCAAGCTCCTCTGGGTTATCGACGACGAGCAATCCTATAAACAACATTACAATGCGCTACGCAAGACGGGGCGCGTCTGTTTGATAGAACTGTAGTTTATAATGTAAATATGAAAAAGATTCTAGCACATAGCGAGAAAGATGCACAGAAGCGTCGCGCTGCATTTGAAGAACGGTTCGCCGTCTTTAATGGGCATCACAATAGCCTCGAAGGAATCAAGCAGAAAGTGAATCCCGATTTGGACCTTAAGTATCTCAACTATTATTTGGGTGAATCCAATAAATTTTGCGGCAAGCCTAACCCTATCGTATGTCTGACTGATGGTAAATTCTCTTTTTCGGAACAAGGAATTCGAAATGCCTTGAAGAAAATGGGGGCCGACTTGAGCCTGTTCAAGATGAACGTGCAAGAAACGGAAAGAGATGCAGATGATTGTACGCTTTTGGTCGCTTATAAAAAACGTAAGAATGTGCATGCACAGGTCTGTACTCTTACCTATAAGAGCATCGAAATGGAAATCACCAGATGGCACGTTAAGGATTCACCCTTCGGTGTGTTCGAAATCATGCCAGCCAAGCAGATGATGTGCTATGTTCCCAAGTACTGTAATCGAAACAACCGCCTGTTCATCCTTCGCGACGACGAGTTCTACCTGCTGGACCTGCCAACATTGCTGATGGATCTCGCCCTTGAATATCAACTGCGTGAAGAGGAAATCACCTATCATACAAAGCAACTGCGCATTACAACGATGCAAACATCTGTCCTCAACGAAGACCATATCACGCTTGCTGCCATCGATGAAGCCACAAAGGAAAGAATCATCAAGGAGAGTGAACGAAAAGGACTGGACAAGGAGCAGATATTCAAAGTGCTTGTCCAACCTTGGATGAAGGCCATTCACGATTATCTTGTGCAGATGACTGGCAAATATAAAGATACCATTTATATGTGCAACCTGAGTATAGTGCCAGAAGAGAATGGAGGCATGGTAAGTCTATATGGACGCAACGCTAAAATCACGTTTGGAATTCCACCTCAGATTCCTTTCAAAACGCTTTGCGAGGAAAAGCAAGTCGAAGTCAACTATCTGTTTTCTGAAACCCATCGCCTGACTGATCCGACAGGGCGACAGACCGTTGCCAGTTTCAGTGTTGAAGGCTCAGAAATCATCATTGATGAGGCTTTATACGATCATGTTAGGAGTAAAGACCGACTGATCATCTTCCCAAACGCTAAAGACCGTCGCTTTCAGCTGCAAATATCAGGTTCTATCGGTCTTCATGCATTGGTTGGTTACCTCAAGCAAATGCCCGCTCTTTGCCAGCAGATGAATAAATTCGCAGAATCATTGAATTTTTGACAAAGCATTACTATATTACGATAAACAATCATTTCAAAACAGTATAGATTATGGCAAACATTTGCACAACCAATTATGTCATCGAGGGTGAGAAGAAAGAACTCGATGCACTGTATGAGACCATGAAGAAGCTTCAGGACAGTGGAGCTTCAGTAGAGTACGCAACAGGATTAGGCCTGCTGGTTGAAGCTTTGGATAAAGCCCCCAATGAAGTGATGTGCCGCGGCGGATGGACAGAACTCGAACGCGAGGGTGACACCCTGCGCGTGACCTTCGAGACGGCCTGGACACCCTGCTACGAAGTTACAACTTGATGAAAGCCACCTATCCCTCACTCCGCTTCTTCTACAAAGCTGAAGAACCCGGCTGCGGAGTCTATCTGAAAAACGATGCTGAAGGCAAGTACTTCCCCGAAACCGAAGCCGATGGCGAACCTTTCGTCCTGATGACCGAGGAACAAGAGCAACTGCAGACCCGCCTCATTCGCGGCATTAAAGATGGCAGCATAGAAATTAAGGTAAGCAAAGATAATAACAAAAGCTGAATTGAAAAAAGTTATCGTCAGGCTATGATTCCAACGATTTCCATAACTATTCTACTCTTTCTTTAGTTGTTCATGCGGTAGATTCGCCCTTAGCCATCATCCTCGGTCTTTTAGCGTTTAGCATTCTGGGGTGGGGGCCAAGGATGCTCAACATCGTGGGGCTGAAAATCTTTGAGGTAATCTTTGACTTTCTTGGCTGCCTCATCTGGACTATCGCCATTGTTATAGGTCTATTAGCAGTGCAATAACTATCAGTTCGCTGCTTATAAAAAACCTAAACCAATGAATTGGCTATCATAATCGTGATTGCAGTTACCGGCTGAATTAGTGTGTGGTTTACAAAAGTTAAATACGTTAAATCTTCATCCTTTTTGTCCTTCACGGAATCCACGTCGACACTTTTATACCGTTTAAAGTGCAAGGCATTGATATAAAACGACTTGCAAATACTATGATTGTACTGGCTTAATCTCCATTACAATCCCTAACTCCGTGACATCTATAGGTAGTAAGGCTTATGATGGTTGCACCAAAGTGAAAACATTGACGATAGGAAAAAGCGTGTCGACCATAGGTGAACATGCATTTGCTGGCTTTGACAATCTTACTGACGTGACCTGCTATGCAGAAGAAGTTCCCAAAACAGACAGAACTGCGTTCGAGTATTCGTATATTGAGCATGTCTCTCTACATGTTCCTAAGTACTCAATCGGAAGTTATAAAGAATCTGGTCCATGGAAATTCTTTAAAGAGATCCTAACGATAGAAGGCAGTTCGTTTTCTGTCATCTATGTGGTGAACGGCGAGACCTACAAGACTGTCAGTTATGACTACGGTGCCACGATTACCCCAGAGGCTGCACCTACGAAGGAAGGCTATACCTTCTCTGGGTGGAGCAATATCCCAAGCACGATGCCTTCAGAGGATGTGACGGTGACAGGTAGCTTCAATGTCAACTACTATAAGCTGACATATATAGTGGATGGTGTTGAGTACAAGTCAATTGAGCAGGAGTATGGTACTCACATTACTCCAGAAGAAGAACCAGTGAAAGACGGTTGCACGTTCTCGGGCTGGAGCGAGATACCCGGCTCTATGCCTGCCCACGACGTGACTGTAACAGGTACTTTTACTAAGGCCAGCTATATATTGACTTATGTGATAAACGGCGAGACCTACAAGACTGTCAGTTATGACTACGGTGCCACGATTACACCAGAAGCTGCACCAACGAAGGAAGGCTACACTTTCTTAGGTTGGAGCTGGATACCTTCAAAGATGCCAGATGAAGATGTGACCATTACTGGATTCTTCACCGTGAACAAGTATAAGCTGACATACATGATTGACGGCAAGGTGTATAAGGAAGTGGAGGTGGAATATGGCGCAAAGATTACACCGGAACCTCAGCCTACAGGTGACTTTGTCAGCTTCAGCTGGACTGGACTGCCTGAGACCATGCCTGCGAGGGATGTAACGGTACAGGCAGACTATGTCACTGGCATCATCGATGTCCAACGGGCAAAGTCTGGTACACAAACAGGCAACAGGTATGATATGGGTGGACGCAAGATGAGCGGGCAGCCAAAGAAAGGCGTGAACATTATCCGCTATCAAAACGGAACCACGAAAAAGGTCGTGATGAAGTGAGAGAAGAGCCAAGCTTGCTTGAGCTCTTCCGAACGTGAGCGAGCTCGAGCAGAATGCTCAGGGGCGTGATGAAGTGAGCTACCCTTTCACCTTTGGGTCGTTCAGATAATTGGAACAACCTGCTCCAATAATCTATACGAGTTGTCCAGATAATCCCTTGGGGAGTAAAGGGATTATCCGGACAACTCGTATAGACTATCTCAATGAAGCATAGATAATGTCTGCATGCTACGATGCCAGGGGTGACCAGAAAGCCCCCGACTGCGCTGCCCGCATCATGCACGATCTTATTTGATTATTTCTCTCCTGTATCCGCAGCACAATAGATATATCCCTGCTGCCGATAAATTCCGAGGAGCGGAGACAGACGACGGCGGAAGTCAGCGAAGTCCTTCTTTGCGGGACTGACCCACTGTACCTCGGAAAGAGCTGCAGCACGTGGCAGCATCTGATACAGCAAAAGGGAACGCCAGGCTATGTATTCAGTCCAGATGTTGGCCTGCACACCGATGATATGCCGGCGTGTGGCCTCATCAAGGCTGTCGGGAGCAGGCTCGTAGCCATAGACCTTCTCCAACGGCACATAGCCACCGATAAGGAGGGGTTTGTTCCAGTGCTTGTCCTCTGCCAGCTGATAATAGTCGAAGTAACAGTAGGCGGTGGGAGCCATGATGACATCGTGTCCCTCGTGGGCAGCCTTGATGCCGTGTTCTATGCCACGCCAGCACAGAACGGTGGCACTTTGGGAAATGTCACCTTCCATGATTTCGTCCCACCCGATGATGCTGCGTCCTAACGAGTTGATGTATTTCTCCATGCGATTGGTGAAATATCCCTGCAGCTTGGCTTCGGCCGAGAGTCCCCCTCCACCCTTGATACCTTGTTCGCGGATGCGGCGCTGACACTTGGGGCACTGCTTCCAGCGTGTCTTGGGGGCTTCGTCGCCCCCGATGTTAATGTAGTGGGAAGGGAAGATGGCAGCCACTTCGTCCATGACGCCGCTAAGCAGCTCGAACACCTTGTCGTTACCCGCACAGAGTATATCATCAAAGACGCCCCACGTGGGCTCGACCTCATAGGGGCCACCGGTACACCCCAGTTCCGGATAGGCAGCGAGGATGGCCAGTGCATGACCGGGCAATTCCACTTCAGGTATGACGGTGATGCAGCGTTCGGCGGCATAGCTTACCACATCGCGCAGCTGCTGTTGGGTATAATACCCGCCATGAGGGGTGTCATCGAAGAGTCCGGAATTGCGTCCGATAACGGTGTGGCGTCGCTGCGAGCCAATCATGTGCAGTCGTGGGTACTTCTTACTTTCTATACGCCACCCCTGGTCGTCGGTGAGGTGCCAGTGGAAGGTGTTCATGCCATGAAGCGCAAGGATATCGATGTATTCCTTCACCTGATCAACAGAGAAGAAGTGGCGGCATACGTCAAGGTGCATGGCACGGTAACCGAAGCGAGGCTCGTCAGTAATAGTCACGGCAGGAAGTGAAACCGGTAAAGTCTGAGCTTCCGTTGTCGAAACGCCAGCCAGCGACTTGCGCAGGGTCTGTACACCATAGAACACGCCACGGGGACTTCCCCCTTCGATGGTCACTCCCCGCTTGGGATG
>Ga0310694_10006208_pt1 | contig 11309 bp, 6 predicted proteins | sample 174DNAGHGhighgp2_FD_203884 | JGI IMG/M metagenome (GOLD analysis project Ga0310694, IMG submission 203884) | Sheep rumen microbial communities from Palmerston North, Manawatu-Wanganui, New Zealand - 1742 DNA GHGhigh gp2 (v2) (version 2) | ecosystem: Host-associated > Mammals > Digestive system >... | reverse complement strand
CTTTTCGACTCGGAAACAATGTGACTGTCCATCGCATAATAAGCAGGCGCCGTGCCGCTGATGGCAATAAACGAGCCCCAAGTGGCGGGATAACCGTCGGGGATAATCGGTTCGCCGCCCGACGAATTGGCCTGCATGAGGATGTCTTTGGGGAAGATATACGTGGCAGTGGCAACGCGAGAGAGCGCCGTGTCGCCTACCACCTCAGCTGCGCGGACAATGGTGGTGCCCTCGATGAAAATCATGCCTGTGTAAACGGCACTTTCTGTGGTCGGAGTGCTGCCGTCTGTCGTGTAGTAAATGCGGCGGCCAGCCACAGAAGGACTGATGACGAGCGCAAAGCGTGCATCGTAGAGGCCGTGCTGGCGGCTCAGCTTCGGCATGGCATCCTGAGCCTGAAGCGACGCAGCAAGAGACGCAAGGGCACAGAAAAGCCACAACCAGCTCCGCTGTAGAAGGAGGCGGCTGTACTTTCGTCCGAAAGCGAACGTGATATCGGCTGCAAGCATACGAAGCCTTGATGTCATTATCCTGTACAATCTGTCTTTTTGACCCGTCTGATTGGCAAACGGTTTAATTGTTATTTCTTTTTTTGCACGCCGAGACTGCGAGCCAGGAAGCCACCGGTGTAACTATCCTTGCATCGTGCCACTTCCTCCGGCGTTCCGCAGGCAACAAGTTGGCCGCCGCGGTCGCCACCCTCGGGGCCGAGGTCGATGACATAGTCGGCACACTTGATGATTTCCAAGTTATGCTCGATGATGAGCACCGTGTGCCCTTTGGCTATCAGCGAGGCGAAACTCTCCATCAGCTTGTGGATGTCGTGGAAGTGCAGGCCGGTGGTTGGCTCGTCGAAGATGAAAAGTGTGGGTTGCTGCCGCTCCGTGCCGAGGTAGTAGGCCAACTTTACGCGCTGGTTCTCGCCGCCGGAAAGCGTACTGCTGCTTTGTCCGAGTTTTATGTACCCGAGTCCGACGTCTTGCAACGGCTTAAGGAGCTGGACGATGCGCTTCTGCCGGTGCTCGCCAAAGAACTCAATGGCTTGGTTCACGGTCATGTCGAGCACATCATTCACGTTCTTTCCCTCGAACTGCACTTCGAGAATGTCGGCCTTGAAGCGCTTGCAGTGACAACTCTCGCACGGAAGCACAAGGTCGGCCATGAATTGCATCTCCACGGTCACCGTTCCCTCGCCCTTGCACTCTTCGCAGCGTCCGCCCTCGGTGTTGAAACTGAAGAAGCCGGCCGTGTAACCCATCTGCTTGGCGAGTGGCTGCAGGGCAAAGAGCTTTCGGATTTCGTCCCACGCCTTGACGTAGGTCACAGGATTCGAGCGCGTACTCTTTCCGATGGGGTTCTGGTCTACAAAATCCACGGCTCGCACCATCGAGACATCGCCTTCGAGAGCAAGGAATTCGCCCGGACGGTCGGCCACTTCGTCGAGTTGTCGCTTCAGGGCATTGAAGAGGATGTCACGCACCAGACTGCTCTTGCCGCTACCGCTGACGCCCGTCACGCAGGTCATCACGTTCAGCGGGAAACGAACGTCGATGCCCTTCAGGTTGTTGGCACGTGCACCCTTCACCTCTATATAGTTATTCCACGGGCGACGCGTGGTCGGCACCGCGATTTTCTCCTCTCCGCGGAGATAAGCAAGCGTGTGGGAAAGCTGTTGCGAGCCGGAGGGCGAAGAATCCGCCGCCTTGCCGACAGGTGGCGGCCCCTGATAGACAATCTCGCCGCCGAGGCGTCCGGCTTCGGGACCGATGTCTATAAGCCAGTCGGCTGCTCGCATGATTTCTTCGTCGTGCTCCACCACGATTACCGTGTTGCCCAAGTCGCGCAGCCGCTTCAGTACGCCGATTAGTCGCTCCGTGTCGCGGCTATGCAGCCCGATGCTTGGCTCGTCGAGAATGTAGAGACTGCCCACAAGGCTGCTGCCCAGACTTGTGGCCAAGTTGATGCGCTGACTTTCTCCGCCTGAAAGCGTACTGCTGAGGCGGTTGAGTGTCAGATATCCCAAGCCCACATCCATGAGGAAGCCCAGCCGGTTGCGGATTTCCGTCAGGATACGGCGCGAGACTTCGCACTCGTGTTCAGTAAGCACGGCCTCGGGCTTCTGCAAGACGTCCCAACGAATGAGTTCGGAGATGGGTCGTTCCACCAGTTCAGTAATGGTGGAGCCGGCAATCTTCACGTATCCGGCCTCCGGGCGCAAGCGAGTTCCATGGCAGCGCGGGCAGACGGTCTTGCCGCGATAACGTGCCAGCATCACTCGGTTCTGTATCTTGTATTGTCCTTCGCGCAAGTAATCGAAGAAAGCATCTATGCTTATCGGTCCCCATTCGCGCTCTTCGGGTTTCGGGCGACGTGCACTCTCGGGCAGCGAGGCAGGGAACGTGCCGTGCCACAGCCAGTCTTTCTCCTCCTGCGTCAGCTCGAAATACGGTTTGAATACCGGAAAGCCGCGCTCTGAGTTGAGGCGGATGAACCAGTTCTTCCATTCGCTCATCTTCTCGCCTCGCCAGCACATCACAGCCCCGTCGTAAACGCTCAGTGCGCTGTTGGGCACTACCAAATGTTCGTCGATGCCAATGATTCGGCCAAAGCCCTCGCATTCGGGACAGGCGCCAATGGGAGAATTGAATGCGAAGAGGTTGTCCGACGGCTCCTCGAAGGTCATTCCGTCGGCCTCGAAGCGGGTGCTGAAGCGGAACGTCTCGCCGCCCTCCACGAAGTAGAGCACGCACTCGCCTTGTCCCTCGTAGAACGCCGTCTCTACGGAGTCGGTAAGTCGGCTCACCACATCGCGTTCGGCTGATACGGACATGCGGTCTATGACGAGATACCAGTCTGCAGCCTCGCCGGCCGCGGATTTCGATGTCGGCATTGCCTCCAGACAGTCCTCGATTCTCACCACTTCGGCCGTGGCATTCCCTCCCTTTCGTTTCGTCTTGGAGGCGGGCAAGGTCAGTTTCGCCACTCGGCTGAAGCCGCTTTTCAGGTACATCTCCAATTGTTGCTGCAGGCTACGGCCATCCGGCAGGTGGATGGGGCTGAGCACCATGAACTTCTGACCCACCGGCTGCGAAAGTGCCTGCGAGAGGACGTCTTCCGTGGTGTGGCGTTTCACTTCCTGACCGCTCACGGGCGAGAAAGTGCGGCCCACACGGGCAAACAGCAGACGCAGATACTCGTATATCTCGGTGCTCGTGCCCACGGTGCTGCGCGGGTTGCGGCTCGTTACTTTCTGCTCTATGGCAATGGCTGGCGGGATGCCCCGGATGAAGTCGCACTCGGGCTTGTTCATGCGTCCCATAAACTGGCGGGCATACGAGCTCAGGCTCTCCACATATCGCCGCTGACCCTCGGCATACAGCGTGTCGAAAGCCAGACTGCTCTTGCCGCTGCCGCTCAGACCGGTAATGACCACCAGTTTGCCGCGCGGAATAGTCAGCGAAACGTTCTTCAGATTGTTTACTCTGACACCCTTCAGTATGATGTCTTCACCCATAAACTCTAACTATGCACTATATCGTTATTTCTCCCGCCAGATTGGAGTTCATCATTTCGCGCAGTCGCTCGGGCGGCAAGTGTTGTCCGAGCAGGAACATCAGTTTGGCAATGGCGCACTCGGGCGTGCTGTCGTAACCGCTCACCACTCCCACATCGAGCAGCGGCAGGCTGGTTTCGTAGAGTCCCATGTGCACGGAGCCCGACTGGCACTGCGTAATGTTCACAATGAGGATTCCCTGCTCTGAGGCGGCCTTCAGCTCCTCCTTGAACCATTGCAACTGCGGCGCATTGCCGGCTCCGAAGGTTCGAAGCACCACAGCCTTCAGCCCGGGGATGTTGAGCACGGCATGAACGAGACTGCGCTGGATGCCCGGGAAAAGCGAGAGCACCACCACGTTGGGGTCCACCTCGTAGTGCGGAATCATCGGTTTGTCGTTGTCCGGTCGGCGTATGGCGGCCTGATTGTAACGTATCTCTATGCCGGCTGTGGCCAGACAGGGATAGTTGAACGAGCGGAAGGCGTTGAACTGCTCGGAGTTGATTTTCGTGGTGCGATTGCCCCGCATCAGTTTCTCCTTGAAATAGATACACACCTCAGGCACCATGGGCGTGCCGTCGAGTCGGCGTGCCGCCGCTATTTCGATGGCCGAGATGAGGTTCTCCTTGCCGTCGGTTCGCAACTGCCCAATGGGCAACTGGCTACCGGTGAGGATGACAGGCTTGCCCACGTTCTCCAGCATGAAGCTCAACGCCGAGGCGGTATAGGCCATCGTATCCGTGCCGTGCAGCACCACAAAGCCGTCGTAATTCTCGTATCCCTCCGAGATGATGCGAACCAGCCGCGCCCAGTGTGTCAGATCCATGTCGGACGAATCGATTGGCGGTTCGAAGGTGTGGGTACGAATCTCGAAGTCGAAGCGCCTCAGCTCCGGCACCTGCTCCAGCAAGCGCCCAAAGTTGAAATTCTCCAGTGCTCCCGTCTCCGCATTACGAACCATCCCGATGGTTCCGCCCGTATAGATGAGCAGGATGCGTGGCTTCCGTGTTATGCTTTCCATTTACGTTTCCCGATTTTCCGTGCAAAGATAGTGCAAATGAGCGGAAAAGCGAAGAAAAAGCAAGGTTTTTTAGAGCCCCACCCCTAAACCTTGCTCACCTTCGGGCTTTGCCCTCACGAATTGCTTCCGCAATTGCCCGAAGGAGGGGCCCAAATGCATTCCTCTCCCTATTTAGGAATACAAAAATAACCTCTTTGCTTTGCCGAATAAGAAATAAAGTGTATCTTCGCAACGAATTATCCGACTTCCGGCAAAACAAGATAAACATACAGACAATGAAACGCAAATTCTTCTTCTCCGCATTGCTGACGCTCTCGCTGCTGTGCCCTTCGTCCCAGACGCAGGCTCAGACGGATCACACCACGCAGACCACCATCTGGCTGAAGACCGACAACAAAGACAGCGACCGCCTCTCGGCCATCCTCTACGGCTACATGCCAAAGACGCCCAACGGCAAGGCTGTCATCATCTGCCCGGGCGGCGGCTACCAGAGCCTCTCGATGGACTACGAGGGCACGGACTTTGCAAAGTGGTTCAATCAGTTTGGCGTCACAGCCTTCGTGCTGAAGTACAGAATGCCGGCAGGCAGGAGCAACGTGCCGCTGGCCGACGCCGAGCGTGCCATAACGATTGTACGCGAGCACGCCATCGAGTGGCGCATCGACCCGGAGGCCATCGGCATCATGGGCAGCTCGGCTGGCGGACATCTGGCATCTACGCTGGCCACGCAATACACCTCTGCGCTCACACGCCCCAACTTCCAAATCCTGCTCTATCCGGTCATCACCATGGATGCCGCCTACACACACGCCGGCTCCCGCAGCAGCCTGCTGGGCTCCACCCCCAGCGCCGAACTGGTGCGCCAATTCAGCAGCGAGAAGAACGTTACGGCCTTGGTGCCAAAGGCATTCATCGCCGTGTCGGCCGCCGACAAGCTGGTGCCCGTCTACAACAGCCTGCAGTACGCTCAGGCGCTCATCAACGCACAGGTGCCAGTGAGCCTGCACGTGTGGCCCGACGGATACCACGGTTTCGGACATCAGACGAAATTCGAGGATTACGTGATTTTCCATCAGGAACTGAAAAACTGGATGGAAGAGGAGGTGACGGCCATCGTCCCCGACAGCACCACCGTACACCGCACAGACGGACTACTGCGCTCCGCCAGCCAGCTGAGCGACAACTGCCAGTGGCAATACAGCGCCATGGACATGAGCGTGAAGAATCTGCTCGACGGCAGCAAGGCCACGCATTTCCATTCCAACGCCACCAACACCACACCGCTCTCGCAACTGAACCAGCACATACAGATGGACTTGCTCGAGCCGCAGGAGGCAGTGCAGATTTACTTCGCCGGACGCAACCTGCAGCCCATTGGCGTGGTCACCAACCCCTCCCTGTCGATGATAAACACGCCCAACCACATCATCATTGCGGCCAGCAATACGCCCACCGACGAGGCGTCGTGGCAGCAGGTGGCTGAGCTGACCAGCGGCTTCCCGGGCGTGGTGGCCGGCGGAGAGTACCTTTCGCCCTGCATAGAACTGAAGACGCCGAGCCGCTACCTGCGCATGATAGTGAAGGGCGCAGAGCAGAGCGCCTACTACTGGAACATCAGCGAGCTGCAGGTCTTCCCCGGCGAGGAAAACGGGACGAGCGCCAGTGCACCGCAGGCAGCAGGCACCGCAGAGGACATCTACACGCTGAGCGGACAGAAATGGCCGGAGCAGAACGCCACGAAACAGCTGCCAACGGGCGTTTACGTAGTGGGGGGACGCAAGGTGCTGCACCGATAGCGCAGAGTCCATATATACGATAAACCTAATTGCAAATGCAAAATGCAAAATCGAGGCGAAAATAAGCCCAAAACGGGAGGCGTCTTGCACGCAATCCTTGCGACTAAATTATGACGTACTTCAGATGAAGTGTGACATCGCTCCCAGCGACGTGTGGCACAGAGGCATGCGACACGTGGCTTGGCGGCAGTGTATGGTGCATAGCCGGCACGCATGGGCAGCCCATGCCGGTTGTCGGAATAACACAAGAGATGTAGCCCGTGCCATTTCGGAATTTGACCAGCCTTGCCCACCTCTGGGTAGAGCACCGCACCCCCACCAAGCCCTCAGACACGAAACAACATCGAGCCGTTTCTCTCCGATTTTGCATTTTGCACATTGCATTTTGCAATAACTGTATGATATGGGGGGATGACTGGGCTTCAAAGGTTACTCTTCGCTTCTGCTTCAGCAATATTTGAAAGAAAAATCGCAGAAAAAGGCGCTCACATCTGCTTTTTTTATTATCTTTGCGTGGAAATAGCAATAAACTCACGCTAAACTATGAAGAAGAGAATACAATTCAGCCTCGTCTACCGCGATATGTGGCAGAGCTCAGGCAAGTTCCAGCCTCGCAAAGACCAGCTGGAGCGCATTGCACCAGTGATAATAGATATGGGCGTCTTCGACCGTGTGGAGACCAACGGCGGCGCCTTCGAACAAGTGAACCTGCTGGCAGGCGAGAATCCCAATGCCGCCGTGAGGGCCTTCTGCAAGCCCTTCAACGAAGCGGGCATCAAGACGCACATGCTGGACCGCGGACTGAACGCACTGCGCATGTACCCCGTGCCAGACGATGTGCGACAGCTGCAATACAAGGTGAAGCACGCACAGGGAGTGGACATTCCGCGCATTTTCTGCGGACTGAACGATGTGCGCAACATCATTCCGTCCGTCAAGTGGGCCAAGGCCGCTGGCATGACGCCGCAGGCCACGCTCTGCATCACCACGTCTCCCATCCACACGGTGGAATACTACTCCGAGATTGCAGACCAAGTAATCGAGGCCGGCGCCGAGGAAATCTGTCTGAAGGACATGGCCGGCATAGGCCAGCCCGCACTGCTGGGCGCCCTGACCAAGTCCATCAAGACGAAGCACCCCGACGTAATCATCCAATACCACGGACATTCGGGCCCCGGACTCTCGATGGCTTCCATTCTGGAGGTCTGCAACAACGGTGCCGACGTCATCGACACGGCCATCGAGCCGCTGTCGTGGGGCAAGGTGCACCCCGACATCATCAGCGTGCAGTCGATGCTCAAGAACGAGGGCTTCGAGGTGAAGGAGATCAACATGAAGGCCTACATGCAGGCGCGCTCGCTGACGCAGGAATTCATAGACGACTGGCTGGGCTACTTCATCAATCCCGGCAACAAGCACATGTCCTCGCTCCTGCTGGGCTGCGGACTGCCGGGCGGCATGATGGGCAGCATGATGGCCGACTTGGCCGGCATTCACGGCGTGATAAACAGCACGCTGAAGGCCAAGGGCGAGCCCGAACTCTCCACCGACGAGATTCTGGTCAAACTCTTCGACGAAGTGGCTTACGTATGGCCGCGCGTGGGATATCCTCCATTGGTGACGCCCTTCTCGCAGTACGTCAAGAACATCGCCCTGATGAACCTGCTTACCATGGCACAGGGCAAGGGACGCTTCGTGATGATGGACGATGCCATGTGGGGAATGATACTCGGCAAGAGCGGAAAGATTCCAGGCACGATTGCACCCGAACTCGTGGAGCTGGCCAAGCAGAAAGGCAAGGAGTTCACAGACGCCGACCCGCACACACTGCTCGAGAACGCACTGCCATCCTTCATCAAAGAAATGGAAGAGAACGGCTGGGACCGCGGACAGGACGACGAAGAACTCTACGAACTGGCCATGCACCCCGAGCAGTATCGCAACTACAAGAGCGGTCAGGCCAAGCGCAACTTCTTGGCCGACCTGCAGAAAGCCAAGGACGCCAAGCTGCAGGCTGCTGCCGGCCCGAAACTCTCGCTCGAGGAACTCTCGGCCTTCAAGCACGCCAAGGCAGACGCAGTGCAGGCACCCGAGAACGGGCAGGTGCTCTTCGAGGTGACTGGCGACGCAGGCGTGACGCGCTGCATAGACCCGGCCATCGGTACGCAGTACAAGGAGGGCGACACCTTCTGCTACCTGCAGACGGCTTGGGGACAGATGGTGCCCGTGCCGGCAGCGCTGGGCGGGAAACTGGTGGACATCACCGTGAAACAAGGACAGAAAGTGCTCAAGGGACAGCCCATCGGCTGGCTCGAACGCGACGCCAAATAAATCGCATTCAACACAAATGAAGAATATGAGAAGCAGACTAACCCTTTGGCTGCTGATGCTGGCAGCAATCGTGTGCGCCCAAAATCCGAAACGAGAGTTCCGAGGCGCATGGATTCAGTGTGTGAACGGACAATTCCAAGGCGTGCCGCGCGACAAGATGCAGCAGACACTCTCCTACCAACTCGACGAGCTGAAGAAAGACGGCATCAACGCCATCTTCTTTCAGGTGCGAGCAGAGGGAGATGCACTCTACCCCAGCGAGCTGGAACCATGGAGCCGCTATCTGACCGGCCAGCAGGGACTGCCGCCAAACCCATATTGGGACCCACTGCAGTGGATGGTGGAGCAATGTCACGCCCGCGGCATGGAATGCCACGCATGGATTAACCCATACCGCGCCAAGACCAAGGGCACAACGGCGCTCGCCAGTAATCATCCCTATATGCGCAATCCGGGACTCTTCCTCAACTACGACGGACTCTACGTCTTCGACCCCGGACGACCCGAGAACCGCGAGTGGATCTGCCGAGTGGCCTGCGACATTGCACGCCGCTACGACATAGACGGCCTGCACATAGACGACTACTTCTACCCCTATCCCGTGGCCGGAGTGCCCATTCCCGACGATGTCACCTACGCGCAGTACGGACAGGGACTGAGCCGGGCCGACTGGCGGCGACAGAACGTAAACCTCTTCATGAAGGAGATGCACGAATGCCTGCGGCAGGTGAAGCCGTGGGTGAAGTTCGGCGTTAGCCCCTTCGGCATCTATCGCAACCAGAAGAACGACCCGAACGGCAGCATCACCAACGGACTGCAAAACTACGACGACCTCTACGCAGACGTACTGGAGTGGGTAAGACAGGGATGGGTGGACTACAACATTCCGCAAATCTATTGGGAGATAGGCAACAAGGCAGCCGACTACGAGATACTTATCCGCTGGTGGAGCGAGCATGCCGGAGAGCGTCCGCTCTATATCGGACAAGACGTCAACCGCACCGTCAAGTTCACCGACCCCGAGAATCCGCAGATTCACCAGATGTATCGCAAGTACCAGCTCCAGCGCTCGCTGCCCGGCATCTACGGCAGCTGCCAGTGGTATGCAGCCGCAGTGGTGGAGAACCCCGGCAACTACGGCACCGTGCTGCGCCAACAGCTGCACAACACGCCTGCCCTGCAACCGCTGATGCCATGGATCGACAAGAAGGCACCCGGCAAGCCACGCAAGACGGCCATCATCTGGACGTCCGACGGCCCCGTCCTCTGCTGGACTGCACCGAAGGCACGCACAGAGATGGATGTGGCCACACGATACGTGGTGTACCGCTTCTTCAGCGGCGAAAAGATTAACCTCGACGACCCGAGCCACATCCTCTGCATCACAGACGGGACGATGCTGCCGCTGGGCTATCAGGGCGGAACCACGAAATGGACTTACGTAGTGACGTCGCTCGACCGCCTGCAGAACGAATCGAAAGGCGTGAAGAAAAAAATCAGACTATGAAGAAGCTACTCATCTTACTGCTGGCCGCAACACTGCTGGCAGCCTGCGGCAGAGACGGACGAAAGGATGTGCAGATTCTGCAGACACAGACGGCCGCTCCCACCCTGCACCGAATGAGCGACTACCACGTCACCGACACATTGCGAGTGGGCAGCCGCGTCTATCTCGCCACACTACACCGCGAAGCCAAAGACTCGCTGGGAATCGTGGAGGACGAGAACGGAGAACGCTATGTGGACAACTTCTATCGGTTGACGATTCTTCGTGACGAAGCAACCTTCTTCGACCGCCGTTTTACGAAGAAGGACTTCGCCTCGCTGCTGAACGCCGACTTCCGTCGCAACGGGATACTCGACGGCTTCCGCTTCAGGAACTCGCAGGACGGCAAGCTCTTCTTTAGCGTCTGCGTTAGCTATCCCGAAAGCGACATGACGACACCCTTCGTGCTGGCCATCGGTCCCGACGGAAGCTACTCCATAGAAGCCGACAATGCGCTCGATATGGGCGACATGGGCGAAGACGAGGGCGTATGAGAAAGAAAAGGCGCAGGTTTAACGCCTGCGCCAATCTTTTTTCTTGCTGTCACAAGAATTTTTCCACAAGGATGCAGCATGCCGCACGGCACGCTGCATTTTTATTTTCGCAGCAGCTGAGCCACTTCGTGCATGCCAGCCACCACAATGTCGGCACCCGACTGCTTCAGCACCTCGTCCGGCAGCGGACCGGTATTGGCTGCTATCGTGAAGATGCCGGCAGCACGACCGGCCTCGACACCCAACGGCGCATTCTCCACCACCACAGCTTCCTCGGCTCGAACGCCGGCCTTCTCAAGGCCCATCAGGTAAGGTTCGGGATTGGGCTTGCCGCGCTTCACATCAAAAGCCGTCACCATCAGTTCCTTGCGAAAGAAGCCCGGATAGTGCAGTTCCAGATGCTCAATCAGAGAGAGTTGTGCGCTACCCGTCACGAGCACAATCTTTGCTCCGCATTCGCGGGCAGCCTCCAGCGCCTCGCGAGCTCCGGGCATAGGCTTTGCCTCGGGCAAAGTGTTGAAGAGCGCGCTTTTGGCCGCATAGATGCGCTGCTTCTCCTCCTCGGTGG
>Ga0310694_10006207_pt1 | contig 11309 bp, 12 predicted proteins | sample 174DNAGHGhighgp2_FD_203884 | JGI IMG/M metagenome (GOLD analysis project Ga0310694, IMG submission 203884) | Sheep rumen microbial communities from Palmerston North, Manawatu-Wanganui, New Zealand - 1742 DNA GHGhigh gp2 (v2) (version 2) | ecosystem: Host-associated > Mammals > Digestive system... | reverse complement strand
TCCAGCAGGCAGCGCTCCTCGGAGCAGCCTACAACGGCCACAACGTCGATTTCTCCACCACCTACAGCCTACAGCTGATGTACAAGCGCTTCTTCAAGAGCTACGACTACACCTCAGCCTATCACAGCGCCCAGCTGACAGGCGTCTGGAGCACCACGTTTGCCGGGAAGAAGTGCACGTTCTCGGGGTTCATAGATTTCTGGCGCGGAGAACAGGCCAATGGCCACGGACAGCTGGTCATCCTCTCCGAGCCGCAGTTCTGGTACAACGCCACCGACCATCTCTCCATAGGCACCGAGGTGGAAGTCAGCAACAACTTCATCTACAACACCTATAACGACAAGTCGTTCTTCGTCAACCCCACCCTCGGCGTGAAGTGGAACTTTTGAGAAATTGAGAAATTGAGAGAATGAGAAAATGAGAAATTGAGAGAATGAGAAATTGAGAGAATGAGAAATTGAGAAATTGAGAAATTGAGATCATGAGTGAGGACGAGAGATACATGCGCATGGCGCTTGACGAAGCCATGCAGGCCTTCAAGGCGGGCGAGATACCCATTGGCGCCGTGGTGGTATGTCAGAACCGGGTCATTGCACGAGCCCACAACCTGACAGAGACCCTTTGTGATGTCACCGCCCATGCCGAGATGCAGGCCATCACAGCGGCAGCCAACACACTGGGAGGCAAGTACCTCACCACCTGCACCCTTTACGTCACCGTTGAACCCTGCACCATGTGTGCCGGGGCCATCGGCTGGGCACAGCTGCCCCGCATCGTCTACGGCTGTGCCGACGAGAAACGCGGCTACACCCGTTTTGCCCCCCACGCCCTCCATCCCAAAGCCCAATGCATTGGCGGCGTCCTGGAATCCGAATGCCGCCAACTCATGCAGGACTTCTTCAAGCAGAAACGGTAATTTTGAAGAATCACGGGGACAGGTTTTTGGATGAATCATGGGGACAGGTTTTTGAAGTGAATTCCCCGAATTCATTCAAAAACCTGTCCCCCTGATTCTTGCCATTATTAATCCTCAGCACTTTTTTGCACCCCATACAGATTGACCAATAGGTCAATGGTGCTTGAGAGGATGGGGCCACACATACTTCCGGCACTGGCTGGCAGCCCTTCTTTCTCCAGAACCACCATGATAGTGTACTGAGGATCCTCTGAAGGGAAATAGCCACAGAGTTCCATCCTCCTATGGTTCCCCTTGGTAATAAAGATGCGACCACAGGCCGACACCTTGACATTGTCGTTGCCCGCCTTACGGTACAAACCCTCTGAGACGGCATGTTCCAGCCCGACCTGGAGTGCCTTGATATGCTCCGGCTCCGCTATCTGCTCCTGAAGGACGATGCCGTCCTCTCCCTCTGAGACAATCTTTACCATACACCCGTTGTTGGCTATGGCATTGTAGAAGGTCAGGATACCCATCGCCTTGTTGGGATTGTCTGCAAGGTAAGCTCTGACCAGGGTCTCGTAGGCGGCCTCATTTCCCCTGTAAACATAGTCTTTCCCCATGGCGAATGTCACTTGCGACCAGACACACAAGGCGCGTTCAAGGCTGATCTCTCCAAATCCGCCACGTCGCCAGTTGTGATCCCTGACATCGCCATAGACACCACTCTTGGTGTCAAACATGGATCCTGGTGTCACCTTCCCACTTGACAAAAGGGCGAGATAGGTGGGGCCGCACATCATTGTGCTCTGCTCCTGGTCGTAGGTGTCCGTGAACGGTACCCACTTCCCTCCCCTCCATTTTAAAGAGACGTCCGCCTTCAGTCTACCCGTCTTGGTCTCTACGACGTAGACGATAGCTTTTGACCAGTCCATAAAGTCGTACAACACCTCACCAAGCAGACGAGTGATGCCTGCCTCTAACCTTGTGTCATTGTGCCTTAACGGTTCAATCTGGCTATCCGACTCGTTTGTAGGAGCTTGTATAGCATATCCTTCCATTACTTCGCCCTTGTCTGGCTGATCCAGCTGATCCGTACAACTGGCAAGGATTAGCATAATGACAAACAAAAAACACTCTTTTTCATATTGTTCAATAATTGGTTGTTGTTATTCCTTTTCTCTACAGCCTCTCTTAATCATAGGAGATGCTGCGTCCGTATCTGTTCCGCCTTGTCTTTAGAATCAGCAGTCAATTCACGCCTGAGGTACTTCTCCATGACAAGCCCACCTATGGGGGCTGCGTATTTGGCACCCCAGCCTCCGTTCTCCACATATACGGCTACCGCAATCCTGGGATTCTCTATAGGGGCAAAGCCGATGAAGACGGAATGCCTGTTCTCTTTTGATAATGCCGTACCAGAAACGCCACACAACCTTATGGGGAGTGTCGACAACGACCTGCACGTACCATTCAAGACCGACAGGCCCATACCCATAATAACCGCATCAAACGCTTCACGGCTGGCCTTTGTAAAGTAGGCTGACGAATATTTCCCATCAGTCTCCTGGCCTTGTACTCCCTTCACCACATGGGGTATGTGGTAGTAGCCACGGTTAGCGATGATGGCAGAGAGGTTCGCTATTTGAAGGGGAGTGGCAAGGATCTCGCCCTGACCGACAGCATTACCCAGGACGGTCTCCCCGTTCCACTGTCCTTTATATGCCTTGTCATAGAAATCGGCGGTAGGTATCGCCCCACGCTTCTCATGGGGCAGGTCTATACCCAGCTGATAGCCGAATCCAAAAGACACCACGTAGTCGTGCCATCTCTCCATGGCGTCCTGTACCGAACCATACTTCCCGTTCTCCATCATGTCAAGATAAGCTTGGCAGAAGTACCCGTTGCAGGCTCTGCTTAGAGCATCTGCCAAGGAGAGTAACGGTTTATGATGGCGACAGACTATCCTGACCCCTTCACGCTCAAAACCTCCTTCGCATGAATAGCGGGTCTGGGGCGTAATAATACCCTCCGACAGGAGCACAAGAGCCTGCACAGTCTTGAACACGCCTCCCGGCGGGTATGACCCAGCAATACTGGGGACAGCCATTGGCTCAGACACGTCTGAAGCCATACACAACACCTCACCTGTGGACGGTTCGATGGCCACGATGCTGCCTCTCTTACCCTCCATCAGCGCCTCGCCAAACTGCTGGAGCTCATGGTCGATGGTCAGCATCAGGTCTTTTCCCGAAACTTCATCACCACCTCCCGACATCATATCGTAGTACCTCCCCGCTTCCGTCTGATCCAAGACATGGCCGTTGCGGTCAGTCATGACACGCGACTCGGCTTTTTCCTGCGACTGGCACGACTGCGGCTTCATGCCGAAATATACACCCAGTCCCAGCAGTACTGCCATAGTAATGCTGCTTAGGATAATCATCATTGTCTTCTTTTGTCTGTTCATAAATCTGATTCTTTTAAGTCCAACATTTCATCCACATAGTCACGGACAGCGTTGTCTGTTTCTTTTATTGATTGTACCTTAACCCTTTTTCTATCTATGAAGGACACATTTCTCATGCCTGACCCCGGAAATCCTTCACCTCATGGATACCATCAACAGCTCTTATCTCTTCCTTGATAGCTTCTAACTCATTGACGGAGTGAACACCAAAGGTGATGACACAGCTCACGATGTTGTCCGTGGTCTTCGTGTCCAGCTCATCAATGGAAAGTCCAAGGTCATTGCTGATACAGTTGATTATATCAAACAACAGCAGATGACGGTCTATGGCTATGATCTGTATGCTTTTCCTGAAAAGAGTCGCGGGATCCTCATGATAGTCCACGGAAACGATGGAGTCGCCCTGCATGGATGCCAGCTGGATAGCCACAGGACAGTTTCGCTTGTGTACGGTGGTCACTCCTTCCTTGTCCATGAATCCAATGACTTCCTCACCAGGAATAGGATGGCAATGGGAACAGAAGAGATACTGGGGCTTTTCCTGCCTGTCGAAATACTTCTTCAGGAAACTCTTTGCCTTATAGGTCAGGACACTGTCGTTCCAGCTGTTGTCTGGCTTGACATCGGGATGGGTGCCAATCTCAACGATGTCACCGCGATGCAGCATGGTCTTGACAGAGCATAGCTGGCCATTGATGAGTGCATGGTGGGCATACTCACCAATGTCACTGTGAATCTCAAAGGCAAAGTCGAGTGCCGTGGCTCCCTTGGGCAGTATGATGCTTTCTCCTTTCGGGGTGAACACCATGATGTCGTCATTGTATAGTGTCCTCGACACATTAACGATATAGTCGGTTCCCTTCGGACGGAAGTCCAGGTCCCTGAGCACGGAACGGAACTTCTCTATCCAGAGGCGGACGCTGTCCTCACGACGCTCTGAGACGACACCTAACTGGTTGTTGCGTACCATCCGCTCACTGCTGATATGCACCTCCTCCCAACAACCGAAGCTGGAGAGCAACTGCACATGGAGTGACTGATAGCCGTTCTCCTTCGGTGAGTTAATATAGTTGACAATGCCGCAGGGCTTCTCACGGAACTCCCTGGTCAGGCGAGAGTAGATCATCAAGGCAAGGTCTTTCTCTTGCTCCTGATCATCACAGGCGTAGGTTATCTCCACCACATGACGGTACTGGATGTGGTTGAAGTCATCCCCTGTCTTCTCCATCTTGCGCCAAATGCTGTACGGCGGTCTGTAGTTTACGTACACAAAAGCCTGTATATTATTCCTCTCCAACACCTCACGGATCTTGCCCGTGAAATTGGCGAGCCTTCCCTCATGGCGTAGTCTGTCCCTCTCAATAAGCCGTTCAATCTGTTCAAACTCATGCGGACAGCGATAGCGGAAGCTAAGGTTCTCCAGTTCAACTTTGATGTTATACAGGCCGAGACGATTGGCCAACGGGCTGTAGAACAGCTGGGTCTCTCCTGCTATCTTCATTCTCTTGCCCTCTGGCATACTGTCAAGCGTCCTCATATTGTGAAGGCGGTCTGCCAGCTTGATCAGCAGCGCACGGATGTCATAATGGATGGAATCAAGCATCTGCTTGTAGTTATCCTCCTGCTTTGACATCTCATAGTGATCCTTCCTCTTCTTCGTCAGGACGCTGACGAGGAAGGCAACGTCCTTGCCAAAGGTCTTCTGTATCTCATCGAGGGTGCAGTCCGTATCCTCCACGACATCGTGAAGGAAGGCAGCAATGACAGGATTGGCTCCCAGTTCCATTTCCATGGCGACAATACTTGCCACAGCAACAGGATGGATGATGTACGGTTCACCTGTCTTGCGCAGCTGCCCGTCATGCGCCTTGCGGGCAAACTCAAATGCCTCACGAATCCTCATTGCATCCTCTGCGGACACTCTGTTCTCCATAACGTAGAAGAGTCTGTGCGACATCTCCATAACGTCCTTGTAATACTGCTTCTCCATAATCGTCATAGTTTATCGTTCAACATCTGTTATATTCCTTTATGTTAAAAGAGTGGAAAAAGTAACCAAAAATGGCAGAAAGAATCAATAATTAGCAAACATTAACAGAAAAAAATAAATACAGCCCGAACCCCATCTAAGGATGTTCGGGCTGGCATAGAGCTTATCTATCATACCAACCGGCACAGTAATTCAAATTTTCGAGAAAAGAGCTGATCTCATAGAACATATAACCATATAAGCGATATGCCTTCGAATACGCATAAGAACTTATATAATAAAGAGTTTCTTCTTCAAAATCAATAACATCCTGAAAAAAATCTTCATGTCCACAACACGAAGTCGATACATGAAACACCCTTCCAGCAACGTCAGACAGCCTTATCTCTACACTTGGGATTGTCCAGTACTCAGGGATTCCACCATCCACTCGTCCAAAGGACAAGGAAAGATAGTCATCTCTCTTCACAAAGCATGATCCTATTTGAGGGCAAGTCATCTCTTTATGCTTGACCCTTCCGAACAATGAGGATATCTGCCCTTGACAATCCCTTATCATCGACCTGACTTCTTTGAAGTCATTATCAGCGTCAAAATAAAGCACGTAGGGCAGATTATACTCAGTCCACTTCCTTGACACATGGTTCCACTTATTATTGGGATGCCCATCTATATAAGGATGCCAGCTGAATTCATACATCCCTCCATAGAAACACCTAGCTTTTCTGTTAACGGAATAGACTTGGAAAAATCTGTAGATTTCAATTTTCTCATCATCCAAAGTGAAGTAATACACTTGCCCCTCCTTCAGGTTCTCCCAGAAGGTATTCTCCTTTGGGAATACTGGTTGGTCTCGCTCTATGATCATTTTTTTAAGATTTTACATTTTAACATCAGCAAATACTAGTTCCTGCTTTCCCCTTTTCAAGAAGGAGAAGCCTCCTTAACACCTCCATGACAACCTTGTCATGATACTGTCTTATCGTCATCTCACTTTTCATATTCAACATCTGTTTCATATCTCTTTATGTTAAGAGAGTGGAAAAAGTAACCAAAAATGGCAGAAAGAATCAATAATTAGCAAACATTAACAGAAAAAGCAAATACAGCCCGAACCCCATCTAAGAATGTTCGGGCTGTGCTTTATGGCAAATAAATAACACTGTCGTTAATCTGGTTCCTGCCTAAAGACCTGAGACGTTTTATTCCTGTCGAGTCGATGGTTTGATAGCCCTTCAAGTAGATGGCCTCCAATACCCACAAGGCTTCACGCCTCCCAAGACAGGCATGGTCGCTTGCCTTCAGATAGTACTTCATTGCCAGAGGGATGTCTGTTGCACTGTCTGTGGGAATTTCTGCGTAATAGTCTCCCAGCATTCTATATGCCATGGGAAATCGATCGGCAATCTTAAGAAGAGTCTCTGGACGCATGTCACCCCCATACTCATCACCGCCGAGGATGATGTCCTTAGTGATTCCTGCCAGTTTACTGCCCCCTTCGATGCCCTTATCGCAGAATGCCACAGCCCTGTCCAGATCTTTGTTCTTATATGCCATGACAGCCAACATGGAGTATCCTTCAGGAACACCCATTGCAATGAGCTGTTCGGCCCTACCCGATAGCGAATCAAGGTTCTCGGTCTGAGAGAGCATATTCAGACCTTCAAACGTCATCTTCGTCACATCATCACCTGGCATGTCCTTGAACAGGGCAGCCATATTGGGAATGGCCTTGTATTCTTCAGCCAATTCTCCCATCTGCATCACCATCAACAGGTCAGGCTTCCCCAACGTACCGTCAAGGTAGAAATGAGCCATCTTCACATATGCATCACCAATGCCAAGACGGGCTTGTGCAAAGTAATGTTCAACACTGTCAGAAGGATCTGCAACCACTTCCTTGCTTGAAGTAGCTGGAGGCTCAGCAGGTAGCCCAGAATCTGCAGTTAGCTCCTGATGTCCACAACCGACAAGTATGGTCGCAACCATCAACAATAATTGTTTCTTCATCATCTCCCAAGTAATTAATAACATATACCACAATCATATTCATACAGAACTACTTCATGAGGAGTCAAAGTTACTGTGCCATCAGGATTGTAACTAATATCCACTGATTCAAGCTCAAGCCCTTTCCAGTCATTCCAATAAGGGCATGAAACAACTGCCATTCTGTCTTTCATCACAACCGTAGGTTGAGGGATTTGGCTTATTCTTAGGTTTACTCTTCTTGCCCAACAAGATGTGACACCATTAAAATGGTCTCTGTCAAAAAAGTATTCTCTGGCAATATATCCGCCATGCCAAAATTTTGGCAGAATCGTTGGAGAGATGTAAAGAAGATAGGCTTGCCATGCTCCCATGACAGTTTGTTCTACAATAATGCCCTCAAAGAGGGTACGGCTATTGGGGACTCTGCAGCCAAAGGTGTCAATAGGATCTTTTCCTTGGTAGGTATAAAACCATGACTCATCGCCTATGCCTACTTCGCCTGCCAATTTAAGACCGAGACAATAACCAGGTCGTAGCGAAAGACTATCAAGAACAAAGAAAAGAGCTTCTATGTTTTCCTTATTCTTGTTTTGTACTATTTTGTTCTTTATAGAAAGAAACTCTAAGGCCTTTTTCTCAAAATCATTCATAAATACTTTATCCTCACAAGATTTTAGCAAATCGTCATTTTACGATTTCACCTTTACCATTGATGATCATATGATCACCATTGGTCACCTCACACAGATACAAGTCATAGCCAATGGCAGAAATATCCTTGTAGAGCGGCATTGTGACGATGTGACCATCCACAGTCATCAGACCCTCATAACCTTCCCCGGCAACATACGCCCTCATTCGTGCAGGAGCCACAGGATGATAAGCCTCAAAAGAGGTTTCAACGACATTTCCATCATCATCGGTTGTTTTGTCAGTACGGTATAGCACCTCGTCTTTCGTATACTCCAGCGTTCGGACATTCGCAATATAAAAGTCATTGATGAGTTTCCCAAAAGGGTCATATTTCCTCATCGTGTGGTCAGGCATCGTCAGGTCTATTGTACCCTCGCTAATCCACATACTGCATTCTGTCAGCGGAACGATTGTGTTCAGGTCATTGTCAAGCACCCCACATTCATGCCCTTTCTCAATACGCCACAACTTAAAATCGTTCGCCATGCATATATAGCTGTATTCAAAGGGCAGTGCCATCTCACCTTTCTTGTCCATCAGGCCGAGGCGTTCTCCGTCTGAAGAGTTAACGACGCAATACCCCCCATGAAACACATAGCCATTAATGCCGGGGAGATAGGGCGTCTTGTTGTCAATGACCGTCTCTCCTGCCGGGTTGATGAACTTGATGGTTCCACCCTCATCAACAGCGGCGAGACCTTCAGAGAACACCCATGCATGGTCATACTTTGGTTTAATCACCACCTTTCCGGTGTTCTTGTTGAAGTAGCCTCGCTTCTTTCCGTCGCTGAAGCACACCAGAGAGTCCTTGCCAAAAGGACTGGAAACCCACCTCACGTGCGTCAGGGTTTTCTCGTTAGTGTAACTGTTGTAGACATACCCATTGACATCCCACGTGTTGTGATAGTAGATGCCACCACTTATCTGCTGTGAATGGTAACAATCAGACAAATCACAGTGATGTCTGAAATACTGTCCACTGACTTCATTCCATACCGCGTACACAATCCCGCACGCAATGAACGCCATAACAATGGCACTGCTCACGGCAAAAACGCCCCAGACGCACTGGGCGAGCTTCCCCTTTCTCTTATATCCGAACAGCCCGAAGAACCATCCTAATGCCTGACATAGGCCTCTCCACAATACCGTGAAGAACATTTTTGCTGAAATCCTTTCCATTGTAGTCAATCATTTAACTGTTTTACATAACCAATTTTGATGTTTTCCGTAGAAAAGATCCGAGATCAATTATACTTATATGTGTAGTCATTCCCGTTGTAACGGAATCTCCCTCCATATAACCTAATCCATGTATTAGAGAACTTAATGAACTCTTTCCCGCTGTTCAAGTAAATATAGTATGAACCTTTATCAGTTCCAGTTGTGCATATAACATGGACAGTCCTACCCGTCCTCATGTAATGAGAGGCATTTCCTCGGAAACTCACATCGGAAGGAATATAATACGGATTCCGATATGTAAGTTGAATTACACCATTCCCCATGCACGATGGGCATCTTGCAGGGCCATAAAAGGTCGCCACAGCCCCATATCCCCAACACTGGGGACATACCTGTTTGACAGTTATGAACTCCTGTGCTAAAGTAGGCAAACTCACACAGGTAAAAATCACTACGAGGCAGAAAAACATCTTCTTCATAATAACATACACTATTTCGTGTCGTGCGCAACTTCTAATTGAATATTATTATTTTTACCTATTTATGTCCTAATTAAAGCAAATGTAACCAAAGTTACTCATTTATTTAGAAATATTATCGCTTTATGTTAGACAACATATAATCTCCTGACAATTTTCATAATCCATACAGTTTATTGCGAATGACATGCTTTCTTGAGAAGAGCCATCAGCTCATTGTACACAGAGGCTGAAATCCTTTGGTGGTCACGAGCGTCATTTATGGCATCATAGACCTTGTCGCCAGAGTAAGAATCCAAGCCACCCCATAGCCTGTCTGTATAAAGACTACTTGTATAAATATGATTTGAATTAAGTTTTGAAATCAACGTGGACTTTGCAACATTTCGAGCATCCACATCAGGAGAAGCACCAAAAGAAATATCATGGTAATTAGAGCTATGCCTATCTACGCCATCTGCATCCAATGCAACCTTCATTGCTTCTTTTATCTCATCGGCACTGTACATCGACAGGGCTACCCCAGAATGTTCCAAACCATTAAAAATGTCATTATGACCGTCATGATTATAATTCCCACCATCTGAGAAGATGTCGCCAATTCTCTCTAAAAAATCACCAAACATTGTCGTATATTTTTAAATCGTTTTTACTTATTTTTCTGGCTCTTGAAAGCGTCACGGAATATTTTCCCAAGTTCATCCTTCGAAAGTTTTGACTTTCCGAGATACTCTCTTTGGAAATATTCCTTGCTAGTAGCACCAATTGCCCATGCGAAAGCTGCTGATGTGGCGGCATCCATTGCAACCCCGAAACCATATCCCAAACCAGTGGACTCCATCAAGGCTGAAAGAATCTTTGAACCTACGTTCATGGAGAGGAACCATAATCCTGCACTGAGGACAAATTGCTTTACAAGTTTCCAACCCTCGTCCTTGGTCAGTTTAATATCATAACAGAGGCCTATAGCAACAACACCTGCTCCCATTGCAGAAGCTGTTAGTGCCCAATTGACATGTGCTGGCACGAGAGCTGTTCCAACTACTGTAGCCATCATCGCATTAATGGCTTTGTCTGCCTTTTCATTACATATACTTACCGAAGTAGCCATAATCATATACCCTAATTCGTGCCGGGCGCAACTTCTAAATTATTATTTGTCTTTTTATGTCATTATTCTGAAAGATGTAACCAAAGAATCTCATTTCATTGAAGTTTAAGCATAAAATACTCTGATGCCAAATACAATGTTTCCACGATATGTTTAACTATTGCTGCTGCTGTAACACTTCCTATAATTTTATAGTCATATTTCATGGAAACGCTACCATTCTTCAAAAACACTAGCTTTATGTATTTCACTTCTCTATTGGTTTCGTTTATGATTCTTTCCAGTCTTTCTTTTTTATAGTCTCCTATTTTTATCAAATGAGGAATAGTCATCCTTACAGAATCGCTCTTTGGGTCTGGTATATATCCCAAAATCCCGAAATATAACCATAAATAGGTTTCAAGTTGCAGGCACCTCGTCTGTTCTTTCATTGTCGTGAGTTGTGCTATGATCGGCATCCTCCTTTTGTGACTCCTTCTTTGGAGGCATGT
>Ga0310694_10006206_pt1 | contig 11309 bp, 1 predicted proteins | sample 174DNAGHGhighgp2_FD_203884 | JGI IMG/M metagenome (GOLD analysis project Ga0310694, IMG submission 203884) | Sheep rumen microbial communities from Palmerston North, Manawatu-Wanganui, New Zealand - 1742 DNA GHGhigh gp2 (v2) (version 2) | ecosystem: Host-associated > Mammals > Digestive system >... | reverse complement strand
GCTTGGGGGTGGGGGGTGTGGGCTTTGGGGCGGGGGGTTGGGGCTCGGCCCCCCACCCCCCACCCCCCAATCCCCAATCCCCAATCCCCAATCCCCAAATAAAATTAATCTTCAAACAAAATAAATAATTTTATAAATTATTTTTTATTTTATTAAAGCATAAATGATGAATTTAACTAGATATAATAATTAATATGACTAATTTTAATTATGGGATTTATTCATAAATATATTTTTTATTTTCTTATTTTAATATAACTATTCAAATATTATCAGGTATACTAGAATCCATATATTTATTAATATCATCAATTGTCATGTATTTTTCTCCTTTTCTTTTGATCTGTATAGCAATATTTAAAATAACTTTATCCATTTTAATCCATTCATAATATATTTCTCCATTTAAATATTTTTTTAAACTTAATTTACTTTTACAAATTATTTTACTTTTAGTCCCATTTTTATTGTATATTTCAATAATTAAATCTTCATTTTCATCAGTCACAATAAATTGAATAAATTCAAACCATTGAGGTGTAGAAGTTTTTTCAAGAGTTTTAGTTATTACTCCAAATAAATCTCTATCTAGCCTACATGATACATAAGGATTAGATTTAGATGGAAGATTGTAAGCTTCTATAGCACAAATATATAAAATTAAAGGATTATAGGGCTCATTAATGAAAGGAATTTTGTTAGGTAAGCTTATATGACCTATGAAATTTAAACTTAAATCTTTAATTTTTATTGAGCTCTCTAAATTAATTCCTATTTGAAATTTAGATATATAAATTTTAGTTTTTCCATATTCTAACTTCTTTCCTTTTTCTTCTCTATATAAAACTATTTCATATCCATCAGATACTAATGAAATAATTGGGAAAAAAAAATATTTGTTGAAATTTCCATCATATGAATAACCTGATGATTGATTATTTATTTCGATTGTCCATAAAACTCCTATTTTCTTTGGAATTTTCTCAACCTTATCGATGTATAAATATAGAGTTATCGTTGGAGAAGTTTCAATAATTTTAATTTGATCAATAAAATTAATTCTAAATTCTCCAAAAGAATTTTTGATTGAATATTCTTTACTTTCATTAATATCAAACATATTCTCTTCGGAATACATTTGTCCGTCTGTCACCTTAATTATTAAAAAATTTTGTTCAATATAATCAAAAGTGAAATAATCATTAAATTTTCCAGGTCTAGTATACCTCCAATATTCATCTTCCTTTAATTTAACCATACAATAAATATTTTTATTATCTAATAAGTTTTTAATATTAATTAATTTTGTATTGGTACTAAATGGACTCGATTCAAAAGAATTTTGACCAGGACCTATTAATTGAGTGATCATATTTAAAAGATGGTTATCATCTTTTTCTACTATACCTCTATTCATTTCACATATAGACTTGTTAATTTCATATAAAACATTATTTTTTAAATTGTTGATAATTTTTATAGATAATTGGCATGTTGAATAACTTGGAACTTCAAAATAAAATAATTGATTCCATTCTGGTAAAGGTACATAGTCTACACAACGTGTTTTTTGGATAGTTTTTCCTAATTTTAAAAGACAATAGACACTACTTGATGAAAAATCTATCTCCTTCGATTTAACACCAATTATTTTAACAGCAAGAGTTGTTTTTTCTGTTGTTATAATCTTGTCTTTTTCCTGATAATCTTCGAACATTTTTTCCAATTCCACTTTTTTTCCTTTTGCAATTAAAAATAATACTGAACCTTGCTTTAATTCTAATTTTTTTTTCTCAATTTCATTTGATATTTCTTCGAGGCCTATTTTATAATATCCTAATTTTGTATCTCCGAGTAGACCAACAGAATTTACTTCCAATTCAAAATAATCAGATAAATTACAAATAGGTAAAATAATTATTTTATTCCATTGAGGATTTTGACAATTTTTTATTGTTTCAGTTTTCCTCCATTTTATATCATTTATTAGTTTGCATTGACAATATAAATCTCCAGTTTTTATATTTTCCCCATATAATATTTTAACGCACAAAACTTCTATTGATGAAAATAAATTAAAATGAGAAAAAGGTTGTATATTTGGTGGAACTAATTGTATTTTTATATTAATTATTGCTGAATCCAAATTACAACTTAAATTATCTTCATCTATTGAAAGAACATTAATTTCTTTTTTTCCTAATTCATTTCCTTTATCATCCAGATAATGTAATTCCAAAATATCATCTAAAGATTTTACATCGAAATTAAAATATTGATTCCAAATTAATTTGTTATACCTCATAATTTTTATACTTTTTTGATTTAGAAAAGTTCGATCTTTAAACTTAAATAAAATAAAAGTATTTTTGTCTGTTTTATCAATTCTATTTCCATCTTTTAATAAAATAGAAATGGACATTATTGACTTTGGAGTAAAATATAAAGAAAAATTTTTTCCTTGAAAAGGCGGTGTTTTATATGGGACTATTTCAATAAAACCTGATAAATCTTCATTGATAATAAAAGGTTCATTATTTTTTAAATCTAGAAAATTAATATTGACTGTTTTGCCTTCCTTTATACCACTATCTGAATCTAATAAATATTGTTTGAAAATCAATTTAGTTTGGTTTGTTAAAATAAAAGAAAACGTTTGATTATAAGCTCCGCATGGAGTAATAATAGTTTGTTCTTCAATAGTATCAAATATAATTTTCCAAAATTCATATGAATTTTTGAATGATTGATATTTTCCAATATGCAGATTTAATGAATTAATTTTGAGTATTTTTTCTTCCCATCTGGGTTGACAAGGTTCAGTTACTTGCCATTTAATTTTAATAGATGAATAATTATTGCTTATAACATATTTTTCTTCTACAATTTTTCCAAATTCATATTTTGTTAGATCTATATCTAACTCTAATTTTTTTGTTCTAAAATATAGAATATCTAAATGTAATTTTTTTTCTAGATTTTGTGCATTAAATCTATATTCATCATAACATATCATATATTCATTTGAATAAAATGTTCTTGAATTATAAAATTGATTTCCAAAAGAAATTGTATAATAAATTTCTAGATTTGTATAATCATATTTTGGAAGGCTTTCAAATTCTATTACCTCTACATATAGAACATAACATTCAGAGGGTAATCGATTATAATAATCGTGAAATTTATTATTATTGAAACATTCATGATCTCCTTCATTTACAATTTGTGCCCAAAATCTTAGACCATCCTTATTAATCCTATAAATTGTATATGGTTCTAAATCTTTTGTCTCAAATTCATAACTTGAATGTATTTTATCAGATTCTGAATAGAATGCATTTAATAAAAATTTATCATCTTGATTTGAAATTTGAGTCGTTAATGTATTTCCCCCAAATACAGGTCTTTTTATTGCAAAATGGCAGGAAATTTTGTCATATGTATTTAAATCATTTTTCATTTGCAAGCCTATATCTATTTTCTCTGGTCGTTTTAACTCTATTTCAAACATTTTAATATTTAAAAACATAGTACTAAATATTTTTGTAGTAAAAGGAGGTTCATTTGCTTCAGATATATGCAAAGTTAAATTTATCTTACAATTTGATCTATTGATATTTTTATCCATAGATTCCCCATATTTTAAATATTTAAGAGCGATATTTTCTATAACCAATATTTCTTTTTTTTTATCATTTTTAAGCTCATATAATTTAATCTTTATTACATCTTCTTTCAAAGAATAAACAGGAATATGAAATATATGATTAAATATAGGATTTTGTTCATTATAAATAACACGAGTTTTTTCTGAATATCTTTTTTCTTTATTTTTTTTATTTAATGATATTTTCATATAAGAATCTTTAAATCTTTTTTGAATATCTATATCTTGAAAAAGACAATCTTTTACCAAAATATGAACATATCTTTTAGAGAATAAAATCGGAGGATGTTTTGGATAATTTGTATTTGGATCTTCATTCATTTGTAAAGAAAATTGAATACCATCAATATATTGTTCTCCTAGTTCTTCTATCAAATATTTTATCCTTTTTATTTCTTTTGAAATCTTAAATTTACCTTTTTTCTCTAGTTGATATATAATTATTTCTAAAGTTTCACTCTGAGATGGTCTCATTAATAAATCAAATTTTTCCATTATTAAATTATCAGTAGTAATTTTAGAAAATTGCCCTTTGACTGAATCAATTGTTTTAACCTCACAATAATATTCTTCTCCTTGCTTAGAATTTTCAAAACTTTTGAGATAACATGTAATTGTATCAACATCAAATTGTTCAGAATAAAATATTCCTTGGCATGGCTTAGTTATCTGATAAATAACATATATTTTTCCTGGATTATCAATTCTACTAGAATATTTATTCATAATTAAATCTGTTTCTATTGTTATTCCAAATTTGCAATTTTTTAAATTTATTGTATAACAAGAAATGATTTCATTTTTTGAGTCGCATAATGAAATTTGAAAAATATCTGACAAAGAAAGAATTTCAAATTGATGGAACTCATCCCAGAATGGTGTAGATGATTTCTCTATTATTCGAGTTTTCTTTATACTTTCTGGACGACCTAAAAATTCCAATTTACAATAAGTATCTCTTATACAATTATTAATTCCTTTTATTATTTTAATATTAAATGTCATTTTAGTTTCTGAGATTGGTAAACTAGGAGATGGATTTCTTGGCCCTTCAAATGGTTTAGTATTATAATCAGTAAATTGAATTTCTAGTCTAATTTTTCCACCAATCTTATAAGTTCCAAGAGGTGTCATTTTTATCCATTCTTCATAAATATAATTGAATTCATATTTATCACTTTTCTTAAGATTTATTTCAGCCATTTCAGAATTGTTAAGAATATTATTATCAACCAATCTAATAAACAATGGCTCACTCAAATTAATAAAAGAAAAACTAAAACTTTCAAACCATTGTGGAGTTAAAGAATTATCTATAGTGGAAGTATTTTTTTTATAAAGATCATCTTTATAAAATAATTGAACAAAAGGATCAGTTTTTCCTGCGTTATTTGGAAATTCTTTTGCTTCGATAACTTTTACATTTAAATGATATGCGGGTTTTTCTATATTTTCCCATTGTGGCTGATTCGAACAAGCTAATTGATATTTAACATTGATTTTACCCCCTGCATTGATTTCAGTATCTTTAACTATTCCTGGCTTAAGATCTCTAATATTTATTTGCCATCTTCCTAAAAAATCATTTTTTGAAAATTTGTCGTAATCAAAAAGAGTTAATATAAACACATCAGTATTATAAGATAATATTTTAAATTGAAAAGTTTGATTCCATACTGGAGTTAGTGTTTGTTTTCTTATTAATGTTTTTTTCTTTTCTTTTCTATCTTTTAATTCAAGAATACAAAAAGGGTCAGATAATCCAGTATTATCTGCAACAGGTATATTTGTACCATTTTTTATTTGAATATAAAAGGTAGTATATGGATTAATATTAGGGGATATGTCTATATCTTGAAAAGGTTTTATATTTTTTTTATTTAATTCCAAAAAGAGATGAATATTTCCACTGGGCTCCATAATTGTTTTTATTTCATTTGTTCTCCCAAAATCTATATTCTTTAAAGATATCATACATTTTGCAATAATAGAATTATCTATTTCATTCTTATATTCTATCATCAAATTTTCTGAATTTTTATCCATTATTATAAATGAAAAATCTTCTTTACAAATGGAATTTAATTCATCTTTTATATCTGTTAAAAATCCTTCATCTGAATCTGTATCTAATTTTAAATTAATATATAATTTTGGATTTTTTAAAGGGCTTTTTGTAATAACCGAAGAAATTTCTTCAATTCTTATATTAAGATGTTCTAAATCATATTCATAAGGTATAAAAGGCATAGCTGATGGCGGAGTTATTTGAAAACTTAATTCTATTGATGAACCTCCAGGATTTCCTGCTAAAGGAATTAAAGAAAAAGTTTCATGATATATTTTACCAGGAATATAATCTCTTAAACGAAAATCTCTCATACATAATTTATCATCCTTTCCTAATCGATCCCAATCTAATACTTCTAATCTTATTATATCAGAATTTAATGATTTAATTGGAATATTTAAATAATCATCCCATTCAGGATTTAATGTTTTATCTATTCTTCTACTTTTAATTGATATATCTCTATTTAATATTTTAAATAAACAATATGGATCACTCAAACCATTTGAATCTGCTGATGGTAATTTTGTTGCTTTTATTAAATGTATATTTACTTCCCAATTTTCACTAGGCTTAAATTCTTTTTTTTCTTCTATTAATTCACCATTAAATGATTTGCCACCTGTTTCTATTAAATTTATTTCTACTTTTATTAAAGCTGTTATTTTACCTTTACTTTCTAATTTTAACCATTTTCTATATATTTTATCATTTTCATATTCTTTTAATCCTATATTTATATCTCCTATATTAGCATCTTTTCCTTTTTCTTTCAACTCAAATCTAAATATATCAGTTTGAAAATTTGCTGTTAAAAATGAGAAAGTTTCATTCCAAGTAGGAGATAATGTTTCATATTTTATACTTGTTGTTGAATATTCTATATCTCCTATTATTGACATTTGACAATATAAATTAGCTAATCCACTAATATTTGATGTTTTTATTTCTTTTCCTTCAATTACTTTTATATATAATGTTTTTGTAGTAAATAATTTACTAATATATGCTGGTTCATTTGCATATGCTAAATGATATTTTATATTTATTAATCCACCTGCTTTTATTTCTTTTTCTTCTACTATTCCTGGTTTTATATCTCTTATATTTATTTTCCAATCACCTAAAAAATCATTTTTTGAATATTTATCATAATCATATAAACTTAATATAAACATATCTGTATTATATGATAATATTTTAAATTGAAAATTTTGATTCCATACTGGAGTTAATGTTTGTTTTCTTATTAATGTTTTTTTCTTTTCTTTTCTATTTTTTAATTCTAAAATACAAAATGGATCAGATAATCCTGTATCATCTGCTACTGGTATATCTCTACCACTTATTATTTTTATATAAAATGTCATATATGGATTAATTATAGGAGTAAATACCTTATCTTTAAAAGGAATTTCATTTTTTTTATCAATTTGGAGAAAAAGGTGCAAACTTCCATTTGGATCTAAAGTTAAATTCATTTCTTTTGTTTCTTCATTAGGTATATTATTAATTGGCAAAATAGTTTTAGCAATTACTTGATTTTTATTGGCTTCATTTCGATATTCGATAACCAATTTATCAGTATTTTTATCTAATATAAGGAACGAAAAACTTTCTTTTATCATTGTATTCAATTCATATCTTGTCATTGTTTTAGCTCCTTCATCACTATCTGTTTCTAATTTTAAATTAAAAAATAGTTGTGGGTCATTCAATTGTTTTTTTGTGACTATTCCATATACATCTTCAATTCTAACATTTAATTGATCAGGAATATAATTTATATTTTCAAAAGGTTTAGCTGAAGGAGGAGTTATTTGGAATCTAAGGGTTACTTTTGAGCCACCATTATTTCCTTCTAAAGGAATTAATGTATAAGTATTTTTATATACTTCTCCTGGCTTATAATTAATTAAATGAAAATCTTTCATACATAATTTATCATGCTTTCCAACTCTATCCCAATCAATTATTTCTAATCTAAGAATATCTGAATTAAATGATTTAAAAGGTATTTTTAAATAATCGTCCCATACAGGATTCAAACTTTTATCTATTTTTCTACTTTTTACATTAATATTGGTATTCAATATTGTGAATAAGCAGTATGGATCACTTAAACCATTTGAGTCTGCAGAAGGAAGATTTTCCGCCTTAATTAAATGAATATTAATTTGCCAATTTGGACTTGAAGGTAAATCGATTTTATCTTCTATTATTTCCCCTGTAAAGGGTTCAATACCTGGCTCAACAACACTTATTATTGTTTTGATTAATCCAGTTTTATTTCCTTTATTTTGAACTTGCAACCATTTTTTATAAACTTTTCCTATTTCAAATTGATTAATTTTAAGTTCAACAGAACCTATATCTTTATTATTATCTTTTAAAAATAATATAAAAGAATCATTTTCATAATTAGTAATTAAAAATGAAAAATTTTCATTCCAATACGGTGACAAAGTACCAGAAATGATTTTAGTTTTTAAAAATGTTCTATCACCAACCATTTGTATCTGGCAATTAGGGTCAGCTAATCCACTCAAATTTTTAACAATAATATCTTTTCCTTCTATTATTTTTATATATAATGATTTTACTGTAAATGGTTTATTTATAAAAGCATAATTACCAGGGCTTGCTAATTGATATTTAAAATGAACTGAGCCACCTTTGGAAATATTTTTTTCTGGTGTGAATTTAAACCAGGCATTTATCGTTGCTCCATATGGAATAGAATCAACATTTAAATAATAGTATGATATTGGATTTTCACGACCCATTGAGCCACGCTCTTTAAGTCCTATATAAAGAACGTCCGTTCCTAACGATCTTATAGGAAAATGATATTCTTCATTCCAAATTGGAGTTGGACCTTTTTTTGCATTTCTTGTTCTCACTTCACTTAGTTTTTCTTTTGGTTTAATTCCTAATAAATATAATCTAAAATATGTTTCAGATTTTTCAGTTGGAAGATTTTTTGCTTCAATTATTTTTATATTTAAAGTTAAAGATTCACATAAAAACAATTTTTCATTATTAATATCTAAAGCAGGTAAAGTAGAAAATGGTGGATATCCAAAATCATTTAATTCTAAAATTAAATGAATATTCATATTTCTTCCCACATTAAATACTTTATCAATTAATTCACCTTGTTTTAGAGATTTATATGGAATTCTAAGCTCATTTATTTCTCTTTCTTTTTTTCCATGTTCCATTAATTTTAATAATACATCATTTTCATATGAATATTTAATTTGATGCTGCTCCATCCATTTACTTTCTGTCTTTTGTGTTGATATAAATTGGTTTTCTTTTTCATTTTCTAATTTACCAATCCAGTATAAATTTCCGTTAGGAAGATTATTACCTTCTAAAATTCTAATATTTAATACTTTTTGATTCCATGTATTTTCTTCAAAGGGAATATCTCCCATTTTAGCAACATGTAATAATATTTCTATTTCCCCAGTTAATTTATTATTATCATCTTTAAGTCCCAATTTAAATTTATTTATATTTCCAAAAATTAAAGATTTCATTGGAATTTGAAATCTACCAATTAAATCATCTGTTGATAATAAATCATAATCCATACATGTTACAGTCAAAATATCATAATTAATTGAATTTAAATCAAAAATAAAAAATTCATCCCATTTTGGATTTAAACATTCATATATAATAGAAGTTGTTTTCTTTTGATTGTTAATTTGAAGAATACAATAAGGGTCGGATAATCCATTCGAATCACAAGATTTTAAATTAAAAGCTCTTACAACTTTGACAAATAATGTTAAAGGCTTGTTAGTAGGTTTTTTTTCTAATTCATCTAAATTTCCATTTCCTCTTTTTGTTTTTTTACCAGTATCTATATGTTTACTAAATAAATAATTTGCAAAAGGATTTTCATTTGTTTCTTGAATATAAAAATGAATTTTTCCTCCTTTTTTCATTCCTTTAGAAGGAATTAACTCTTCTGTCATTTCTTTTATTTCACCATATTTTAAATCACTTAAATCTATATCTTTACTTCCTATCAAAGGATCTTTACCAGTAGCTTCATCTTTAAGTTCTAATTGAATTGATACCTTTTGGCATAAAGAATATAAAGTAATTGTTTCGTCCCAGCATGGATTTAAAGTATTATTTATAACCTTTGTTTTTTGCTGAAATTCTTGATCATTTAATTTAATTCTTACATATGGGTCTGTCTTTCCTATTATATCTGTGTTTGGAATATCATATCCATCCATCATATGGATATGTATTTGCCTTAGGGAAAGTAATGGTTGTGAAGAAAAAGGGATCCATCCTATTGTACATATTTGGTACATAATAAGCAATTCCCCTTGAGATAAATCATCCTTAAATATTGAAAGCCATTCAGTCTTTATTTTTCCTTTCCCCATTTCTTTAACATTAAGAGAAACTTCTCCTATTAAATCATTTGAACCTATTAAATCATAATCATAACAACTTATTTTTATGACATCAGTATCATAATCATATATTTTCATATTAATAAAATAATTCCACTTTGGAGCAATACTTTCATATAAAATTTGAGTTTTTTTTATTATTTTAGGTTTGGTTAAATTGACAATAGTACAATAAGCATCATTTTTCCCATTAGAATCCATTGGGGTTAAATTTTTTCCTTCTAAAATTCTAAAATAAGCAGTTAATTCAGTTGGTGGTGGGAATTCATCATCAAATTTTTCGTTTTCAAATGGTTTTGTTCCAAATGGCGTAACCTGAAATGCAACTTTTATACTTCCTTTATCTTTCATTTGATACCATTTTTTCTCAATTTTTCCAACTTCTTCACCAGTAAATATTTTCACATAACTAATTACATTTTTTCCTTTATTTAATAAATTAATCAATAATACAGGCTCATCTTTAGGCATAGATAATGAAAACTCTTCTTGCCATATTAAATCTTTAGACTTCCGTGTTTCTAGCATTAATTCTTTTTTGTATCCGAGTGAAACTGTATATTCTCCGGGTTCGATATCTTTTACTGTCATAATTCTTATATTAGCTACAAAAATTTTAAATTCTTTGGGGAAAAATTTAACATCATTATCTTGTGATAAATGAATAACTAAACGAATTTTTGGATTTGAATTTTTAACTATAGGATTCATATCGAACCATTTATTAATGATAACTCCAGGGTTTAAATCATCTAATTTTATCTTTAAATCTGAAATGATTTCATCTTTTCCTATCGCATCATGATCATATAATTGAACAAATAAAAAATCATTTTTGATATCAACAATATCAAAAGAAAATTCTTGTCTCCAACGAGGAGTTAAACTATAGTCTATAATTCTTGTTTGCGCTTTTTGTTTCCCAAATTGAATTTTACAATATGGATCACATAATCCACCGATATCCATGATAGGGATATCTTTTCCTTCAATAATTTTTAAATGTACTTTCATTTGTTTTTATAATTCATTTTAGCATTAAATATAAATATATTTATAATTAAAATAGATTGTCTACAATACATAAAAAAATATATATGGGGATTGGGGATTGGGGATT
>Ga0310694_10006203_pt1 | contig 11312 bp, 8 predicted proteins | sample 174DNAGHGhighgp2_FD_203884 | JGI IMG/M metagenome (GOLD analysis project Ga0310694, IMG submission 203884) | Sheep rumen microbial communities from Palmerston North, Manawatu-Wanganui, New Zealand - 1742 DNA GHGhigh gp2 (v2) (version 2) | ecosystem: Host-associated > Mammals > Digestive system >... | reverse complement strand
GGTAAGGGGGATTGTATTCCAAAACAAACAATGATGTAAAATATTATTACTATTCGATATCCTTTGGCTGCTGCATTGCTTAGTTTGCTAAAATTTGCGCCTCAAAAAAATTGTTGCGGATTTTGGGATTAATAATTAATAATTTACAATTGATAATTTACGGCGTGTCGGGCGTTTTACATTTTTTCCGTTCCAATTTCCTTGTAGCTTTGATACCGTAGGCGGACACTACCTAACGTGGTTTCGAGCAGGCACAAGACCCGCCCCTACGACTTCGGGGGGAAAACTTCGGCATCATATTTCCTTGTAGCTTTGATGCCATAGGCGGACACTACCTAACGTGGTTTCGGGCGGGCACAAGACCCGCCCCTACGACTTCGGGGGGAAAACTTCGGCATCATATGGGAAAAAATGCCGAAATTGTTTCAGTCTCCCTCCGGCGTCCTCACCTCTCTCATCCTCACATCCTCCACATCGTCAGTGAGTATGCAAGGGCGGGAGTCGGGACTGTCGAGCATGAAGGTGACATCACTCAAGTATAGGCCTTTGACATGACGGGCGAAGAGCCCGTAGGCGGGACAGGTGCCGAGGAACTTGGCGGGTTCGGGGTATTTGGTGCCCAGTTCGGGATAGTCGGTGCTCACTGTCCTTGTCACCCCTCCCCGGAAGCGGAGCGAGATGTTGCTCAACCGGATGTTCTCCACCGGATGGCCTGGCATGCCGGTGACCAAGATGCCGGAGAGAGAGTCGCAGTCCACGGCCACCACGTTGCTGATAGAGATGTCGCGTGCCGCGGAAACATCGGTGCGCTCCTTCGGACCGCGGTTGCGGAAGCCGGTGGTGATGTAGATGGGATAATGGTGGACATGGTTCATGGAGATGCCCGTCACCACGATGTTCTCCATCGTGCCTTGGTCCACCTCCTCGAAAGCCAGTCCACTGCTGTATATGCAGGTGCAGTTGCTGATGGTGATGTTGCGGTATCCTCCGTTGCTTTCCGTACCAAGTTTGATGCGCCCGCACACCCAGTTGACGGTCTCCGGGACGTAGGTGCCGTCGAGTGCCGTGCCCAACTTATACCCTGTGACGGTACAGTTAGTGATGAGGATGTTCTCGCACGTGACGGGTTTCTTGAGAGCGTAAGAACTCTTGAGCACCAGTGCGTCGTCGTGCGGCGTGTTCACCTTGGTGTTCGACACGGTGACGTGTTTGCAGCAGTCGATGTCGATGCCGTCGCGGTTGGTGTCGATGAACACATTGTCGATGTTGGCGTATTCGCAGCCGGTGATGATGATGGCGAAATGTCCTCCCCGGAAGATGGTGATGTCGCGGATGAGCACGTTGCGGCAGAGTTTGAGAGCGATGGCCTTGTCGCCCATGCCTATGCTTCCGCCCTGCACGTTGCCGGCGTTCTCTGTGTCGCGGCGCGTCAGTCCACGTCCGTCGATTGTCCCTCGTCCGGTGATTGACACGTTGGTCTGCCCTTCCGCCCAGATGAGTGAGTTGTGGAAATAGGTGTGGCCGCCGTCCTGGTATTCAGGGAATCCGAAGTTCTCCGACGGGTCATAGGCGCCAGCCTCTTCCGTGGCAACGATGGTTGCCCCTGCTTCGAGGTGCAGTTCCACGTTGCTCTTGAGGTGTATGCTGCCAGAGAGGTAAGTGCCGGCAGACAGGTTCACGGTGCCTCCGCCACGCTCGGCGCACGCCTCGATGGCGGCGTTGATGGCAGGACTGTCGAGCGTTGTGCCGTCGCCCTTGGCACCAAAGTCTTTCACGTCGATGGGAGTGGCGACCATCATGGCTGCCCAAAGGAGGCAACAAGCTGTGCAAATGGTCTTTTTCATCATTTCGTTTCTTTAAGTATTGCCGTCCAACCTCCTCCGCTGCTGAGATGGATGTTGAAGACATCATCTTTCCCTACCGTCTGCCGTGAATGCTTGTAGTCGGTGGCATCCTTCATGGCATTCACGCCGTCGGCAAAGACATCGGCCTGATAGCGGCCTTCCTTGAGGAAACCCAGGTCGATGGCCAGGTCGCGTGGCGTCCAGTCGGTCATGGCGGCCAGGTACCAAGTGCTTCCCTTGCGACGGGCGGCAACCGTGTATTCACCCAGTTTGCCATCAAGTGCAATCGTCTCGTCGAAGGTGGTGGGTATCTGTGTGATGAAGTCGGTACATTCCTGGTTCTGCATGTATTTCGTGGGACTGTCGGCCATCATCTGCAGCGGCGCCTCGAAAGTGGTGTACATAGCCATCTGATGCACACGGGTTCCCTGGCTCATGGGGTGGTCGTTGTTGCCAAAGAAATTGTTTTTCATGGCATTCATCATGGCCCCCGGGGTGTAGTCCATCGGTCCAGCCAGCATGCGCAGATAAGGTGCCGTCACATCGTAGCGGGGCTGGTCGTGCAAGGGACCGTCGCCGGTACGTGGCTCCCATTTCGAATTCTCCAAACCCTTCACCCCTTCAAAGTTCAAGATGTTGGGGTAGGCACGCTGGATGCCGAAGGGTTTCAGACCATGGTAGTCAAGATAAAGATGGTGCTCCGCGGCACAGGCGGCAATGCGGTAGGCCGATGCCATGGCTTGCTGGTCATCACGGTCGAAGAAATCCACCTTGAAGCCCTTGACGCCCATTTCGGCATAGTGTTTCATCACCTCGTTGGTGAGCGACATTCCGCCGTCAGGATTGTTGCCAATCAGGTTGCGCCAACTGCTCCATAGGATGATGCCCACGCCCTTCTCTTGGCCATGGGCTATCAGTTTCTTCAGGTCAATCTCCTGGCTCAGGTCCTCCATCAGCGACTCCTTGCCGCTCCATCCCTCGTCGATGATGATGTATTCTATCTTGTTCTTGGCGGCGAAGTCGATGTAATAGAGGTAAGTGTCGGTGTTCATTCCCGACTTGAAGTCGACACCCGTGACGTTCGTGTTGTTCCACCAGTCCCAGGCCACCTTGCCGGGATGTATCCACGAGGTGTCCTTGATGCGACACTCTGGAGCCAGTCGCTGCGCCATGTCGCAGTTCAGGATGTCGGCATCCTTCTCCGCAATGACCACCGCACGCCATGGCAAGGCACGATTTCCATTCAACTTGGCGATATACCCCGCCCTTTTCGTGGGTACGATGTTCAGATGGTCGAAGCCACCGACCCCCTGCTCCAACGGATAGGGTGCGAATTCCGCCTTCAAGCCGTTCTGGCCATTGCTCTTGAGGAACATCCCCGGGTAGTCCTCCACTCCGGCATCCATCACGATGGCTTTCATCCCTCCCGGCAGACAGACGGCCAACGGCGTGATGGCCAGCGAATCCTTGAACATCTTCGACAGAGGCTGCTCGTCATAATAGGACTCAAAGCTATAGCAGTAGCGCTCGCCGCCCCGGTTGTCGTTGACGTAGGGGATGAAAGCGGGATAGTCTTCGGCGAAATTGAACTCCGCCGTCTCATTGGTCACCACCGATGCGCCCTTCCTGTCTATCAGGAAACGATAGGCCGCCCCGTCATCATAGACGCGGAACTCCACGCTGATGCCGTTTTTAAAGGCTATGGTCATCGCGTTGTATTCGTCCTTCACCACCGCCTTTTTGTAGAAAGGTGTGGCAAACTGCGTCCTGACCTGCCTGTCATTGACAGACTTGCCCGATCCGCCTTTCTTGAAAACGTCAATGCCATCATCCAACAGGATGTTGATTTCCGAACGATTCAACACCGTCACGCCATTGTGCTCCACACGCCAATTCAACGAGAAGTAATTGAATGTCTCGACGACAACCTGTGTCTTTTTGTCAGGAGATTCCAGCCTCCAATACTTTACTATGCTAAGAGCTTGCGCGCTGGTGCCTGCCATCATCAGAAGCAAGGCCGCCATGCAGATTTTGATAGCTTTCTTCATTTTGGGGTGCAGTTTGTCAAGTCCTCATCCTATCTTCTCACATGCTTTTTCCCGTTCTTGATGACGATGCCACGATAGCCGTCACCGACTGGCATGCCCATGAGATTATAAGCAGGGGTTTCGGGTTCGTCGCCGACAATGGTTTCGATGCCTACCGGTGTGTCACTGGTCACCCTCAACGGGCATACACTCGACATTTTCTCCTGGCCCTCGGTATTAACGGCAATGGCCACGATGGAGTAGGTGCGCTTCTCGGTGGGGGTGAATATGCACTCGTATGGACTTTCCGTTGCGGTGCCTATCAGCATGTTGTCGGCATAAAACCTCATCTCGCTCATGGTGCCGACTTTCGACGTGACCTTGGCTGAGACGACGACGTTGTCGCCTACGCCAAAGGTGCCGGAAAATGGTTTCAACATACATGTCCCGCCGGCTTCCTCATAACGGCTGAAGGTGATATCCTTGATGTAGAAGCCTCCTTGCTCCACAAGAAGGGTGAACACATGGCGGCCAGCCGTCAACTTCGTCGTCAGTCTGCCGTGCAACGTCTTCCATTCGTTGGCGCCACCTGTCTTGGGCACTTCCACGAACTCTGTGAGGTAAGACAAGCTGTCAAGACCATATTCAGCAAGGTGGAACCTGCCGTTGGACGTTGTCGAGGCCACTGTGACATCAAACGAGTAGTCGCCATCCTCCTTGACATCGACAGTATAATCCATCCATTGGTCGGTCTTCATAGCCGTGGAGGTATTGCGCGTGGCATTGCTGTAGGATGTGCCTGAAACGCCCTTGTCGTATTCTTCCACCTTGATGGTGCCAGGCAACTCAGGCACTTCACCGTAAGGCTCGTGCTTGGCACTGCCGCTCACCACGTTGAAACGCCCATAACGCTCGTAGGTGGAACCGTCGGTGGCGGTAACCACAGCCTTCAAAGTCTTCCAACCCAATGCAATGTTTGTTGGCAAAGCATACTCTGTCACATAAGGTGACTCGGTCATCGTGGCTACCAGGTCATTGCCCACATAAAGCTCCACCTTCTCGATTTCCTTGGTGGCAAGCCTGGCATGCACCTTGATGGGCAGCACGTCGCCCTTGACGACTTTCAGGGCGGCGGGGCGGATATAAACCGAAGCCTCTTTCTTCATACCGGGGAAGGGACTCTCAGCATTCTTGGCGGCATCGGTGGCCATATACTCCTTGATCCAGGTCATCGCAGGGCGCTCCGCACCATTCCTATAGAGGCCTGAGTTGGTTACCCAAGTGCTACCAAGAATATAGCCCCACAGGGTGACACCGGCGCAATAGGGTTTTTCCCACATCAGCGGCAATATTCTCTGATACTGCGCCTTCTGCTGGGCGTCATTGGCAATGTCGATGTCCAATTCCGTGACATACATGGGCATCTTGAGAGCATCCTGTTGCTTTTTCAGTACATTGGTCAATTCGTTGGCACTGATGTCGCTCAATTCGTGAGATTGGTTGCCGTAGGCATCGATTGGCGCACCGGCATCACGCAAAGTCTGAACCAATGTGATGTAGTTATCAACATCCCAACGGATAGAATTGTAGTCATTGTAAATCAATATGGCATCCGGCCAACGCTGGCCGGCCATGTCGAAAGCCCTGATGAGCCAGTCGTAACCGGTCTTTCCACCGCCGCCCAGCGATTCCTTGATCATGGGGTTGCCATCCTGGTGCCTTCCCACAGCCTCGTTCACCACGTCGATCATGGGCAGGGTGTTGTATTTTTGCTTTGCTTTGTCAAACCAATTCACAATAGCGGCGTAACGCTCCTTGGGCGCCAGGTCGGGCAGCCAGTTGGGATACTGGGCACCCCACACCAGCGCATGGAACTTGTAGGTGAAATTATGCTGACGGGCATAGTTGAACGCCCTGTCGCATCCCCAGTTGAAAGAACCGCGATTACCTTCCACAGAAGCCCATTTCGACTCGTTCTCACATGTGATTTGATTCCATAACCGGTAAAAGGGCGGGACACCGTTCCCCGCATCCACATTAGACCTCGTGGTGATGTTTCCCAAAAACTTGTCCGGGTTGGAGGACAGTTGGGCAAATGATGCTGTCGGCAACGACAATGCCAACAGCAAAAGACAATTCTTGATTGTTCGTTGCATCATTTTTTTCATATATCTTAAAATCAGTAGCTATTGAGTATAAAAAGATTACAAACACCTGAACAACAAATGAGCAGCACAAGATTATCCATCTCAGATTGTTCACTTCAACTTAGTGCGCAATAAAAAAAAGCATAATCATCAATGACATGGCAAAGTTAAGCAATATAATTGAGAAAAGCACTCCTTTCCGTGAAATTTGCACATAACGGCTCAAATTCGTCATCTTCGTCTTCATGCCACACACGCAACAGGGTTGCCATACAAGGTCCTCACCACTTACGGAGCCCAGGAATATGTCACTGTATGGCACAAAATGACAATTTTTTTTAATTTCCTCGCATAAGAAGTGGCATGATACAAAAAAAACGCTATCTTTGTACGCAACATGTTCACCTTGACATCCATCGTGATGGGAACGAAAAACATAAAGAATTCTAATCAATCATCAATCATATGAAAAAGATATATAAAGCTCATATCCTATATACAAAGGAGATAAGCCATTTTGAAGTATTGGAGAACGGCTATATCGCAGTGGGAGATGATGGACGAGTGACAGGAGTGGCGGCAGATCTGGCATCACTGGATAGCGAGGATGCTGAGGTCGTAGATTTCGGAGACCACCTGCTGATACCGGCCATGAACGACATGCACGTGCATGCACCGCAAGTGCGCAACCAGGGTGTGGCAATGGACTTGGAACTCCTGCCGTGGTTGCAAAACTACACATTCCCCGAGGAATCGAAGTATGCCGACGTTCATTACGCCGAGAGTATGTATCGCCGTTTCCTGCATACCCAGTGGCTTTTTGGCACCATGCGCAGTTGCGTCTTCGGCACCGTCCATACGGAAAGCACCCGTCTGCTGATGAAACTTTATCAAGAAGCCGGAATGGGGGCGCTGGTGGGCAAGGTGGCCATGAACCGCAACTGCCCTGATGCACTCAGCGAAGACGTGGAAGCCGCCATCGAAGGCAATGAACGCCTGATAGCAGAATTCAACCATCCCGATGCATTGGTGCGTCCCATCATCACGCCACGTTTCGTTCCGTCGTGTACACCGGAGTTGTTGAAGGCATGTGGCGACCTTGCCAACAAATACAAGTTGCCCGTGCAATCGCACTTGTCGGAGAACACGTCGGAAATCGCCTGGGTGACTGAATTGGAGCCAGAAAGCACGAGCTATGGTGATGCCTACAACCGCTATGGACTCTTCGGACAGACGCCAACCATCATGGCTCATTGTGTGTGGACCAATGGCAACGAATTGGAACTGATGAAGCACAACGATGTCATGGTGGCTCACTGCCCCACATCAAACTTCAACATAGCGTCGGGAATGGCACCCGTACGCACCTTCATAGAAGAAGGACTGCGCATCGGACTGGGCAGCGACATCAGCGGAGGTCACGACTTGAACATGTTCCGCATGCTGGTGTATGCCATTCAAGTCAGCAAGATGCACTACCAGCAAGACCACAACAAGCATTTCCTTACCCTGCCCGAAGTGTTCTGGATTGCCACCAAGTCGGCTGGAAGCTTCTTTGGCAAGGTGGGAAGCTTCGAACCAGGCTACGAGTTTGACGCATTGGTTATCGACGACAGCGTCCTCAACTTCGACAACTACTCCTTGCTGGAGCGCTTGGAACGATACATCTACCTGGGCGACGACCGCCAGATAGAGCACCGCTTCTGCCGTGGAAAAATCATCCCGGAGCCAAAGATTTGCTAATACTACTATTAGATTTTGTGCCAGAAGGTGCTCTTTAAAATCAAACAGAGAAAAAAAGAAATTGCAACCATAACATAGAATATTCACAAAACCATAACGATCATAAAAAAATCTTAGCATTGCTGGAATTGGTTTTCACCTGCCAGATGGCATTTTGCCAAACGTATAATGAATTGATCAACAAGTACAAGGACAAGCCTGAAGCAGAGGCCATCGAGCTTCCAAAATTAATGCTGAACTTGGCAATGATGGAGGCTGACGCCAACACCAAGGCCATCTTCAAGAACATCGACTGTATGAAAATGCTTGACCTCAGCAAATGCAGCGACTCCGTCATAAAGGATTTTCTGGCACAGGCTGGAAAGTTGGAGGCAAAATACAACAAACTTGCAGATGTAAGTGAAGACGGCGAAACAACCATGATGTTTGCCGACGGCGAAGACGACCCTCTCAAAGCTCTCATCGTCATTACAAAAAGCAAAGAAGAATGCCAAATGGTCGTGATAGAAGGCAAGTTGCAGATAGATGAACTCGAAAACATTTTCGAAGCCATGGGCAGCCTTGCTGACTAAAGGCATTTCGAAGACTCCACCAAATTTGGGCCTTGGAATTTTTTTCCAAGGCCCAAATTTTATCATCCAAAACCATAAAAACAACTTGCTTTTTTCACACGAATTGCCAAAAATTATCCAGAAATTATTCAAAAAACATAGTTCTCAACAATTTATAAATGACTGAGTCCATTTTTTTAAGTCAGTTTGAATATCGTTGAGCCGAATAGTCTCCCTTTCCCTTAAGGGGTCTCAAGAGGAGGGAAGATGCGCACCACCCTTTTTGCGTTCGGGCGGGCACAAGACCCGCCCCTACGACTTCGGGGGAAGTGCACACAGACCTTTTGCTCACTATCCACCAAAATTGCGCCTTGACGAACTAGTGGGTGAAGTTGAGTCCGATGCCGAAGTGGACATACGTCCCTTTAACTCCTTTTGTTAATTATAAATTATTAATTATTAATTATTTAACCCTCCCCTTTAACTCCAGAAAAGTGAACAAATCCCCTGGAAATTCCCGTCAATATTTTCGGAATCTCCACTGCCGCTGTCCTTTGCTGAGTACAATCTTGTCATTGGTGAGGGCATCGATTTTCAATCGTATGTCGCCGAAGGGCTGAAAACCGAAGGAGTTTTCCACGATGGCGGTGTCTTGAGGTGAGCCATAAATGGAGAAGCATTGTATGAAAAGGCTGTCCCCTTCATGCTGGAACTTCCCATACACCTCGCCCTCCGTGATGGAGCGGAACAAGGTCAGCGACCCCGAAAAGCTGACATATTTCGTGTCAGAGTCCACCAAACGCCACTGACCGAGCAAGTCGCCCGCCTCGCCACCTTCCTGACAAGAAGCCAACAGAAGGAATGAAAGGGCCATGATGGTCTTAAAGAATCTTGCCATGGAAACCGATTTTCAAGTTGAACGTGTGACAATCGCCGTAGATGTTTCCCTTGTCGAAGGCGTATGCGGCGGCAAACCGCCATGGGCCGAGGTCATAAACCCCTTGCACCATGGCATCGAAGGAGTGATGCTTGACGACGAGCGGTGCGGAATAGGTGCCCCACCCCTCTCGATAAGATCCTTTGACGAGATATGACAGGCGGTCGGTTATCTCGCCATTGACCCCTAGATGCCACGCTTTCACGCGGTTATCGCGGAACGACATCTGCCCGTCCTTGTTGTAGATGGGTGAGGTGATGAGCGCATTGCCTGGCGTCATGCCATAATGGGAATAGGCGACATAGAACATGTGATTGTAATAATTGTCGTTGCCAACAACGAAATCATCCACCTGGCTGCGCACAGGCTCAGGGTAGTCGCCGCTGTCCCAATGGAGGGGGCCCGACTGGTTGGTGGTTTGGAAATATTCCACCACGGCCTTCCTCACCATCTGCCGTCCTGCCCTCTTGTTGTCATATTGCAGTCCCCACAGCCCGTCCCAGCCGTTGCCCTTGCGTATGCCGGAGCCATCCTCAAACGGGTTGTCGAGATAAGCTTGCAAAAGATGGTCACTGTCGATGTTCCAACCCACCTGGAGGGTCATCGAACCAAGATGGTTGCCAAAGACCCAGTCTTCCAACACGTCATTCTCATAATAATTCTTGTCGCCAAAGGAGGCGATGACATCAAAGAAGGACTTCAGCTTCAAGGGTTTCTTGGTGGCTACCAACTCCCCATTGACGGTTTTGTAGCCAGTCCCTCCGAACTGCACGGCATGCTCCACACCGGCGACGACAAAGAAGCGTTTGGCAGGATTGGTGCGGAAATACAGATGTTTCTGATGGGCGTAGGCTCCGGTGGCATAGCCCCAGTTGACGTTGCCCCCCCGCTGGAACATTTCCTCACGATAACCACTGTCGGTGAACTTGCCATAGCCGAAGTCGAAGTGCGCCTGGAGCCATCCCTTCGTGAACGGTATGTTCCAGAAGCCGTTGGTGCCAAAATGCACCTTAGGCACCGGTTTGGCGTTGATGCCGTTGGCGAACAAGCCGGATGACAGTTGCTCATCGCGTAGCACAGTCGCCTCCTCACGACTGCCTACCTCTATGAAAAACGACTGCCAGGAAAGGTTGGCATAGCACTGCTGCAAGAAGGTGTGATGGTCGGCATGGACGGAGGCGACGCCATCCACGGCTGCCGAGAGTGAGAGGTCGCTCGTAAACGGATGCTCCACTTTCACCGCCCCACGCACATAAGCCGTGTTGGAACGTGTGCCCAATACGTGGTGGCGATTGGTGACCAACTGAAAAGCAGTATAATCACCTGTTCCCACTGCCATCTCTGTCGCGAGGTCATAGGTGATGCTGGTTGTCAGCGTGTCACGTCCTTCCGATTGTTCCAGCGCGCCTTGGGCTGAGGCTGAAACGGCAGGAAGGAGACAGGAAAGCAAAAACAAGAACAGCCGTGGGAAAACTTTCACACAGCCTTTTGGTTTCGGGCGGGAACAAAACCCGCCACTACGACTTCCATAAGGGGTGCACACCATTTTCAAACTCAAATCTCAAATCTCAAATCTTCAACCTTCAATAACATAATCTGTGAGTGCTCGTTTTTCGATGGAGAAACCCATGCCAGCCTTTACGATGCGGCGGCCGTCGGTGGCGTAACGCTTGGCATAGCCTTTATCGTTGATTTGGTCGAGGGCATCCTGTGCCGTACCGTTGAGTTTGAGTTCCATCACGTAAATGACTTCTGGTGTGAACACCACCATGTCGGCCCTACCTCGTGCACACTTCACTTGCGTCTGCACATAGACGTTGAGCATGGAGAAGATGAGATAAAAAGTCCACTCATAGAAACCTTCTGCCACAGCCACCTCCTCCAACTTCTTCTTGAAACCTTCCACGTAGGGCAGCCCCTCCAAATAAGCCTGCAACTCACGTAATGCCAAATCCGTGTCATTGGCATGGAGAGCACGCCAGAATCGGAGAGCGAAACCAGCCTGGACGTCACTGCCTCTGATACCTGCGACAGTGGGCAGCAGTCCCTCGGTAAATCCCACA
>Ga0310694_10006201_pt1 | contig 11315 bp, 9 predicted proteins | sample 174DNAGHGhighgp2_FD_203884 | JGI IMG/M metagenome (GOLD analysis project Ga0310694, IMG submission 203884) | Sheep rumen microbial communities from Palmerston North, Manawatu-Wanganui, New Zealand - 1742 DNA GHGhigh gp2 (v2) (version 2) | ecosystem: Host-associated > Mammals > Digestive system >... | reverse complement strand
AATCATCAACCGCCAAGTCATACGCATTAACCAGCTCTCAGAAATTCACGTATTTTTCCTTTCTTTAGACTGGCTATATTATATCACTTTATTTATTTTTCACCAACACTGTGCAAATTAGGAATTTTTCAAAAAAAGATTATCTATTTTAAAAATAGAAATTTTATTTTGAAATTTCTTTTAGTAGTTTTTCTATTTTTTGTTTTACCATTTTTATTTTTTATTTGTATCGCCATAAGCTAAAAGAATATTCACCTATAAATTTCACAATATGTTATATCTAATAATTAGGTATATTTAAAAAAGAAAAACTTAATAAAATAGAAGATGATGAACTGGCTCTAAAAAAGTAGACAGTTTTAAAAAAGGGGGGTAGCATTGTATCTATGCAGGTGCAATCGCTACTCCTTTTAGTGTTGCTTTGGTTAATCCAGGGCTTTTTTCGTATACTAAAACTAGGAGTTTAATCTCTTAGTTTTTTTATTATGTTAGGCGAATGCCTCACATAAAAACCTCCTGCTATGCAGGGGAGAATTGAAAAGCGGTAGCGTTGCACAAAATAAAAACCTCGCATATAATGAAATTGGTCTGGCAACCGAAAACATTATAAGGAGGCAATCAAATGGCAACGAAACCAAATGACGATTCTAGTTTATCACATAGTGTGTCCTGAATGCAATTTCTAGGGCTAAGAAAGAGCAATGCTCATTCAAAGATGGATGAGGGCCATCCATAATCGTTATTTAGGTAAAGGTTATAAACCGCAAGTAAGTATTAATATCAAAAGTATTGGTGCTGAGCAATACTTGAAAAGGCATGTAAATATGATGTCAGGTGAATGTTATAAAGTTGAACGTGAGTGAAGAACTGATGAAGCATCGAAAAGACTATAAATGTAGATGAAACTAGGTTGTTGTGTGAAATCTAGGATTAGTTCAATGGGAGCCTAATTATTGATTGAATATCTACCGGTGTTGAGGTTACAAGAGTATAACATAGGCTTTGAATGGGAACAGGAGAGTCCTATATAATGATGTTAAGGGAAAACATAAGCTAACATATATGCGAATGTGATAGTACCAAAGTATTATGTAGGTGCGGATAAACCCGTAGTAGTGATGAGAGCATTGTAATGATGCTTGAGCAAAGGGGTTTAGTTGTGTTACTTTTAAATGATAACAACTGAAACAATTAGGAGGATTATCATATTGAAAGAAAAACCATTTAAAATAGGGAAGATGGAAATCTATGAAGCATTCAAAAAGGTAAAGAAGAATAAAGGAGCTGGAGGCGTCGATAACATAAGTTTAGATAGATATGAAATCAATCTCAAAGACAATTTATATAAGTTATGGAATAGAATGTCTTCTGGTAGCTACTATCCAAGAGAAGTAAGAGGTGTAGAAATACCAAAGAAAAATGGTAAAATGCGTTTATTAGGAATTCCTACAATTGAAGATAGAATTGCGCAAATGGTGGTTAGAGAAAGACTTGAAGAAAAAGTTGAACCTATATTTGTTAATGAATCATATGGATATAGACCTAACAAATCGGCAATAGGAGCAATAACATCAGCGAGAATGAATTGTTTTAAATACCCGTGGTTGATAGAGTTTGATATAGTTGGGTTGTTTGATAATATAGACCACGATTTATTGATGAAAGCTGTTAAGTTATTCTTAAAGGAAAAATGGGAAATACTATATATTGACAGGTGGCTAAAATCTTCTATTCTTATGCCAAATGGTGAAATTAATAGTAGAAACAAAGGTACACCACAAGGCGGAGTTATTAGTCCAGTATTAGCAAATTTATTCTTACATTACGCTTTTGATTTATGGATAAAAAGAACCTTTAATGACATAAGCTTTGAAAGATATGCGGATGATGGTATTATTCATTGCAAAACATTAAGGCAAGCTGAATATATTCTAAATAGATTAAAAGAAAGAATGAAAGAGTGCGGATTAGAGATACATCCTAACAAGACCAAAATCATATATTGTAAAAGCTATAAGAATACAATGAATTATGCTAATTATGAATTCACATTTCTAGGTTATACGTTTAAGCCCAGTATAGTCAAGAATATGGAAGGAAGATTAATATTAGGATATGTTCCGAGGGTAAGCAAAGAGGCAACTAAAAAGTTTAGAAAATCAATTAAAGATACAATTAACCTGGCAAAAACAAGTGATATTGTAAAAATAGCTGAATTAATAAATCCCATAATTATGGGATGGTATAACTATTTTTGTGTTTTCTCCAAACATATAGCGTTTCGTAGTGGAATAAACTACATTAATAATGCAATATCTAATTGGGTTAAGAAGTATTTTAAATCTTGTAGGAGAAGTATTAAGAAAGCTTACAAGAAACTTTATTACATATCAAAAAGTAATAAATTGTTTTATCATTGGAAATTGGGATATACCCCTATCAAGAATTGGTAATAACAACAAGAGCCGTATGATGGGAGACTATCACGTACGGTTCCGTGAGAGGAAAAGGTGAAACTCCTTTTCCTACTCGACCTAGATGGAATTGTAAGTACCATATTGTATTCATACCCAAATATAGGAGAAAAGAAATATATGGTCAGTTACGTTCTGATATAGGACAAATACTAAGACAATTATGTCAGTATAAAGAAGTAGAAATAATAGAAGCACATGCCATGAAAGATCACGTTCACATGCTGGTAGCAATACCGCCAAAGTTGGCAGTATCAACATTCATGGGATATTTGAAAGGCAAGAGTAGTCTTCAAATATTTGAAAGACATGCAAATTTGAAGTACAAATATGGAAATAGAAACTTTTGGGCGAAAGGATATTTTGTATCAACAGTAGGTTTGAATGACGAAGTGGTAAAAGAATACATCAGAAATCAAGAGAATGAAGATATGATGGAAGATAGAATAAACCTGAAAGAGTATCAAGACCCATTCAAAAAAGCCCAAAAGTAAAAGTCGCCCCAAGGCGACTGTGATAGTGTAAGACACGGTTGTCAGATTTTCACATGCCCCTTTAGGGGCCTGTGAAGTATTAGGCCCTTATAGGGGAGCCTAAAAACCACCCGTTGAACGGGTGGATTGTTATTTCTAATATTAATGTATAATAATAGTGATGGAAAGTTATTTAATCATTGAGACACATATGTGATCTCGTTAAAACCATTTAGAGCTTTGACTCTTTATTCAATGGTCTTTCCATCACTATCGAAATAAGCTGGCTGAGAGATACTTTGACTCTTGGCTTTTCTTTTTATCTAGGCATAGGTTTAAAGAAAGGTTTTTGGAATTATGGGCGTAGGGCTTTTTGAGAATAGCAATATATCTCGTAACAATAAAATGTCCATATTTCAATTTATTATTTTAATCTGCTTAAATCTAATGGAGAGCATAGCATCTCGTATAAAGCAAACGAAAATAGGTATAAATATTAAATTGAAATTAAAACTAGCTTTCAAATGATACAAAATATTGGAGGTAAAAAAATGAAAGGATTTTGTATTTCCTTAGATGTTTCTAAGGGCTCAAGCTTCTATCAAGGTTTTAAAGGTATAGATGAACCAATAACAAAGCCTAAAAAGATAGAACACAATTTAGAAGGTTTTAAAGAACTATTAAAGCTAAAAGAAATTATAAGAAAGGAATATGATTCGGATTGTATTGTAATATTTGAATCCACTGGCATTTATCATAAGGCACTACAAAATTATCTTGATGAGCATGATTTCAAATATACAATTATTAGTCCTCTTTTATCAGCTAAGGTTAGGAAGAGTGATATTAGAGGGACTAAAACAGACGCTAAAGATTGTGCATCAATAGCTAAAGTATTTTATCTTAAAGATTTAAGAATATATTCTAAAACAGATGAAATATATAATGATTTAAAAGAAAAATGCAGATATTATGACTTTTTAGTTAATGAAATGAAACGCTGGAAGATTGAATTTAGAAGATTGTTAGATATTATTTATCCTGGATTTGATAAGATTTTTGAGGATTTATATATTGATTATGTTCAAGCATTACTACTTGAGTATCCTCATCCAGAAATCATCCGTAAAAAGAGATTAGATACAATAGCAAAATTCATTGAAAAGCATACATGCCATAAAGAATCATTCTCATTAAAGCAAGCACAAGCATTAAAAGAATATGCAGAAAACTGTGCGTCAGGCTGTTCATATAAATCATATTTAGTTTCTCAATTCGATACAGTAATTCATACATTAAATTCTCAAATAAAGCATTTAGAAACAACGTTAGATGAAATAATTGAAATAGCAAAGAAATTGCCAAATTATGAAATTATAAGAAGTATACCTGGTATAGCAGATAATCTAGCATCTAGAATATTAGCTGAAATTGGTGATATTGATAGATTTGATAATGCAAGCCAATTAGTGGCATATGCAGGAATAGATCCTCAAATATATCAATCTGGTCAAATATCTGGATTACATTTAAAGATATCCAAAAAGGGTAACAAGAAATTAAGATGTTTATTATATTTGGCAATCACATGTATGATTAGAACAAATAGAGATACTAAGATAGTTGAATTCTATAAAAGAAAAAAGGCAGATGGATTACCAGCCCGTTCTGCCTTAGTCGCTTCTATGAATAAACTATTGAGAATAATTCATTCACTATGTAAAAATGGTTGTTTGTTTAAATAACCATCTACATTATACCATATAGTTTTTAAAAATGCCTCTTTTTGAGGTTTTTTGGTCTTGATTTAATAATATACGTTAATTAATATGGAAAATTATTAAATTAATACTTGATTTTCCTTATCTAATTTATATTTGTTATGCTACCAACATAGTAGCGTGGTATTTTTGACGCTTACTTTTTGGCTGAATTTCGTTTTTTCTTTCGGTTAAAAAGCTAACATTTCTTCGGTTGAAAACTTGATATTTTTTCGGTTTATCTATTTAGTATCACAACAATTAAATAAAACAATTTTAATTAATTTGTATAAAAGCATCAAAAATCGACTTCTTAACTATCAAATTTGAATTTTTCGTTCAAAAACAGCGATTAAGGACTTGAAAATCAACCTTTTTTATCATATAATAAGATACAAGCCATGGAGGAACGTATTATGTTAGTGAGATTTTCTGTAAAGAATTTTAGATCATTTAAAGATGAAACAACTTTATCAATGGTTGCTTCTACAAGAAATGATGATAATGAATATAAAGAATTAAATACTTTTGATGTTAATGAAAATTTATTACCGAAAGAAAATACTTTAATTAAAACAGCCACAATCTATGGCCCAAACGCATCAGGTAAGTCTAATGTGTTAAAAGCTATCAAATACATGAGAGATGCTGTTATTTTATCTACAGCTTTTGATGTTATAAAGCATAATGAACCATTTGCTTTTGATAAGGAATCAACTCCTACATCATTTGAAATGGAATTTATAAAGAGTAATATTTTCTATAATTATTCATTTAGTATTTTAAATGGAGTAATAATACATGAAAAATTATCTAAAAGAATTGAAAGACTAACACCAGTATTTGAAAGAAATAATAATGAATTAAAAGTATCTGGTGTTAATGCTATTACTCAGAAATTTATAAATGTGTTACCTACTATATTATTCCTATCACAGGCCAAGGGCTTTTCTTTAGGTTCAGTATCTGATGATATTAATAACGTATTAACTTGGTTTAGTGATTTGATTATAGTTTTTGAAGAAATGCCAAATCTTTTGACTATTTATGAAAATCCAAAGTATGTCGACGAAGCACTTGAAATATTAAAGCTTGCAGATATAGGTATTGAAGATTTTAAAGTATATAAAGAAAAAATAGAACCTACAGTTTCCTCTAAAGGAAAAGAATTTAATTTATCATATCCTGCACAAATATTACAGGAAAATGAAACATTTAATAAAATCGATATTGAAACGAAATTTAATGTCTATGATAAAGACGGTAATGTTACTGATACTAAAACAATTTATCTATTAAAAGATATTGGCTTCCATAGTGAAGGTACAAAAAGATTATTAATGTATTTAGGTTGGATTTTAAAAGCACTAGATGAAGGAAAAGTAATATTAATTGATGAATTAGATTCTAAATTACATTTCTTAATAGCTGATTATATCCTAAAAATATTCAATTCTATTTCAAAGAATATAAATAATGCACAGCTTATATCAACTGCTCATAATTTATTATTAATGGATGGCGATATAAGAAGAGACGAAATATTATTTACAGCTAAGGATTATTATGGAGCTACAATCCTAAAAGCTTTATCTGATTATAAAGGTGTTTTGAAAAAATCATTATTCAGTAAAAATTATTTACTTGGATTTTATACAGAACTTCCAAACATGAAGGGAGATTTATAATGACAAAAAGAATCTCCAAAGAGGAAGAAAAGGATGAAGTATTAATACTAACAAATGGTAAAGATAGCGAACAAAATTATTTTAATTTGATGAAATCTAAATATATTTCACCATATAAGATTAAAGTTACATTTTTAAATGGTGCTCCTGATTATTTGGTAAGACATGCTATCGATATTGTTAATAAGTATAATAAAATATTTATTGTTACAGATGTAGACCAATTTCAAAAAAGCATAGAAGAATCATATAATTTAATACAAAGATATAAAAACAAGATTTTTTTAATATTATCAAATATATCATTTGAAGTATGGCTAATTAATCACTATAGAAGATTCAATAACTATGCAATACAAAAGACACTAGAACAAGATTTAACAACTTATCTAAATTCACTAGGTTATACCGGACAATATGATAAAACTGATAAAGAACAATTAGAAATATATTTTATTAATAATTTATTAACTGCAGCGTCTAATGCTAAGATAGCATACCAACTTCTAATTAAAGATTTTATAACAAACTATAGAAGGAAACCTAAAGAACTTGAATTGATATCATCAACTATGATATATAGACTGGTTGAAGAATTACATTTAGAAAAGAAAAAGTAACAAATGGGTCAAAATTATAAATTGACCCATTTATGAAATTTAGAAATATTATGGATATAATAAAAATATTAAAATCATATGTTAATAATGAAAAACTTAATATGGATATTAATGATTCTGATATTAAATTATTAAAAGAACAATCACTTAAAGCAAATAATTTGATTTACAATGCTGTTAAATAAAAATATGATGTTATGTTATACATAAAATTGGTTCATTTTTCAAATTTTTATTTGGGAAAAATAAAAATAAAGGTTTATACAAGAAATTAGGAATTTAATCAATTATTAAGCAAGTAATTTAAAAAGTTACTTGTTTTTTTATTTATGCATCCTTTTTTAATTTTTAGTCTAGCATTTATAATTATTTATATAGATAGAGTTAATATTTCACATATTTTCACAAAAACTTTGTTTTTTTGTGCATTTAGCATATTTAATATAATTGATTAAGATAATTGAATTATAATAATAGTATAAAAACTATTATCTTTTTTATCATGGGCAAAACTAAAGCAATTTAGTGACGCAAAGCTATAGGGTCTTATTAAGACAGCCAGTTGCATAAGACTGACTGTCTTTTTAACTTTAGGAGGTGAGGTAACAAATGAAAAAAAATTCAATATTGAATATTATTACTTTATTCTTTACCTCACTATTATTAGTAATGGTATTACTTGCTTGGTATGTATCTAACCAACAAGTTAGTGCATCAGGTATTACAGGTAAGACAGAAGATGATAATTTTACATTACAATTACAACGTGGTGTATATGATGAAAATGAGACCACAAAATGGACTTGGGTTAAAACCGAATCATTATCAATAACTAATATGCAACCAGGTGATGTATTCTTCTTTAGATTTGTAATCACCACAAATAACAGTGGTTCACTAAAAGTTAGATTAGCAGGTATTGAATCTAGTATCGTAGATACATTAGTTAAGACATCAGCCGATCATAAATCAGTACTAATTGGTAATGTTAAAGCATATGATATCGTATCTAATGCTGTAGATATTAAAAATGGTACTACAACAGTTGGTAGATTGTTTGACTATAACCAAACGACTGACGAACTATCATTAAAAGATTTTAAAGTACAAGATACATTTAAATATTATGATTATGGTGTAGGAACAGTAAATTTCTATAAACCAAATACAACAACTTATTACACAAACAAAATAAGTGATGCACCTGCTGGTTCAGGTCAAGTATTATCAAATATAACAGCAACGTATACAAATCTAGCAGCCAATTCAACTGCATATGGATATTTTGCTTTAGAGTTTAACGATGAATTATCTTTAAAAACTTATACGCATCTTGATGGTAGTGTTAAAACAGATAGTAACCTATATCAAGCACAATCACTTCAAATAGCAAATATAAGTGTAGAGACAGTTTTATAAGATATTAAATCTAATTAGGAGGTGCTACAAATGAAAAATAATAAATTACATATTATAGCGTTAATAGCTGCAGTTGTAGCACCGATTTTAATTGGTATTATAGCAATTGGTGTTATAAGGGCATGGTACACAAATGTAATTCAAACAGGTGAATTAAATGCTGAAACTAAAAATGTAGCTATTAAATATTATGTAAATGATTCAACTAAGACACAAGAAAATATAACAACATATTCAATATCTAATTTAGCATTCTTTGATGCTGATAGTGATTTTGAAGGTGAATATTTAGAGCCAATGGCATTTGAAATTAAATTAGATATTACTAATAATTCAACAGATGCTGTAAGCTATAAAATAGAATTTGAATCAATAAAAACTATTTTATTAGATGATGAAGAAGAAATATCTGTTGCTTATGCAGCATGTATATTTGATTCAGTAGAAGCATCAGATGCTAAATTATCTGTAAATTCATATATTAATTCACCAGGTAGTGGAGTTTCTTATAATAAAAATAAAACAAGTGATACGAATAGATTATATGTAGCATCTAAAGAAAGCAGTGTTAATTTAGCTGCAGGAGAAAATGCATCTATATATCTATATGTATTTGGTATACAAGAAATTGATTCAGCATTATCAACTGATTTCTTATATACAAATTTGACAAGAACTGATACAAGAAGCTATCAATTTAAATTATCTATTATTGCAGAACCTAAGGGTTCTACAAATGTGGCTGAAAGCCAAGCACCAGTAGATGATGGTGATTAATTAGTATTTGAAGTATAGGAGGTGTACTGCAAATGAAAAAAATAAAAATTTTATATATTATAGCAGTATGCTTATTGTTTATTTCAATTGGGGCAGTATTTGCTGCATTTAGATTTGATCAAGCAATAAATACTACAGCAGTAGTTGGAAATATAACAACATTGGATAAAAAATTAATATCATATGCACCAAGCGTTGATGCAAGCAACTATACATCAGGTAAATTAGACCCAGGATATATAGCAGCTATTAAACAAAGAAGTGAAACTAAAACAGAGATTAATTCATCAAGTGTTATTTGCTATGCATCAGAAAAGGAAGGCTTTGCTGAAGAGGAAGTGGCAACAGCTAATAATTATTTCTATTTAAATCAATTAGGATTTAATGTAACTTTAGCATCATCAGTTGATGTATATGTAAGAATCCATTTTGAGGATGCATGGATATTAATTAAAACAATAAATGGAAATACGCAAGAACCTCAATACATTAGAAAAGAAGCATTATCAGCATCTAACTATCCATTTAAACCAGCAGCAACTGATACAGCTTGGCATTACGATGCTGATACAAATTCAGTATATTTTAAAGCGATAGTTGATAGTGATGAAAAGACTTATAAAACAGTAGATGGAAATCAAGTAGAAAACAAAGATGCAAATGGAAATTATATCCATAATCTAGAATTTAATGTTAACCCAACATATTTCTATACTCTTACAGAACAAGAAAAACAAAAGATTATAGGAAGACAAGCTATATTAGTTGAGGTATCTTATACAATAGATGTCATTCAAGCTAATAGAGCTAAGGCAGTATGGCATGTAGATCCATCTAAGTTAGTTTAAGAAAAGGAGTGATAAGGTATGAGAAATGATAAAAAGAATAAGAATATCTTAATAAGAAAAATTACAGCCTTATCGGCTTCTTTTGTCTTTTTATTAGGTATTGTATTAACAATTATATTTATTTGCAATAGAGATACAACTCATTCAAAATTTATGGCTTATGAAGGCTATTATAATTCAGAACAAAATGTATATAATGGAAATGGTAAAAAAGCTGATAGATTTGTAAAAATGTCTACATTATATAATGATTCATGGGCACCTGTTTCAAATGCAGCAGCTTTAATAAATAATAAACCAATAGTTATTGAATCTAATAGAGATTTATATGCGTTTTCTATATTATGTAATAATAATGCTAGCATATTTAATACAAAATTTAGTAAATATGTTTTATTAAAAGATATAAATTGGTTTGATGGTAATTTCGGTCAAAATTTCGAACCTGTAAAAGATTTCAAAGGTGAATTTGATGGAAGTGGCTATACAATAGCTAATTTACGTTTCCCAACAATTTCTGATACAAGTAGCTATAGTGGATATTTTGCAATGTTTTTAAAGAATTCAGGTACTATTAAGAATTTAGGCTTAATAGATCCTAATATCCATATTAGTGCCACTGCATCATCTACACCAAGTGAGGCAGGTATTTACTATATAGCTAATCTATGTGGTGAAAATAATGGTACTATTCAGTATGTATTTGTAAGAGATAATTTAGAAATTGAATCTAAGACAGTTTATCTAGGTTCAAAAGAAGGTATTGACGCACTTGGTACAGGTTATACTATATCAGGTGTTGTATCAGTAAATAATAATATATTTAAAGATTCATATTATGCATCTTCTAGAGTATTTACTGGAAGTGTTAATCAAAATGCATTCCAAGAATTATTAACAAAGAATAATTCAACAGATGCAAATATTTCTAACTTATATTTCTATGATACATTAATTACTAATTATACAGATACTCAAGTAACATATGGTGGAGATTTAGGTAGAGCATATATTTATACTGATCCTAAGCACTATGGTACATATTGTACGTCTATATCTGAATTAAATACATTAGTTATGTCATCAGATAGTGGCTGGTATAATCCAGGTAAATATACTGCAAAAGTATCTGATACAGATACATTTGAATCTTTAGTTGAAAATATTATTTTAACTCCAATTAGAATTGGATTTAGTAATGTTACTTATGATTCAACTTTAAAGCAATATGTAATTACTATTACAAGTGAAGAAGA
>Ga0310694_10006199_pt1 | contig 11317 bp, 10 predicted proteins | sample 174DNAGHGhighgp2_FD_203884 | JGI IMG/M metagenome (GOLD analysis project Ga0310694, IMG submission 203884) | Sheep rumen microbial communities from Palmerston North, Manawatu-Wanganui, New Zealand - 1742 DNA GHGhigh gp2 (v2) (version 2) | ecosystem: Host-associated > Mammals > Digestive system... | reverse complement strand
CTGCGAAAGCCAGAACAGATGCAACTGCAATTGCTGCCGTAAGCACAATTGAAATCAACTTTCTCATAACTTGCCTCCAAATGTTTTTTATATGAATGCCTTACGGCAATACATATCTTAAGATCAGGACCTGAACGTCAGTGAGTCGTCGCTCATCGATTCGATTATCGCAAGTGACTCGACTCTTATTCCCTTCGCACGGAGTGCATCTCCGCCGCCCTGGAAGCCCTTCTCGATGGCTATCGCAGCACCGGCAAGACCTGCTCCGGCCTTCTCGATAATCTCGATAAGACCGTTCAGTGCGTTGCCCTTGGCGAGGAAATCATCAACGATGAGCACGGTGTCATCTTTGGAGATGTAATCGCTGCTCACCACGATATCGTATGTCTTCTGGTGTGTGTAAGAATATACCTTTGACGTCAGGATATCATCCGAGAGATTGATGGATGCATGCTTCTTCGCGAAAACGACAGGCACGCCCATGGCATAACCGGCAGCAAAGGCTACGGCTATTCCGGATGATTCGATCGTCAGTATCTTGGTAACGCCGGAATCCTTGAACAAAGACGCGATCTCATTGCCCATTTGCATGAGAAGATCAGGGTCTATCTGCTGGTTAAGGAAATCTCCGACCTTCAGGATCTCTCCGGGCAGGACTTTGCCTTGAGCAAGAATTCTTTCTTCCAAAGCGCGAATAAAGACCACCCCCCGAAGCCGGTAAAAAATACCTTTAAATCTTATAATTATTACAATCTGATGTCAATAAAAAACACCCCTTCCCTTGCTTAGGTCCTCCGCGCTGCGCTTGTGCGGAAAACGCAAGGGAATTGGCGTTTTTTAGTAGTAGTTAATGGCGGAACTTGCAGAACAAAGGGGGTCTCTTTTGGGTAGTATTCAAGTGTTCCCCGGTAAAAAAGGGACTGCGGTTGCAGTCCCTTTAAAAATTCAATTGAGTTTGCCTGGATTACTCGTCAGCTGAATCGGAAGAAGCCGGTTCTTCTGTTGCAGCGGGAGCCTCCGGCGCAGCAGGTGCAGCCGTTGCGAACGCAAGCTCCAGATTACCGTTTGCCAGGTAGATCTTCTCGAAATCAGGACCGTCTACGGTGAGCTTCTCGATAAGTCTGGATGCAAGACCTTCAACGATCGCCCTCTTCTCAGTGAGGATCCTCTTCGTCTCTTCGTAGCAGTCATCGATGATGTTCTTGATCTCTTCATCGATCTCGGCTGCAGTCTGATCGGAATAGCTCTGTACCTGTCCCATAGAATAGCCGAGGAAGACCTCATCGTTATCTTCACCGAATACCATGTTCTTGAACTTCTTGGAAAGACCGAAGCGCTTGATCATGTTCTTCGCGATACGGTTGCACTGCTGCAGATCAGATGCCGCACCGGTCGAGATCTCACCTAAGAACAACTCTTCAGCCGCTCTTCCGCCGAGACTCATCTTGATGGTATCAAGGAGCATCTTCTCAGTGAAGAAATCGGTATCCTCGATCGGCTTGTAAGCTGTAAATCCGCCTGCGCGTCCTACGGGGATGATCGTAACCCTGTCGACCTTCTCGAATTCGGAAGTTGCACGGAGCACGACCGCGTGACCTGCTTCGTGATAAGCCGTGAGTTTCTTGACCTTCTCAGAAAGCTTCTTTGAATTCTTCTGGGGACCCATCTGGACTCTGAATGTAGCGTCCGTGATCTCCTCCATCGTGATCTTCTTCTTGTTGTGACGTGCAGTCATGAGAGCAGCCTCGTTAAGAAGGTTCTCAAGATCGGCACCCGTGAAGCCTACAGTGGACAGAGCGACTTCGCGGAGATCAACGTCTTCTGCGAGCGGCTTGCCCTTAGCATGGATCTTGAGGATCGCTTCACGCTCGTCTGCATCAGGCTCGTTGACCATGATGCGGCGGTCAAATCTTCCGGGTCTTAAGAGAGCCGGGTCAAGGACATCTACTCTGTTGGTAGCTGCCATGACGATAACATTCGTATTATTCTCAAAACCGTCCATCTCAACGAGGATCTGGTTTAATGTCTGCTCACGCTCGTCCTGTCCGCCTCCGAGGCCTGCGCCTCTCTTACGGCCGACGGCGTCGATCTCATCTATGAAGACAACGGAAGGTGCTTCTCTCTTTGCATCGGCAAAGAGGGATCTTACACGGGATGCACCGACACCGACGAGCATCTCGACGAAGTCGGAACCGGAGATGTAGAAGAACTTAACTCCTGCCTCTCCTGCAACTGCACGGGCAAGAAGTGTCTTACCTGTACCCGGAGCACCGTAAAGAAGTACGCCCTTGGGGATCTTCGCGCCCAGTTCGCGATACTTCTTGGGGTCTTTGAGGAAGTCGACGATCTCGGAGAGTTCTTCCTTCTCTTCAATGGAACCTGCGACATCCTTGAATGTAATCTTGTCTTTCTTGTTGGGATCCATGACCCTCGCGCGGTTGTTGCCGAAACTGAACAGCCCGTTGGAGTCCTTGCCCTGTCTTGTCATCGTGATGAAGATGAATGCCACGAGCACGATGGAACCTACCATCATGAGCACTTGGATCAGCGTGCTCCAGTCGAAGGGTTCCGTGTATGTGTAGTCATCGATGATGCCCTTTGACTTAGCCTTCTCGAGCTTTCCGATAAGATCGTCGATGTACTCGTAAGGTATCTGCTGAGTCATCTCCGAATCGTACTGCGCGCCTGCGGCTCTGTATGTAATCGTTACGGTAGTTCCGTTGACTTCTACCATCGAGACGTTGTTCTCCTCGCTCTCGATGCACTGCAGAACGTCAGACAGAGTGTTCTGCTCACGTTTACCGTAGTTTTCTCCCCAGAAGAGACTGGCGAGAACAACAAGCACTACGAGCATCAGACCGTAAAATAACAGTCCGCCGCCCGGACGTCTTGTCTCATTCTTGTTAGCCATCAGCTATGTTTCCTCTCTTTCCTTATTCCTGTTTCACGACGCGGATATCGTCGAAATTTCTATATTCCCCGTCAAGATCGAGGCCATAGCCCACGATGAACTTGTCGGGTACGGTGATTCCGTTGTAATCGGGCTTAAGGTCCGTTACTCTTCTGTCCGGCTTATCGAAAGCCGTGCAGATCTTGAGTGAAGCGGGACCTCTCTTAAGGAGCTGCTCCTTGAGAAGAGCGAGCGTCCTTCCCGTATCGACGATGTCTTCTACTATGAGGACATCCTTGCCTGCGATGTCATAGCTCATGTCCTTCTTTATCTTAAGGACTCCCGTCGATACCTCGCCGACGTAGCTCGACACCTGCATAAAGTCGACTATGACAGGCATCTCAAGTCTTCTTACGAGATCCGAACAGAAGATGAACGCTCCCGTAAGGATACCAACGACCACAAGAGGCCTTCCCGCATAGTCACGGTTGATTTCGGCAGCTACCCTGTCCAACATTTCCATTATCTCGTCATGAGTGATCAAGACTTCAGATGTGTCGTTCATACCGGTGCCTGCCTTTCTAACGTAATCTTCAAAAGCTTTCCGGGGCGGCTGCCCGCCTCATCGAATTTTTCTTTGCTCCTGCTTCCGGTAAAACCTTCGGCATGACCTGCGCCCGGGATCCAGAGCACCCTGTCTCCCTGTCTGGCGAAAACGACCGAGTCCCTGGCTTCCGCCGGAACCTTGAGATCCGTGAAGAGCCTTCGAAGTTCCTTGCCTGCCTCGCCGCCTGCTCTCGTGAACTTTGCTTTAAGTCCGCAAGACCTTCCGCAGGTTATCGTGACATCGCCCTCTGACAGAATGTCTTCGGGGCAAAACCACGAATAGTTATTATACTCTAACTCGCTACTATTCTCAATTATTTCGACCCTGAGAGTAATGTCAGAATCGGGTAAATTAATGGCAATTCCGGGTGCGATCTTAATGTCCGGAGTGCCTTCGCATGTGATAAAGCCCATCTCCCCTGCGACCATACATAAGATCTTCCTTGTTTCACCGTCATCTGCGCAGAAGAAGAACCTTTCCTCATGCCTTACGGCCTTCCTTGAAAAAGGCATATTGATAACGGTTGTTCCGCTTGCTTCAGGTGAAGTAATAAGCTTCCTGCAGTCTTCAAGGTTGACCTGTTCGAAGTCAGTCAGATTCCCGAAGGTATCGAGCCACAGCCTTCTTACAAGCCTTGTGCTTATGGACGGATGCAGTCCTTCCAATGCATTTACGGACAGAGCTTTGTACGGTCCGATGTTATTCAGGCACGCAGCATATGCTTCGTTTGCCGCCTGCTCTATATAATCCAGGTCTTCTGCCAAAAGTCCGTATGTGCGGCTTAATGCTTCGACCGGGTTTCTTCCCGTCTCTTTCTCAATGTCAGGGAATATGACGTTGCGCCATTCATTTCTGGTGCAGCATGCTTCGCTGTTGGTGTAATCCGTGGCATATGCGATGCCCTTGTCTTCAAGATATGAGACAAGCTCGGATTTCCTGCATGACAGGAGCGGCCTGATTATCTGTCCCGAACGCGGCATGGGACTTACGAGTCCTTCCAGTCCGCTGCCCCTGAAAAGGTTCATCATCATGGTCTCTGCGATGTCGTCCTTGTGGTGCGCGACTGCGATCCTGACGTCGGTAAGCCCCTTGTCCGAGGCCAATCTCGAGGCGGTCTCCCCGAAAGCCTTATACCTGAGCTTCCTGCCCTCGGTCTCTTCCGACACGCCGTCTTTTGCGGCAAGCGCCGCTACATCGTAACTGTATGAAACAAAAGGGATGCCTCTTGGGTCGCAGTATGACTTTACCAAAGCCTCATCAGCGTCGCAGTCTCCCGGTCTCAGGTTGTGGTTGATGTGCACGCAGTAAAGGTTTACACCTGCCTCATGGAGTATGTCCAAAAGAGCCATCGAATCAGGACCGCCAGAACATCCGGCGATAACAGCATCACAACCGAGCAGAGAGTGTCTGCCGGCATATTCCAGTACTTTATCCTTTAAATCCATCTTGAATCAGAATGTATCCGGGAAATCGTCGTTCGTTTCCGTAAAGATCCCGTCGTCTTCGGGGCCTTCATCCGGAGCCTCTTCGGGCTCTGCGGGTTCCTGGGGCTCAGTGCCGCTTCTGTCGAAATTATAATCCTGGGCAGAAGACTCCTGGCTTTGTGTCCTCTTAAAGGGCGAAGCCTGGCTCTCTTCGGCAACGTAATCATCAGGCTCATAGAAGAGCGTTCTCTTTGCGATCCAGCAGACCTTGACTCTCTTGGTCGCACCGTGCCTGTTCTTCTCGAGATAGATGTATGCGTCCTCGACAATATCGGCATTCCTGTCGACTGCTTCCTGGCCTTCCTCTTTCTTCTTGTAGTAATCCGGGCGGTCGATGAACATTACCGTATCGGCATCCTGCTCGATGGCGCCGGATTCACGGAGGTCTGACAGCTGAGGTGTGTGGTCGTCTCTTTGAGCCGCGCCTCTCGACAGCTGTGACAGCGCAAGTATCGGAACACCGAAATCCTTGGCTAATACCTTAAGGCTTCTGGAGATCTGGGAGACCTCTTCGTTCCTGCTCCTTCCGCCGTAATTTGGCAGCGTAATGAGCTGCAGATAGTCGATGATGATAAGTCCCGGCCTCGTGCTGGCATCTGAAAAGAGCTCCGTCAGCTTCGACTTCATCGTAACGGGGTTGGAATTCGAATTGTCATCAACGATGATCGGGAAATCCGACAGTTTCTGCAGTGCCGCGTCGAGCTGCGCAGATTCATTATCACTCATCCTGTGAGCAAACAGGATCTGGTTGACGGGCTTGTCCATGCATGAGGACAAAAGCCTGTTTCCTATCTCTTCCTTAGACATCTCGAGCGAGAAGATCGCTACGGGGGTGCCGTTTGCAGCTACGTTGGATGCGATGTTGATCGCGAGCGCGGTCTTACCCATACCCGGGCGTGCCGCAAGTATGTTAAGGGATCCGGGACGGAGTCCGCCGAGCATGTTATCCAACTTGCGGAAACCCGTCTTGATCTTGCCGCCGTCTCCTTTGGTATCGATCTCGGTCCTTATGTTAGCCATAAGTCTCTTGAGGATGGGCTTGAGCGTCTCGAAACCCTTCGAATCCTCAGTGCGCTTGAGTTCTGAAAGTGTGGAGATCGCATAATCAATCTCCCTGCCGGACTCGAGCTTGCCGCTCAGTATCTTGGTCCTGATGTCATTGACGGTGGCGATAAGCTTACGCCTCTCGCTGTTGTCTCTGATCGAGTCAAGATAGGTATCGATATTGGATACTACGGCAACTTCATCCGCAACACCGTAAACATACATGAGACCGCCGGCTCTGTCGAGCTGACCTGTCTTCTCCAGCTGATGAGTTACCGAGAATCTGTCGACCTTTTGGTTCTCGTAGAAAAGCGAGATGATGGCGCTGTAGATGTAAGCGTTGCGCTCGTCAGAGAAATCCGAAGCATCAAGATTATTGCCTACGATCTGAATGACGGACTTAGGGTTCCTCATGCAGAGCGCGAGGAGCGCTTTCTCAACACCGACGTCACGGTTGGCATCTTCTTCAGGATCGATAAGGTTATCCCTGTAATCGTAATTGTCGGACATATTACTGCTCCGAAGATACTTCAATGTTGATGTCGCAGGATACCTTCGGGTGAAGCTTGATCCTGACCTTGAATACTCCTACGTTCTTTATGGGATTGCTTATGACGACCTTCTTCTTGTCGATCTTATAATCTGCTTTGGCAAGGCACTCTGCGATATCGGCAGTAGTAACCGCTCCGTAGAGCTTGCCGTCCCTGCCGCCCTTGGCGACTACATTGAATGTCTGGCCGCCGAGCTTCTTTGCCGTCTCCTGTGCCTCGATGAGAGCACGGCGCTCATGTTCAGCCTTGGCTCCTGCCTGAAGCTTCGCATCGTTGAGACTAACGGAATTGGCTTCCTTTGCAAGTCCCTTCTTCATGAGGAAATTCCTTGCATAACCGTCGCTGACATCAACGACTTCACCTTTCTTTCCGACCTTCTTAACGTCTTCTAACAATACAACCTTCATCGTAAGACCTCCGCTGTTAATAATAAAAACCGGGCAATCCGCTGACTATATTATATGCCAGCTTCATGCCCGGTATTCAGCTCATCTAATTTAAGATTTGCCTTATCTTTCCACTTTCCTCACATTACTGTACTGTGTAAGGGAGAAGGGCAATCTGGCGAGCGCGCTTGATCGATGTGGTGAGCTCACGCTGATGAATGGCACATGTGCCTGTCATTCTCTTAGGGAGGATCTTTCCGTTCTCGGAAATGAACTTCTTAAGAAGAGCTTCATCCATGAAATCGATGCTCTCTACCTTGTTAGCGCAGAAATAGCATACCTTTCTGCGGCTGTGTCTCTGTCTCATGTTACCGGAAAATTTCCCTTCACCGGTCTTGGGGGCTCTGTTCTCAGCCATTTCTTTGTTCTCCTTGATAATTAAAGCTCGAACGGAAGATTAACCGAATCACCGGGGCCGAAAGCGCTGTCACCGGAATCGTCTTCATCGATCTTGGTCATGGGCGCCTTGGGTGCGGCTGCTGCCGCTGTTCCCTGTGCGGGGGGAGTGAAGGATTCTTCAGGCTTGTATGCCGGCTTTGAATAACCTGCATTGCCTGTGCCTTCTGCGCCGCCCTTGCTGTCAACGAATTCAGCATCATCGACAACAACTTCGGTCACGAAGACCTTCTGTCCGCCCTGGTTCTCATAGCTCCTGGTCTGAAGGCTTCCGGAAAGACCGATCCTGCTGCCCTTATGGAAATACTTGCCGATAAAATTAGCGGTCTGTCTCCATGCGACGCAGTTGATGAAATCAGCCTGTCTCTCGCCGTTCTGATCCTTGAACTTACGGTCAACGGCAACGGTGAAGTTGCAGTAAGCCGTCTGACTTGATGTCAGTTTGACCTCGGGATCCTTAGTAATTCTTCCTACCAATACTACTTTGTTCATTGTCTACCTTCCTTGAACATGCCGTGATCACTCACCGACACGGACAACGATAAAGCGGATTACGCCGTCGGTAATCTTGAGAACACGCTCAAGTTCCTTAGGGAAATCACTCTCGGCAGTAAAGTTAGCCTGTACGTAGTAACCGTTCTTCTGACCTTCAATCTCATAAGCGAGTTCCTTGACACCAAGTGCGTCAAAGGAATTCAGAGTAGCAGCGGATTCAACCTTTGCCTTGATTGTGTCAGAGAGAGAAGCTACACCCTCATCACCTAAAGCGGCGCTGAGTACTACGACTAAACGATAAGTGTTTGCCATATCATTCACCTCCTTCTGGACTATTCGGTCCGGCACGCTAATGCCGAACAAGGATGCCGCGTGACTATTAAATGCGGCAACGAGAAGAATAACACAGCAGGTACCTTAAAGTCAAGTAAAATAAGCGTTCGTAACTGCTCTTGATCGTCCGTGTCCAAATCCTGAATTCTTACGAGATAATTCTATTACAGGCCGGGTCAAAAGTCCACCGGTTTTCAAACGATTGTTCTATTAATGGGACAGATTGAGACTTTCGTGTCAGAAAGTGCCGATCAGCACCTCTCGGCACCGAGCCATTTGAGTATGTAAGGGAACAAAAGTCTCAAATATGCCTGGAGAGCCTTGGCCGTGTGATCGTATGTCGCATCGTTCTCGCCGGCAGGATCCGGGATGGAGAAAGATATGACCTTGCCGTCGTCGCTCTTGAATACGAGGCCGTTCGAAGCGGCAAATGTCGACAGTGAGAACACCTTGTCCTTTATCTCCGGGAACGAACTTACTATCTCAAAGGCCTGCTCATCCCTGATGGTAAGGATCAGGTCGTTCGCATCGTATACGGAAGGTTCGCAGCGCACGGCTTTGTATGATGACATCGATCTGCCCGAGAGGGATTTGATGTGCTCGGACATTTTCGCATCGGCGGCATCTCCTGCTGCCGCGTATATGCCTGCGGACTCGCAGTAGATCTCGCAGCCTATGTCCTTCCTGCCTTCCACCCTGTACGGAGCCTGCTCCTCTAGCATGGTCCTCATGAGCATCTCGCATGCAGGCGACATGCACTTATTGTCATTGCAGACGAACAGGACAGAAGCGGTGTATGTATCCTTGAAGTAGTCCAAGGGGAGCTGCCTTCTGGCAGGTCTTGCGGGAGCGGGCATTCCGGGAACGGTCTCGCCTGTCTCACCGGACGCCTTGGTAAGGCGGTTCATGTAGGCTTTCGACAGGCCCGCGCCTCCGAAACCCTGCGCGAAGATCACGTCGACTTCCTGCATGTCGAGGTGCCTCAGACCGCTGAACAGGTAATGCGAAGCAGCGCGTACATCGGTGCTCCTGCCGTATACGAAGAAATGCACATGCTTTAACAGCATCTCATCGCCGAGCTTTCCGAAAAGCTGCTTTACCTCGGCACCGCAGTACACTCCGGCACGTGCAAAAGGATTCTCCTTGATGAGCTCCTGCACGCCGAAGATAAAGGGTGCGGCTATATCTACCAGCGCCTGCTTGGCGTCATCGTCCAGTTTCTTGAAGTCCGTCTCTTCGGTAACTTCCTCAGGGGCAGATGTTATGTCGCCGTCGAAATCGTCGTTTACTATCACGGCATTACCGGGCATGGGCTTTATCTCGACCTTTGCCACGGGTGCGTAGTGACGGTATTTCATGCCGGGAGCCTTGGGCGTGTCCCCTGCTTTCAGAGAGCCCGCCTCGGCAGGCGCGCTTGAAGAAGCCATCTCTATCGCAGCTTCCGTCACGGCGCCGGGTCTGAGTATTACAGGTGTCTCTCCAGTAGCGTCAACGACCGTCGACTCAAGTCCGAAGACCGAATCACCGCCGTCGATCACCGCATATACATAACCGTCCATGTCCTCCATGACAGACTGTGCGTCAGTGGGGGAAGGGCTTCCGGACAGGTTTGCGGAAGGTGCAGCCACGGGCACGCCGCATGCTGCCAGGAATTCATTCGCCGTCTTGTCGGAAGGCATCCTTATGCCGACCGTATCAAGACCAGCCGTAACCGTATCGGGTATCTTGTCAGACTTTCTCATGATGACCGTGATGGGGCCGGGCATGAAAGCATCTATCAGCTTCTGCGCCAGGGGCGTTACTCCTGCCGCAATGTCTGCTATCTGAGACTTGTCCGCGATGTGGCAGATGAGGGGGTTGTCTCCGGGACGGCCTTTTGCCTTGAATATCTTCTCCACCGCGCTGCTGTCGAAAGCATTCGCGCCGAGGCCGTACACGGTCTCCGTGGGGAAAGCCACGACCTCTCCGGACTTGATGTGCTCTGCGCAATCCTTGATTCCTTCCGCGTCGCCTGCGGAGATGAGCAATGTACTGTCGTATTCCTTAATCCGTTCCATTCTTTTCCTCTTCTGCTGCCTTGGCCAGTGTAAGTGCGTCTATTATCTCATCCAGGTCGCCTGCAAGGATATCTTCCAGCCTGTAGAGCGTAAGCCCTATCCTGTGATCTGTAACCCTGCCCTGATGGTAATTGTATGTCCTTATCCTCTCGGATCTGTCGCCTGTTCCGACCTGAGACCGTCTCTCGGAATTCTCGGCATCGAGATCACCCTGATTTGCGATCGCCCACAGACGGCTCTGCAACACTGCCATCGCCTTCTCTTTATTCTGGTGCTGCGATCTCTCATCCTGACAGGTTACGACAAGTCCTGACGGGATGTGCGTGATCCTGATGGCGGACGATGTCTTGTTGATATGCTGTCCGCCCGCGCCTGAAGACCTGAATATATCTATTCTCAGATCTTTTGGATCGATGCGGACCTCTGTCGCATCGGCTTCGGGAAGCACCGCGACAGTCGCAGTAGATGTATGCACCCTTCCGCCCGATTCGGTAACGGGCACGCGCTGCACGCGGTGGACGCCGCTTTCGAACTTAAGCCTGCTGTATGCGTTTGCACCGTCAACGGAAGCGACGACTTTCTGATATCCTCCGAGTTCGGTCGGACTTGAATCGATCTCGGTCACCGTCCATCCGTATCTCGTTGCATAACCCTTGTACATCTTGAGAAGGTCGCCTGCGAACAGAGCGGATTCCTCTCCGCCGGCACCGGCTCTTATCTCGAGCACGACGGATCTTCCGTCCCTCGGATCCCTGGGTGCCAGGTATAACATGAGTTCTTTCTCGAGTATTTCCAGATTCGATTTGGCATCGGCAAGATCCCTTGTTGCCATCTCCTTCATCTCGCTGTCGCTCTGGACGTCCGATGAGCCTAAGAGTTCTAACAGGTCTGCTATCTCCTTTTCGCAGGCTTCGTACTTTTCTATCGCGCCTACCTGGGGGCTTAGCTGTGCGAGTTCTTTGGAGTATGTGGCGTATTTCGCAAGGTCAGATGCGACCGCGGGGTCAGCAAGTG
>Ga0310694_10006197_pt1 | contig 11320 bp, 8 predicted proteins | sample 174DNAGHGhighgp2_FD_203884 | JGI IMG/M metagenome (GOLD analysis project Ga0310694, IMG submission 203884) | Sheep rumen microbial communities from Palmerston North, Manawatu-Wanganui, New Zealand - 1742 DNA GHGhigh gp2 (v2) (version 2) | ecosystem: Host-associated > Mammals > Digestive system >... | reverse complement strand
CCCCACGATTTCGGACTACGATTTCGACCAGCTGCTGCAGCAACTCATTGACCTTGAGGCTGCTTACCCCGATTTGCGGCGGCCCGACAGTCCCACGCAACGTGTGGGCGGCGAGGTAACGAAGCACTTCGAGAGCGCGGCGCACCTCTACCCGATGCAGTCGCTGGGCAACACCTACTCGTCGGAAGATCTCGCCGAGTTCGACCGTCGCGTGCGCGAGCTCCTTGCCGATGCACCCGAGTACGTCTGCGAACTCAAGTACGACGGCGTGGCCATCAGTCTGATTTACGAGAACGGCGTGCTCATCCGTGCGGTGACCCGCGGCGACGGTACCCGCGGTGACGTGGTGACCGCCAACGTGCGCACCATCCGGACGGTGCCACTGCAACTGCAGGGCGATTTCCCGCCGTTGTTGGAGGTGCGCGGCGAAATCATCATGCCGTTCAGCAGCTTCGAGCAGCTCAACGCCGAGCGCGAAGAGATTGGGGAAGCCCCCTTCGCCAACCCGCGCAATGCCGCCTCCGGAAGCCTCAAGCTGCAGGATTCCTCCGAGGTCGCCAAACGCGGTCTCGACTTCAAACTCTATTTCGCCTTAGGCGAGCAACTGCCCGCCCGCAACCACTTCGACCGTTTGCTGAAACTCCACGAGTGGGGATTCCGCAAGCCCGACGTAATGGAGAAGGTCAACGATTTGCAAGGTGTCTATGACTTCATATACACGTGGGACGAGAAGCGCAAGTCGCTGCCCTACCCCATCGACGGCGTGGTCATCAAGGTCAACGATTTCGACCAGCAGCGACAGGTGGGCACCACAGCCAAGAGTCCGCGCTGGGCCATCGCCTACAAGTTCAAGGCCGAGCGCGTCTCCACAAAACTGTTAAGCATTGATTTCCAAGTAGGTAGAACGGGTATTATCACTCCCGTGGCAAACCTAAGTCCCGTGTCATTAGCAGGCACAGTAGTGAAACGCGCTACCCTCAACAACCGCGACTTCATGACGGAGATGGACATCCGCGAGGGCGACAGTCTCTTTGTGGAGAAAGGCGGCGAAATTATCCCCAAAATCGTGGGCGTGGACCTCGAAAAACGGCTTCCCGACGCGCAACGGGTGCCTTTCGTCACGCACTGTCCCGTCTGCTGCACCCCGCTGCAACAAGCTGAGGGTGAGGCAGGTGTCTTCTGTCCCAACGCCGACCACTGCGCCCCGCAGATCAAAGGCCGGCTGGAACACTTCATCGCCCGCAAGGCCATGAACATCGACTCCCTCGGCGAGGGCAAAATCGACATGCTCTTCGCCAACGGATTGGTAAAAAACAGCGCCGACCTCTATTCCTTGACATACGAACAACTCCTTGGTTTGGAAAAGGTTATCGAAGACGAGAGCGGCAAAACGAAGACACTCTCTTTCCGTGAAAAGACTGTACAGAACATCCTGGCGGGTATCGAAGCCTCCAAGCAGGTGCCGTTCGAGCGCGTGCTTTTCGCCTTGGGAATCCGTTTCGTGGGCGAGGTGACGGCCAAAAAGCTCGCCCGCCATTTCGAGACGATGGATGCAGTGGCCAACGCCCCCAAGGAGGAACTGATGACCGTTGAGGACGTGGGAGAGCGCGTCGCCGACAGCATTATCGACTACTTCAACAACACCGAAAACCTGGAGATCCTCATGCGCCTGCGCGATGCCGGTCTGCAGTTCGAAATCAACAGAGATCAGAACCAGCCTGTGTCACAGAAACTTGCGGGCAAAAGTATCGTCGTGAGCGGCGTCTTCACCGTCCCGCGCGACACCATCAAGGAGCTCGTCGAGCAGAACGGCGGCAAAAACGTCTCCTCTATCTCGAAGAATACCTCTTTCGTCCTCGCCGGCGAGAAAATGGGGCCGGAGAAACGGAAAAAAGCGGAGTCGTTGGGGATTCCGATTGTGTCGGAGGAGGAGTTCCTTGGGATGATACGATGAAGGAAGCGATGAAAGACGATGAAAAACGATGAAAAACGATGAAAGACGATGAAGGAAGCGATGAAAAACGATGAAAAGCGATGAAAAACGGGTATCGACACTATGGCCGATACCCGTTCTATTTTCAAGTTTCAGATTTCAAGTTTTAATTTTCTATTTTCGCATCTGAGAGTGTGAAACTGCCGTCGGCGTTGAGGGTGACTTTCGCGCTAATGGTGGGCATATCGTCGTAGTGGAGGACTTTGCCGGTCACGAAGCTCACGCCGGGAGTGGCACGGACATATACGTTTTCGCCACTGATGTCGTAGGAGAGTTGTTCGCCGAACCACAGGGCATCGTCGTAAAAGTCGCCCATATCCTTCACCGTATTGGTCACCGTAACCGGTTCCTGATCTCCGCAATAAAGCGTAATCTTCTCGCCCTTAATGGAATACTTCAGTTGATTACAGAGAGCCTGCTGCATCTCGTATGGGTCGATGGTGGCGGCGATTGTTGCGGGTCCGTTTTCAGGAAACTTGATCTGATAAAGACGTTCCACATGTACACCCGTGCCTTCCATAGGGATGCCCGTGAGCCAGAGGCAGCCGTTAGCCACATCATAGCGGGCCGTAGGGTTGTTTCCGTGTCGGATGTTGGCGAGGATAGTCGCCCGACTCTCCTTTGCCACCACAATACCGAAACCATCGGAAGAGGTGACCGAATCGCAACGCACCAGACTCCACACCGCGACCTTATTGACGGTGTCAAGCAGGAGGTTCTCAAAATTGCTGTCCAGCACATGGCGGTCCAGCGTCGCATTGACCATTTCGGAGGCAGCGCCCTCTTTCACAGGTTCTTCCAAAACACCCTTGACGGGTTTCGTTTCCACTTTCTTGCCTTTGCAGGAAACGGCGACCGCAGCGGAGACAGTCAGCAGCACACAGATTGCAATAAGATTTCGAATTTTCATTATTACTAGATTTTGATTATACGCTTAATTACCAATAGTTTAGGGTTTAAGGTTTCAGGATGAAAACTGGACGCGAAAATACAACAAAAAATGTACTTTTGCACTTCCACAAATTTCATTTCAATGAAACGTCTGACCCTACTGTTTTTTGCGCTATCCCTGACGCTGTCATCTTTCGCGCAGTGCCCCAGATCCGATGGAGAACCCATCATCATCGACTTCACCGGCAAGTTCGTGCAACCCAACTGGGAAGCCCTTAACCAGCGCGGCTATCCGCAGTGGTTCCGCGACGCGAAACTCGGCATCTTCATCCATTGGGGACTCTACTCCGTGCCCGCGTATGCCTCCAAGGAGGGCTACGGCGAGTGGTTCTACCGCGGTCTAATGCAACGCGTGCCTGAACGGATGCGCATCATGAGCCTCTACGCCGACACCACGAAACCGACATTCGAGCAATATTCCGAACTCACAAAATACTGGCATGCAGAACTCTGGAATCCCGACGACTGGGCGCAGATGTTCAAGGATGCTGGTGCGCAGTACGTCGTCCTCGTTACCAAGCACCACGATGGCTACTGTCTGTGGGACAGCAAGTTCCAGCCCGAATGGAACAGTGTGGTGAGCGGCCCGAAGCGCAACATCGTGGAGGAACTGACGAACTCAGTGCGCGACAAAGGACTGCGGATGGGCTTCTACTATTCGCTACCCGAGTGGACCAACCCGCTCCACATCTGGATGCAGGATCCCGATGACTCCATCAGCGACTACGTTAACGACTATATGGTGCCGCAGTTCAAGGAGTTAGTGGAACGATACAAGCCCGACCTCCTCTTCTCCGATGGTGACTGGAACAACACGGCCGATCAGCTGCGCTCGCCGTACCTCATCAGCTGGTACTACAATACCGTGGGTCCCGACGCAATCGTCAACAACCGCTGGGGCAACGGCACCAAGCACGGCTTCCTGACGCCCGAGTACAGTGCGGGTATCGCCAACACGGAAATTCCGTGGGCCGAGTGCCGCGGACTTGGTCGCAGCTTCGGTCTGAACCGCAACGAGGATTTAGACAACTACATGACCGACAAGGAGTTAATTCAGCATTTCGTGGAATTGGTAGCCAACGGCGGCGGCCTCACCCTCAACGTAGGCCCTTACGCCGACGGCACCATCCCGCTCATCCAGCAGGAACGCCTGAGAGCGCTCGGCAAATGGTTAGAGATTAACGGAGAGGCCATCTATGGGACAATACCGTATGAGATTCCGTGCCAACGGGAGAGATGTGTAACCCAAATGCCTTCGTCTAAAACCATCGACTTCGATTGGGTTCGGAATGCACCGCTACGCAACGTAAGTACGGATCATTTCACGATCCATTGGGACGGAGATGTCGTGATTCCTGAAGACGGGGAATACACACTAACACTGACTGCTGATGACAAAGCTTTTGTTTACAGAGAGACGACCAACAAAAAATGGGAGACCTTGCTTCGTTACAATAAAGACACCTTGGAGAATCCTCAATCACAAACCGTATTGACGCTTCACAAAGGTGATATATTACCCCTTCTTGTTGAATTCCAAGAAAAGGATTTAGAGGCCTCCATCTCATTGAAGTGGAGCAAAGATGGCGAAAAACCGACTCCCATTCTCGCCGATTGGAATGGGGGAATATATTGGGATAAAACCGTACGATGTTTCACCGTCAAAGAAGGCAGCTTCTACATCATCGAGTTCGAGCGTCCCGACCCGTACAAACCGTTAGTCATCGAGAACATGCCCAAACTGAAACCCAAAGAGGAAATGATCCTGTTAGGCACAGAGTATGAGGTAGACTTTCATGGCTACAAAGGTCAGGCATACAACATGTTGAAATGGAAGCAGGACAGAAAAGGCACCGTCACCATCGACTTCTCAGCCATAGACCCAATGAAGCTTAACGAGTTGGAAAACGCCTGGGTAATACGGGTCATTGACCCCGATGAACTGTACCCTACCCGCTAACTGCTAACTGCTAACTGCTAACTCCCTCTACCCTGCCGCGTGCAACGTTTTCGGCATCAGCTTGGCACAATGGTTAATGATGTCGCGTGCGACCTCAAAGCCAGCATCAGACACCTTTTTCTGCTTGCTACCATCATAGCCCATGTACAAATGCAAGGTCTCATAGCCATTATTCAGATACTGTAAGAGCTTTCTGTCACGCTTCCCCGCGACCTCCCTGTACTTTTCTATCGAGGGCCGGCCTCTACCCTTGCGCACATGCAACACTGCATCAAGCGCTATCAGGCAACCCTTCCAAAGGATGTCGCCAGCGGTCTTAACATATTTGCTGTCCATATAAGACTTTGTATCAGGATCATACATTGCCTTTTGAATAACTTCTTCTGCGTTGGCCACGTATCTGTGGGCCTCTTTGATTGGATCTTGATATTCCATTTTAATGGTTATTGGTTATTGGTTATAGGTTATTGGTTATAGGTTATTGGTTATTGGTTAACGGTTATTGGTTAACGGTTAGGGGCTGATGTAGAGACGTTTCATGAAACGTCTCTACGGTTAAACGACATACGATCAATATTTACGGTGCAAAAATACAACAAAAACAAGCGCTTGTCAAGGGTTTTTGAAAATAATTTTTATCAATGAAAATCAATATATTATCAATTTTCAGCAAGGAATATTTACAATTATTTGTTAAAATAATTTTTGATTTTCGCAAAATTTCGGGACATTTACGTCGTAGAGACGCGCCATGGTCTTAGAGACGTTTCATGAAACGTCTCTACCGGAGGTACCCGTACCGTTTCCCGTTCTGCATCAGCATCGTCACGGTGAGCACGAGGGCGGCACATTCGGCGAAGATGATGGCGAACCAGATGCCGTTGACTCCGAAAAGTGCGGGCAGCAACAACACCGCCAAGGTTTCGCAAACCATCGTGCGATTCGTGGAGATGAGCGCGGACACCAGTCCGTTGTTCAATGCGGTGAAGAAGGCTGAGGCGTATCCGTTGAAACCCATCAACAGGAACGAGATGCCGTATATCCGTAGAGCGTGGGTTGTAAGTGCTAACAGATCAGGATCATAGCCGACGAAAACCTGCGACGAAGGACGAGCCAGCAGCTGCGCAAACAGGAACTCCGTCAGCCCCATAATCCCAATCAGCATCATACTTTTGGTAAAGACGTTCCGCAACTCATCGCGGTTGCCCGCCCCGTAATGGAAGCTGACAATCGGACCCGAGCCCATACCATAGCCGATATTGACAGCGGCGAAGATGAACGCCACATACATCACCACGCCGTATGCCGCCACGCCATTTTCTCCTATATATCTCATCAGCTGGTAGTTATAGAGCATCGCCACCATCGCGGCCGAAATATTCGAAAAGAACTCGCTGATGCCGTTGAAGCAGGTCTGCCGCAACGCCGCACCGTCGAACACGGGACGACCCAGCTGCAGACGGGATTTGTTCGGAACGATGAAATAGACCAACGGAATGGTTGCGCCCGACAGCTGCGACAGTGCCGTAGCCCACGCCGCGCCCTTCAGTCCCCAGCCGAAACCCGCAATGAACAGGGCATCCAACGCCATATTCAACCCGCCGGCAATAAGGGTTACAATCAGGCCGAGATTCGGCTTCTCCGCCGCAATGAGCATCGAATGGAACATGATCTCCAGCATGAAAAACGGCATTGCCAGAAGCAATATCCGACCGTACATCACGCACTCGCCCAACAAGGCCTCGTCCGCGCCCAGCAGGATAGAAACCTCGTCGAGGAACGGCCATCCTATAGCGGCAAAAAGCACACCGCAAATCGCCCCGAGATAGACCAGCATGGAGAAAATGCGGTTGGCCTCAACAGGCTTCCCCTCCCCCAACGTCTTAGCAATCAACGCCGTACCGCCCGCCCCGAAGACAAAACCGATTACGCTCAAGAACATGATAAAAGGGAAAATGAGGTTGAGAGCGGCGAAAGAGGTCGTGCCCGCGAAATTGGAAACGAAGAAGCCATCCACCACGCTGTAAATCGAGATGAACACCATCATCACCATGGAAGGCACGGTGAAGCGCAGCAACTTCCCTATCGTGAAGTGGTCGGAAAGGAGGATCGGTCGTTTCATACAGGGCGCAAAAATACAATTTTTAGGCAATAGGCAACAGGCAATAGAAACCCTCATTCATAATTCATAATTCTACATTCTACATTCTTCATTCTTCATTCTACATTCTACATTGAAAAAGAAATTGTATCTTTGCCCTTTCAAATCTTGAAACTTAAAACCCAAACAATATGAACATCAAAAACTACATTCAAGAGAACGAACAACGTTTCTTAAACGAACTTTTCAGCCTGCTGCGCATCCCGTCCATCAGCTCGGAGAGCGAGCACAAGGGCGACATGGTGCGCTGCGCCGAGCGTTGGAAGGAGCTGGTCATGGAGGCTGGCGCCGACAGCTGCGAAATCTATCCTACTGAGGGCAACCCCATTGTCGTGGGTCAGAAGATGGTCGATCCCAACGCCAAGACCGTGTTGGTCTATGGTCACTACGATGTGATGCCCGTCGATCCCATAGAACTCTGGAACACAGAGCCTTTCGAGCCCGTCATCAAGGACGGCAAGATCTGGGGACGCGGTGCAGACGACGACAAGGGTCAGTCCTTCATGCACGCGAAGGCATTCGAGTACATGGTAAAATCCGGCAGTCTCAAGTGCAACGTCAAGTTCCTGCTTGAGGGCGAAGAGGAAATCGGCAGCACGCAGCTCTACGACTTCTGCACGCAACATGCCGACCTGCTCAAGTGCGATGTCATCCTCATTTCCGACACGGGCATGATCGCCACCGACACGCCCTCTATCACCGCCGGTCTGCGCGGCCTCTGCAACATGATCGTGAAGGTCACCGGTCCGAACCGCGACCTCCACTCCGGCATCTTCGGCGGCGCAGTCGCCAACCCTATCAACGTGTTGTGCGACCTCATCTCCGGCCTTATCAACGACAAGGGCGAGGTCACCATCCCCGGCTTCTATGACGATGTAGTGGTGCTCTCCAAAGAGGAACGCGAACTCATCGCGCAGGCTCCGTTTAACGAAGAGGAGTACAAGAAATCGTTGGATGTCAAGGAATTGTACGGCGAAGAAGGTTACAGCACCATCGAGCGCACGGGCATCCGTCCGAACTTGGGCGTGTGCGGCATCGAAGGCGGCTACACCGGCGAGGGCTTCAAGACCGTTTTGCCCGCCACGGCTTCCGCCAATATCTCCATGCGCTTGGTCGCCAACCAGGATTCCCACAAGATTGCGGAGCTCTTCCAGAAGCACTTCGAGAACATCGCGCCCGACTACGTGAAGGTGGAGGTAATCCCCGCACACGGCGGCGAAGCTTACCGTTGCGGCATGGACGTGCCTGCATATCAAGCTGCCGAGAAGGCATACATGGATGTCTATGGCAAACGTCCGATCCCGACCTACAGCGGCGGCAGCATCCCGATCGTGGCGCACTTCGAGAAAGTGCTAGGCGTGAAATCCATCCTCTGCGGCTTCGGTCTCGCCGAGGACAACATCCACTCTCCAAACGAGAACTATAAGCTCGAACATTTCCGCAAGGGAATTGAAGTAATCACCCACTTCTACGAACATTTCTGCGAATAGTGTATAACCGAAAAAAGTGTATCTTTGCCGACAAATTTTTGAATTAGTAACTATCAATATATCAGTATGAAGAATACACCGATTCCCGCAGAAATTGTGGATAAGAAAGTCGCTGAAAGCGGCATCAGCAGCGTTGGCAAAGCCTCCATCCGTGAGGTGAAACGTCTGATCAACGAAATCGAGCAGGCTTCCGGCAAGGAGTTTGTGCGTATGGAGATGGGCATCCCCGGTCTTCCGCCGTGCTCCGTGGGCGTGGAGGCACAGATCGAAGCCCTGAAGAAGGGCGTCGCCGCCATCTACCCTGACATCGAGGGCATTCCCGCCCTGAAACAGGAAGCTGCACGCTTCGTCAAGAACTTCATCGACCTCGAGGTCGAGCCCGAAAACTGCATCCCGACCGTCGGTTCCATGATGGGCGGTATGGCTGGCTTCATGACCTTCGTGCGTTGTCGCAAGGAACGCGACACCACCCTCTTCATCGACCCCGGTTTCCCTGTGCAGAAGCAGCAACACCGCGTCATGGGCCTCAAATACGAGACCTTCGACGTCTATAACTTCCGCGGTCCGAAGCTTCGCGCCAAACTGGAGAGCTACCTCGAGAAGGGCAACATCCACACCATCATGTACTCCAACCCCAACAATCCTTCCTGGATCTGTTTCACCGAGGAGGAGCTGCAAATCATCGGCGACATGGCCAACAAGTACGACGTATTCGTCTTCGAGGATCTCGCCTATTTCGGCATGGACTTCCGCCAGAACATCTCCGCACCGGGCATTCCGCCCTACCAGCCGAGCGTCGGCAAGTACACCGACAACTATGCCCTGCTGATCTCCGGTTCCAAGGCATTCAGCTATGCCGGTGAGCGTATCGCCCTGATGATTATGTCCAAAAAGCTCTACAACAGAGAGTTCGACGACCTGGAGCCCTACTTCAAGATGAAGAAGCTCGGTCGCGCCATCATCTACGGCACGGTCTATGCTATCAGTTCCGGCGTTGCGCACTCCGCACAGTACGCCATGGCCGCCATCCTCAAGGCCTGCAACGACGGCACCTACAACTACATCGAAGATGTGAAGGAGTACGGCGAGAAGGCCGCCATCATGAAGAAGATATTCACCGACAACGGCTTCGAGATCGTCTATGACAAGGACGGCGACAAACCGCTGGCCGACGGTTTCTACTTCACCGTGGCTTACCCGGGCATGACCAGCGACGAGCTGCTGCACGAATTCCTTTACTACGGCGTAAGCGCCATCTCCTTAAGCACTTGCGGCAGCGAGCGCAACGAAGGCCTCCGCGCCTGCGTCTCCCTGACCCCGCGCAGACAGTTCCCGATCTTGGAAGAGAGATTGAAACTGTTCAAGGAGAACCACTGATTCAATGTAGAATGAAAAATGTAGAATGTAGAATAACGGGGGACTCGGAAGGGTTCCCCGTTTTAGTTAGCAGTTAGCAGTTAGTAGTTAGCAGTTTACGGGGATTCGGAAAGGTGCAGCATCAATACGTGCAGATACGCGAGATACGCGGGGATAAAACCACGCGAGATACGCGGAAAGAAAAGCGGCGGACGTGTCAGTTTCGTCCGCCGCTGTCATACGTTGTGTTACTGATTGCATCTGTAGAAGTCCATGCCTGCCTCTTCATTGAGCTTGTCTTGCATGGCCTTGCACTCTGCTTTGGTTGAAGTCTCATCTTCGTAAGCGGGTGGTGTGATGTGCGCGACATCCGTCTTGACGTAGCAATGGCAACCCGTTTTGTTGCATGAGGTGGACACAACTGCCAGCATGAAAACTGCGGACACTAAAACCAATACTTTTTTCATTTTATTCTCAAAGGACTTCTGGATGATATAATATAGATGATTGTGATCCTCTTCGCGGAAGTCCGTGTCACGAAGACATCGGCAACCACCTTCGTTAATGGGTTCAGTGCTTTTTATTAATAGATACGTGTAGATACGCGAGATACGCGGAGAAAAACTACGCGAGATACGCGACTCCTATTGATTTCTCACTCCGTGATTTTGTCAATATAGTTATCTGATCCGCGGTACATCAGGAAATATACCGCGTCGTCCGTCACTTTGATCAATTGGTCAAAATACTCACCGTATGACATGGTCTTACGCGGATTGGATGGTGCGTAAAGGATTTTGGGCTCAAAGTTCAAGTCGTTCTCCAAACGACCCATCACGATGCAACGGGGTTCAGGCTTCGTGAATACCAGCCGATTCCATTTGCTGGGATTCCGGCTTCCGTAATTACTCTTGTTTCCATTGTATAACAACCAAACATCACCCTTCCATTCGAAAATCACTGGAATGTCCTGGTGGTTACCTCCACCGTCGACACATGAGTAAGGCAAAACGGCGGAATTCAGCATATCGCCCTTGTTATCAAAAAGATACAAGTAAATATTCTGATAATAGTTGTTGATGTGGACAGCTCTACCATCTGACCACATTTCCTGCGAATGACGATAGGCCAGCACCATAACGCGACCATCTTGCAATGACAATACCATGCCAGGTTCAAACCCCACATCCTTCATTTCCGCTTCGTATGAAATGTTTTCAGGCACAGACGGTTTTTCTGATTCAAAGAAATTCTCGCCCTGCAATACACCTTCTTCATCAACCAAGATGGTCGCAACACCCTCTTTCGTCTCGCCAAAGATGAAGAACCGGTCGTTTTTGCCAGGCAACATCCTCGCACAAGGATTGAAAATTTCACGGCTGTTATCTGTCAGTTCATCAGGGACAACA
>Ga0310694_10006196_pt1 | contig 11321 bp, 10 predicted proteins | sample 174DNAGHGhighgp2_FD_203884 | JGI IMG/M metagenome (GOLD analysis project Ga0310694, IMG submission 203884) | Sheep rumen microbial communities from Palmerston North, Manawatu-Wanganui, New Zealand - 1742 DNA GHGhigh gp2 (v2) (version 2) | ecosystem: Host-associated > Mammals > Digestive system... | reverse complement strand
CTGCGTAATGTTCATACTCCCGACGAGCGTCTGCTCATCCCAACTGTCCAAATGGTTTGGGATCATCTCATCGACATACTGAAGAATATCCCTAAGAAATAAAAGGGCTTATACGAAATAGACAATTTATATAAGCCCCTTGTTGGGTGATGACAAAACAAAAAAGAAAAGGAAGCTTCTCGCTTCCTTTTCCTTTTTTTATCCATTATTCACTGGCAGTTCGAGCCACTTAACGTAGCAGAAATCCTGTCGGTGTGGAAGGTGCTTGTTTTTCGGATACATACGAACGGCACTCTTATATTGTCCGGCCTGCTTGGGAGAGTGCTTCACCTCGAAGGTATAGTTGTTACCCTCATGACCAACCATCTTAAGTGGCTCGATAGAGTACACGTGCTCCTCGCCATTCTTGTCGACGCAAACGTTAACCTTCTCCAGGGCAACGGCATCATTGAGGCCCTGCTCATTGATGACAAAGCGAAGCGTGTACTCCTCGTCAGTCAGATGCAGACTAGCCGGAGCTGTCGTCTCAGCAGAAACCACACTGATAGCATCCCAGCGCTCGGCAACGGTCTCCTTCCACTGAGCAATATCCTTAGCCAGACGGTAGTTGTCCTTGGAGAGCTCCTTGAAGCGCTTGGCCTGCTTCTCATAGAACTTCGAATAGTAATCGTCGAGCTGACGCTTCATCGTGTAGTGAGGCGCAATCTGGGCGATAGAGTTCTTGATGACCTTGATCCAGCCCTTAGAGATACCCTTTTTGTCCTTATTATAATAAAGAGGTATGATCTCGTTCTCCAACAGGCCATAGATAGTAGCGGCGTCGAGCTGATCCTGATAGCCCTGGTTCTGATAGGTACGTTTCTCGGTAAGCGCCCATCCGGCACCCTCGCGATAGCCCTCGAGCCACCAGCCGTCCTTCACGGAAAGGTTCACAACACCATTCATCTCAGCCTTCTCACCAGAAGTACCTGATGCCTCCAAAGGACGCGTCGGCGTGTTCATCCAGATATCAACACCTGAAACAAGACGGCGAGCCAGCAGGAAGTCGTAGTCCTCAAGGAAAATTACCTTACCCAGGAATTCTGGACGCTGTGAGATTTCGTATATACGCTTGATGAGTCCCTGACCTGCACCGTCTGCAGGATGAGCCTTACCTGCGAAGAGGAAGATGACTGGATGTTCAGGATCGTTGACAATCTTTGCCAGGCGAGCCTCATCGGTGAAAAGAAGATGAGCACGCTTGTAGGTAGCAAAGCGGCGGCAGAAGCCAATTACCAATGCGTTAGGATTCATATTTTCGAGCAAGTTCACTACACGCGAGGGGTCACCCTGATTCTTTAGCCATGTTTCACGGAATTGCTCCTTAATATAGTCGAAGAGTTTCTTCTTCAAGGCCATACGGGTCTCCCAAACCTCCTCATCAGGACAGTCATAGATACCATGCCAGATTTCCTCGTTAGACTGGTCACTCATGTGTTTCTCATCGAAATACTTGGCATAGACCTTACGCCACTCGGTAGCACACCATGTTGGGAAATGCACACCGTTAGTCACATAGCCCACGTGGTTCTCCTCGGGGAAGTAGCCGTTCCAGATTGGAGCGAACATCTTCTGGCTGACCCAACCATGAAGCTTGGACACGCCATTGACCTCCTGACAGGTGTTGCAGGCGAAGGTCGACATACAGAACTTCTCACCATGATCGTCAGGATTGGTGCGGCCCATGCCGATGAACTCATCCCAGGTGATACCCAATTTCTGGGGATAGCCACCCATGTACTTTCCGAAGAGACCCTCGTCGAAATAGTCGTGACCTGCGGGAACCGGAGTATGGACGGTATACAGACCAGAGGCACGTACCAACTCGAGAGCCTGATTGAATGACAATCCGTCTTCATCGATATAGTCAACCAGACGCTGCAGATTGCAGAGTGCGGCATGACCCTCGTTGCAATGGTAGACATCCTTCTTGATGCCCAGCTTCTTCAGCAGCAGCATACCACCGATACCAAGCAGGATCTCCTGCTTCAGACGGTTCTCCCAGTCACCACCATAGAGGCTGTGAGTGATGGGCTTGTCGAAATCGGAGTTCATCTCGTTGTCGGTGTCGAGCAGATAGAGGCTGACACGACCCACGTTGACACGCCAGACATAAGCGTGAACCATATAGTTGGTATAAGGCACGTCGATTACCAGGGGATTACCCTTTTCATCGAGCTGACGCTCAATGGGAAGCGAACCGAAGTTCTGACTCTCGTATTTGGCAATCTGCTGTCCGTCCATCGACAGACTCTGTGTGAAATAGCCGAAACGATAGAGGAAACCCACGGCACACATGTCGACATTAGAGTCGGAAGCCTCCTTGACATAGTCGCCGGCGAGCATACCCAGACCACCAGAATAGATCTTCAGTGCTGAGTGCATACCATACTCCATGCAGAAGTAAGCAACTGACGGGCGTGTGGTGTCGGGCTTTACATCTACATACTGACGGAACAGTTCGTAAACGTTCTTAATGCGCTTCATCAGCGTCTTATCCTTCATAATCTCTTCTTTACGCGCAAAAGTGAGACGCTCCAGCAACATCACGGGGTTATGTTTCACCTCATGATAGAGTTCGGGGTCAAGGTCACGAAACAAGTCGCGAGCTTCGTAGTTCCATACCCACCACAGGTTGTGGGCAATCTCATCCAGACACTTCAGCTGTTCTGGAAGACTTGATTTCACTGTCAGCTCCTTCCACTGCGGAGCATTCGCATAGTCTGCTTTTATTTTCATCGTTGTGAATTTTTTGCCCTCTGTTTCAGAGGGGTGGGGTTCTGAACATATATCCATTTCCCCGTGTTAATTGTTATTTTGTTTAGTTGTTTTTATCTTAGGCATTTCATGAGTTCTGACGTTCCTGAGCCTTGCGCAGGGCAATGTCATATGCCTGTTCGTAGTACTGGATGAACTCGCTCCAGAGCGCTTTCTTCGACAGTGCATCAGCATGACGACGACAACTGTCGATTTGTTTCTTTGTATATCCTGAAAATGCGGCCACCGTATCTTTTATAGCGTCAGCCACCTCAGAGTAGTTATAGTCGGTACGATGAATAACTTTCACACCATCTTCAATCTCGCCATAATGACCGAACACACTGTTAGCCCACAAGCCAAAGCCTGCCAGGTCGGTAGTGATACATGGCACTTTAAAGGCTACAGCCTCTAATGGTGTGTATCCCCAAGGCTCGTAATAAGAGGGGTAGATGCACAAGTCGTTACCTAACACGACATCGTAATAGGTCATATTTACAATACCGTCGTTTCCGTCGAGGTAACATGGCAGGAAAATAACCTTTACACGTTCGTCCTTACGATTATGCATGTCGAAATATTTCATCATTCCCAACACGTTGTCATGACTCATATTATGCAGCCAATGCGTTACCTGAGGCACCTCTAATGGTGTGTCGTAAGCCTTGCCACTCTTCAGACGATCCTGAAGATCTTTACGTGGTTCACCAACCCATCCAGGAACCTCGATGAAAGCAACTACGTTTTTCTTCAAGTCTTTGTCGCGCAAGAGTCGGTTCATAGCTTCGACAAATACGTCAATACCTTTATTACGGAACTCATATCGACCACTGGTGGAGATAATGAGTGTGTCATCACCGAGGTTTTCACCAAGGAGCGCATTTGCCACAGCGAGCAGTCGCTGACGTGCAGCCTTACGCTTTCGAGTGAAGACTGCTGGTGCTGGCACGAAACTATTATCAAAACCATTTGGCAAAACTACGTCAACAGGTTTGTCGAGCAATTCTCTACACTCATTGGCAGTGATGTCACTCACAGTAGTGAAACAATCGACATAATGAGCCGTTTGTTTCTCTATGGAGTGCTTGCTCTGCATATTAAGTTCACCGGCCATCTGATCACCGTTATATGCAAACAGATAGTCGTAGAGTGGTTTCTGATTACCTGCTATACTACGTCCGATGCTTGTAGCATGTGTAGTGAAAATTGTACCTATCTGTGGCAAGCGGTTGTTAATGTAAAGTGCCCCCAAGCCACACATCCACTCATTGGCATGGTAGATGGCATTGAGAGAAGACTGCTGAGTGTTTAGCCATTGATAGAGACTTTCCACCACTAAACCAGCAGCATAGCTGAACATGGAGGCCTCATCATAGTCACCATAGGCATGCAAACTATCTACTTGGTAATGTTCCCACAGCCATCCATAGATGTCATTTTTTTGTTCAAAATAGGGAGTGAAATCAACCAACACAGAGATTGGTGCTCCTGGCACCTTCCAACGACCGACTCTAACCTTCAGACCGCTATCAACAGCCTTCTGTCGCCAATCAGCCAACAACGCTTTGTCCTCAGTAAAATAGGGACTTTCTTTCTTTTTCCAAAAATCAGGGCCAATAAATATCACCCTGTCCTGCATCATATCCTGCAACGTCTTTGCACGTGTAGAAAGAACGGTGTAAATACCACCGACTTTATTACAAACTTCCCAGCTTGACTCAAAGATATAGTCAGGTTTCAGTAATCCTTTTTTCATCCTTTATACGTATAACGGCCACAAAGGTACTTAAAAAAATCATAAATCTTCTCATATTTTGCATATATTTTCATAAAATCTTCTGATTAATTGATTTATATTTGCTAACTTTGCGCTACAAACAAAGCAAGGAGATGATAATAAGATTTTTTTCTGCCACGGCAACCTTTCTTATGCTGGCATTAACAGTACAGGCTCAGAGCAGTCAGCCTTTCAAAGGATATTTCGTCAACGACGAATACAATGTTTATATGCACATCAACCTTTATGGTGAAGGAATGAACATACCAGACCACGATTTGTTCGGACCATTGCCAGGCTATCTGGCTAAAAAACATAACGGGTTCTACTGGCTCATCACAGAGGCTGACGTGAAAGATAACAAGAAAGCTGAAATACAGCTAATTAACGACTACGGAAGTGAGGACCTGACAGCTACGCTTCGCCTGCCAAATGACTCAACACTCGTTTTAGAACAAGGTGCAGGCAGCACCATCAAGGTACCCAAAGACGGGAAATGGCAGAAGCTGCCTGGTAAACTGACTTTTAAACGTAAATAGACACACGCACAGAACCCTTATGATAACACATCCTATAGCCAAGGTCAATCTTGGGCTGAACGTTGTAGAACGCAGAAACGACGGTTACCATAACCTTGAGACCGTGTTCTACCCTGTCCCCATAAGCGACACGCTCGAAGTCAACATCGTTACAGCTAACGACACGCAGGAATACGACTGTCAACTGACACTGAAAGGTATGTCCATAGAAGGCGACAGCCAGAAGAATTTGATTGTCAAGGCATACGAATTGCTAAAGGCTGATTATCCACACATGCCTCGCGTGCGCGCGATATTAAATAAATGTATTCCCACTCAGGCAGGAATGGGTGGTGGTTCCAGTGACGGAGCATACATGTTATGCATGCTCAACCAACTGTGCGAGTTAGGGTTAAACAAGAGTCAACTTATAGGTTATGCAACACGGCTGGGGGCTGATTGTGCCTTTTTCATTGACCCATTACCACAATATGCTGAAGGTATAGGCGAACGGCTGCAACCCATAACACTACAGTTGAAAGGATGGCATTTTGCCGTTGTACGACCCGACATACCTGTTTCCACGCGCGAAGCTTTTGCTTTAGTTACACCCCAAAAACCAGAACGTTGCTGTTATGACATAGTAAAACAGCCGGTGGAGACTTGGCGCGAACAACTTGTCAACGACTTTGAAGCAAGTGTCTTTGCACAACATCCGGAAATAGGGCATGTCAAGCAACAGCTCTATGACATGGGTGCGGTATATGCAGCCATGAGCGGATCGGGCAGTGCGTTGTTCGCACTCTTTCGTCAACAGCCACCTGTTGAGCAGTCTTTCCCTAACATGTTTACCTACACCACTCTACTCTGATGGACAAACCCGAAAAAATAATACTGGGCATTGACCCTGGAACCAATATCATGGGTTATGGAATCATACGCGTGGTAGGCAACAAGGCTGAAATGATAACCATGGGTGTCATTGACCTCAGAAAGTTTGGTGATGCCTACCTGAAATTGGGTCATATCTTCGAACGCGTCACTGGAATCATAGATGCCTACCTACCAGACGAGATGGCCATTGAAGCACCTTTCTTCGGTAAGAATGTACAATCGATGCTGAAACTTGGGCGAGCACAAGGAACAGCTATCGCAGCAGCCATCCACCATGGCGTACCTATCCATGAGTATGCCCCAATGAAAATCAAAATGGCCATCACAGGTAATGGAGCAGCATCGAAGGAACAGGTGGCAGGCATGTTGCAACGCATGCTCAAACTCACTGACGACGATGTCAATACATTTATGGACGCCACCGACGCATTGGGAGCAGCCTATTGCCACTTCCTACAGATGAGTCGTCCGGAATCAACAGCACACTATCGTGGATGGAAAGATTTTGTAAACAAGAATAAAGACCGTATTAAATAACCAACACAACTGCATGATAACTGCTATTGTAGGCCGCAATGCAAGCGGCAAAACCCAATATGTGGAACAAATGCGTCGCAACATAGCCAGCGACACCCTTCGTTACGTAGCGTTCCGCGACTCCTACGGTTCCATAGCCGATGGAGCATACTATTTACAACAGCGATGGAACCAGCATGACATAGACCCAGAGACTCCGATGGTCAATGGTCAACCACTCATCAGTCTATCATCGGGCGAGTTAAGACGCTATCAACTACGCAAGGCACTGGCCAGCCATCCAAAAACGCTTATTCTGGACAACCCTTTTATAGGATTAGATGCGGAGACACGTCAACAACTGCGTACCCATCTACTACACATTGCCAACGAAGAGTCCCTTGACCTCTATCTTGTCATTGCCAAAACCGATGACCTGCCAGACTATGTTGAACAGGTTATAGACATGGACAATGATGGCAAAACAATGACCCTCAAAGAGTATCTTGCACAACTGCCGGAATTGCCTGCCCATGTGCTCAACCATGAAAAAAGGCAGGCCATCATAGACCTGCCTACTAATATGAATGACTACCATGCTGAAGAAGTAGTCTGCATGCATGATGTCTGCATACGTTATGGTGAACGAACCATCCTCAAAGACCTCTCATGGACCGTCCGTAATGGAGAGCGATGGGCACTGTCAGGACAAAACGGTTCCGGCAAATCTACTCTTTTGTCGCTTGTATGTGCAGACAACCCACAGGCTTATGCCTGCGACATTACTCTCTTCGGCTATCGTCGTGGACAGAGTGGTGAGACCATCTGGGACATTAAACGCCACATTGGCTACGTCTCTCCTGAGATGCATCGCAGCTACCATCGTAATCTGCCTGCCATACATATTGTGGCGAGTGGACTCAAAGACACCGTTGGTCTCTACGTGCGGCCTAACGAACAGGAACTGAAGCAGTGCCAATTCTGGATGAACATCTTTGGAATTGAAAACTTAGCTAACCGTAGCTTCATCACTCTCTCCAGTGGCGAACAAAGGCTCGTGCTATTAGCACGAGCCTTTGTAAAGGACCCGGAGTTACTCATATTAGATGAACCACTCCATGGTTTGGATCTTGTGAACCGCCGTCTGGCCAAAGACATTATCGAGGCCTTCTGTGAGCGAAAGAACAAGACACTTATCTTTGTCACCCACTACCAAGAGGAACTACCTTTGTGTATCACCAATCACCTTGAGCTACATTATTCGCGTTCAATGTAGTTGATGCCATGATATTGGCCAGAAGCCAGACGACCGGCTAAGCTGACGAAAGCATCAAGGTTCTCACGGCGGTTGGCTTCTGCATCACTGGTAATCGAAGCCTTTTCTGGTGTTTCTTGCAACAAAGTAAGGTCATTACTCAACTGGTACAGGGGAGTGATAGAACCATTGGCTACCCTACTGACCAGCAACCACGACTGCTCCTGTGAAGGTGCAAAATAAAGCACGTATGCATATTGCATGTCACCACTGAAGAATGTCACATTCTGATAACCCTCAGGAGTCACCATATAGACAACTGGCTGAGCTGGTGTCTCTGCAGCAACAGCCTCTGCTGGTGCCTGCCAGGTCTGACCGGCAGTCAGTTGCTTGTCCATATCGGTTATATGAACTAAAGCAAGAGCAGTATGACGGTCCCAACCCTCAACACCAAATCGAGACTGATACGGACGTGACATAGCATTCACACCATCTGCCGTATAGTCGGTTCTGACGCTGAACTGGAAGCCATCAGCAACACTAAGCATCTCTGTCTCCTGAGCCGCAGCACTGCTAAACGAGAATAGACAGACAACAAATGACAGACCTGCCAGAAGTCCACGAAAATTCTTATTCATCATAACACTATCCACCAAAGTTGTCATACATGATAGATTCAGGATCAACACCCAGAGAATCAAGCATAGAGACAACAGCCTTCGACATGGGTCCAGGACCACACATGTAATACTCGATATCCTCAGGAGCTTCATGATCCTTCAGGTATGTATTAAGCATTACCTGATGTACGAAGCCCGGTGTATATTTCACGCCAGCAGCATCAGCAGCAGGATCCTCGCGATCAAGTGCCAGATGGAAGTGGAAGTTGGGGAACTCCTTCTCCAGTCCCAGGAAATCATCAAGATAGAACACCTCGTTCAAAGCACGGGCACCATAGAAGTAATGCATCTCACGGTCACGTGTATTCAACGTCTTTGTCATATGCATAATCTGTGCACGCAAGGGAGCCATACCAGCGCCACCACCTACCCAGATCATCTCCTTCTTAGAGTCGAAGTGAGGATGGAAATCACCAAATGGTCCAGACATGATAACTTTGTCACCAGGTTTGAGCGAGAAGATGTAACTTGAAGCAATACCAGGATTGACATCCATAAAGCCACTACGGTCAGGCTTGAATGGTGGTGTCGCAATACGAACAGTAAGCATAAAGACATCACCCTCGGCAGGATAATTGGCCATAGAGTATGCACGGATGGTGGGTTCTGGGTTCTTACACTTCAGGTCAAACATCTTGAACTTCTCCCACGATGGTACATATTCTGGTGTAATAAGCTCACGGTCATAGTCGTTGTAGTCAATACAGTCGAACTGTGGAATCTTAATCTGAGCATACGAGCCAGGGAGGAAGTCCATATGTTCACCTGCAGGCAGCTGCACCTTGAACTCCTTAATAAACGTAGCAACATTTTTGTTGGAAATAACCGTACACTCGTACTCTTTAACACCAAGAATGCTCTCATCTACATGAATTTTCAGGTCACCCTTAACCTTACACTGACAACCTAAGCGCCAGTGGTCCTTGATTTGCTTACGTGTAAAGTGAGGCTTCTCAGAGTCAAGAATCTCTCCCCCACCCTCAAGTACTTGTACCTTACACTGACCGCAACTGGCTTTACCACCACAGGCAGATGGCAGGAAGATTCCATTCTCATTCAATGTTGCCATCAGGTTATTACCCTGGGGCACATTGAGCACCTTATCGTCATTGACGGTAATATTGACATTTCCTGAGGGCGACAGGTATTTCTTTGCCACCAACAGGATAATCACCAGCAAGATGATTACCAGGAGGAAAACTCCTATGCTATATGCTATAAACTGAGCCATATTTTTACTTTTTTACCTTTTTACTTTTTTACCTTTATATGTTCAGTCCAGAGAAACACATCATGGCCATAGCCATGAGACCTACCGTGATGAACACAATTCCCAGACCCTGCAATGGCTTGGGCACATCAGAATACTGCATCTTCTCACGAATAGCACCCATTGCCACAATGGCCAATGTCCATCCAAGACCAGAACCGAATCCATAGATCACAGCATCCCAAACACTTGTAATGGCCTGTGAGTTGGTTGGGTCAAGCAGAATACGCTGCTGCATGAAGAGCGACGCACCCATGATGGCACAGTTAACAGCAATCAGTGGCAGGAAGATACCTAAAGCAGCATAAAGGGACGGTGAATATTTCTCAACCGTCATCTCCACCAGCTGAACCATACCGGCAATAACAGCGATGAAGAGGATGAAGGACAGATAACTCAAATCCACTCCTTCTACTAAGCAGTCAGCTCCTAAGACCTTAGTCTGCAAAAGATAATTAACAGGAACGGTGACGGTGAGCACGAAGGTCACTGCCAGTCCGAGCCCCAACGAAGTCTTCACGGTCTTCGAAACGGCAAGGTAGGAACACATGCCGAGGAAGAAGGCGAAAATCATATTGTCAACGAAAATTGACCTAAACAGTAATGATATTGCGTGTTCCATAACTTATTTCTCCTTATAAAAAAATGCACGATGTACCCAAATCACACAACCAACGAGAATGAGTGCCATAGCTGGCATTGTCATCATACCATTGTTAACATAGCCATCAGGCAACACTTGAAGACCCAACAGGGTACCACGACCAAGCAGCTCGCGCACGGCACCTACGATGACCAATATCATGGCATAGCCAAGACCATTACCCACGCCATCGAGGAACGAAGGCCAAGGCTTGTTCATCATAGCAAAAGCCTCAAGACGTCCCATAAGGATACAGTTTGTAATAATCAGACCAACATAGACAGATAGCTGAACGCTAACGTCATAAGCAAAAGCCTTCAGTATCTGTGACACGATGGTTACAAGAGCTGCAACGACCACCAACTGTACCACAATACGAATGCGGTTCGGTATGGTATTGCGAATGATGGAGATAATCACGTTCGAGAAAGCAGTGATTACCGTTACAGCCAGTCCCATCACAATGGCAGGTTTCAATTGCGAAGTAACAGCCAGTGCAGAGCAAATGCCAAGCACCTGACCCAGTATGGGATGGTCAATATTCAAAGGGTTTGTAAAAACCTCTCTATTCTTTTTGCTAAATAATGCCATAGTTTATTCCTCCTCTGCTTTAAGGTTTACACTGGTAGTATCGGAACCGGCAGTGGTAATAGACTCTGTCTGTTGGCCTATTGCGAAGTTCTTCATATTCTTCATTCCGTCCTTGATCATGGCATCTACGCCGTTGGATGTCAGCGTGGCGCCTGTCACGCAGTCCACTTGTGACTCGGGAGCCTCCACTTTCTTGACAACAGAAAGAATGACATTGCCATTCTCGTCCCAAATCTGCTTACCAATGAACTTCTCCTGCCAAGCCTGAGAATCCTTTATCTCTGCACCCAGTCCGGCAGTCTCACTCTCATGGTTGAAATAGACACCATAGACCTTTCCTTCCTTATCAATAGCCAGGTAACCGCTGATGCCACCCCAAAG
>Ga0310694_10006194_pt1 | contig 11326 bp, 6 predicted proteins | sample 174DNAGHGhighgp2_FD_203884 | JGI IMG/M metagenome (GOLD analysis project Ga0310694, IMG submission 203884) | Sheep rumen microbial communities from Palmerston North, Manawatu-Wanganui, New Zealand - 1742 DNA GHGhigh gp2 (v2) (version 2) | ecosystem: Host-associated > Mammals > Digestive system >... | reverse complement strand
CGCTCCTTTCAGGAAAATCAGGAAGAGGAAACATGCGGGAAGGTGAAGGGGGTGAGGAAGGCGAGGAAGAAGAGGAGGACGTGGAAGACGGGGCGGATGGGGCGTGCAAAGAGGTCTGGGACAGGTTATCTGAGTCGGGTTCGGTATCCAGGAAGGGATATAGGAGGGATTTCCAGTCGCAGGAGCCCTGCGGAAAGGCGGAAAAGAGGGCCGGATCCTGCAGGTTTTTCAGGAAGGGTTCCGCATCCAGGCCCGAGAGGGTACGGAACCAGGAGGAGCGGAAGAAGTCCTCGAGGTCCTGTTTTGCTTCGAGGAGAGGTTTGCGCAGGGGGTAAAGGAGGAGGCGGTAACAGACAGAGCGGTAGTCTTCGACGGCCTGGAGAATGATAGCACCGGCGAGGTCGTTCCAGGGGGTTTGGGAATTTGGCATGGTTCTGTTTCCTTTCGGGGTTGTAAGATTTTGTGTTGTGTTGCTTGTTGGGGACACGATGGGTATAGGTTTCCGATGGACAGTATACAGGATAGGGGGATGATTGTCAATATTATTTGGATAAAATTGTTGCTTATGGGGAACATTAAGGAAAAGTGTTAGGTTTTGATATCACAGGGGATCCTTCACTTCGTTCAGGATGACAAAGTGAAGTAGAAGGAGAATTCATCGCGTGTTGGTGTCGCAGGGAAATGACACCCAGGCGCTTTGGATTCTTCGTGGCGTTTAGGTGTCATCCCGAGCGAAGTCGAGGGATCCCCCGAATTACCATCGGAGTTGATGTATTGGTATCGCAGGGGATCCTTCACTTCGTTCAGGATGACAATTTAGGGTAAAGAAAATAGCCCGGGAAGATCCCGGGCCATGGGATATGCCATTGGATTTGTCAGGCGGCTTCGCGCTTTTCTTCCTTTACGCGGGAGATGATGAGCAGGACGAGGCAGACCATGAGGCCTACCGCGCAGAACGGGCCGGCGGTCTTGAGGGCCGTCTTGATGAAGGAGCCGGAGAGGAGCTTCGGCGTCCTGTACACCACTTTGGTGATGGCCACGGTACCGTCGTTCATCTCGCGCTCGGAATACGCCTTCAGGAAGGCGCTGAACTCATCGGTATACTCGTTCAGCTTCCTGACGATGGAGGCCAGGCCCTTTTCGACGAGGTCCTTCCGGGCGGCGCGCTCTTCATCCGTGAGCACGACCTGCTGTACAGCGGCTTCGGCGGTTTCAGCGGTCTCGGCCGTTTCAGCCGTTTCCCCTTCTTCGCCTTCCGCAGGCGCGGCCGGCGCCGCTGCTTCCGCCTTCACATCCGTTCCGCGGATATCGGACAGCTTCAGCCGCAGTTCGGCCAGTTCCTTGTTATACTGGGCGATCTGGTCTTCAACGTCCTTCTGGGCGGCGACCAGTGCATCGTAGGTTTCGGAGTTTCCGCTGACCTGCTGCAGGGAGTTGCTGGTGGACACATAGATGATGTCGTCACGGCTGTACTTTGCAATCAGGGATTTCATATCGTCCGCTTCCCGGTTCAGTTCCTTCAGGCGGATTTCATATTCCTGGATCTGGTTCTCATACTGGGAAGCGATCCGGTCCTGGTCCATGGACAGGGCGCTGATGGTGACCAGGCCGCTGAGGCGCTGGAGGTCGGAAGTCAGCAGGTTGTTATACTTCGCGGCGATATCCGAGAAGCCTTCGCCGTCCTTCAGGAAATCCGGATTATCTGCTGCCATCTGGTTCGCATAGGATTCATAGCGGGAGGCAGCATCCTGCAGGAGCGTCAGCTGCTGCGGATAGTCATATCCCTTCAGTGTTTCGCCCACCGTATCTTCCGGCAGGAAGGCGGCATAGATCCGCTCGAACCTCGTCCGGAAATTCGCCATAATGGAGGTGAGCAGTGCTTCCAGGTCCTTCCGGGCGATGTTCTTGTCAAAGTCGTTATACAGCGTTACATTGTACAGGGTGGCGTGGTAATCGGCGGCGCTGACCTTGCCGGCGTCGCCGGTCAGCAGGGATTCATAGCCCGTCATCTGGCTGACGATATCCGCCGGATATTCGCCGGAGACGATGATGTTCGCCCGGAGCTGATCCGCGGTGTACTTTTCCGACAGGCCGGTTTCCTGCAGGGCCGCGTTCAGCACGTCGTCCGAGGTGAAGCCCGACAGGTCGAACCGCAGGCCGTTGGGGGCAATGCCCTTGGCCGCGCCGTCAAAGGAGAATTCGATCGTGGATGCGGCGCCGGTACGCCCGGGATCCGCGTTGAAAATGACTACCGCAACGATCAGCCCGATGATGCCGCAGGCAACCAGGGTAATCAGGGTCGTTCTGAGCCAATGCGTCTTTTTCATGCTTCACGCGCCTCCTTTCCGGCCGCTTCCGCTTTCCGTTCGTCTTCCTCCCGGCCGCGCCGGAATTCCGGAACCAGGGCCGCCAGGAACCAGAGGCCGCAGGCGACTACGGCGCCGGCCACGGCGAAGATGATCATCTTCTTCAGGTTTGCCTTGATGAAGTTATCCAGCTTGCCGATCGGGGCGCTGTGCTCGGTGTAGGTCGTGAAAAGCGGGCTTTCGAAAACCTCGGTCATATGGGCGCGGACGCTGTCCTGCAGGCCCTTCACGGTATCGATGGCCGCCTTCAGTTCCGATTCCACATTCGCCAGTTCCCCGACAGACTCGATCTTCGCGAGGCGGTCCAGTTTGTTCCGGGTATCGGCAATCTTCGTGCGCAGGTTTGTCGCCTGCCGGTAATAGCCGAGCTGCTGCATGACGAGGTCATTATAATAGGAAGTCGTCATCTTCGTCGTGCGGGCGCTGTCGGATTCCTGCATGTTGACCAGGACTTCATTGTTCTTGTAATCCTTCAGGAGGGCTTCCGTCTTTTCGACGTTCTCGGCGATCTTATCCAGGTCGCTCTGGAGGGTGCGCATATTATACTGGTAGGTCAGCGAAACCGCGTCGCGGTCCCGCATGATGCCCTTCGCGTACACATATGCTTCCAGGTAGTCGATACTCAGCGACTTCACGGTGCGGATATTCCGCATCCATTCATCCAGGCTGCGGCCGGTCTTCCAGGAACGGTACGACCGGGTGCTGCCGGTCTGGCGGCTGCAGTAATCATACAGCTCATCCAGGGCGCTGCCCAGGGCGTCGATGATTTCCGGCAGGTCCATCTCCTCGGTATCGATCAGGGAGACGCGGTCCTCCGGGAGGCGGACGTCGGCATATTCCCGGATCATGGAATCGTTGTACGCGTCCAGGATGCGGTTGAGCAGGATGGTCAGCTCTTCGCCCTTCAGGTCGCGCTTATCCTTGATCTCCCCGTCCTCGTCCTTCTGGCCGAAACCGTTGGTCAGGGAAACGATGAAGCGGTTCTGGTACTGCAGCTCTGTTCCTTCCAGGCGGTTATACAGTTCCTTGTCCTTCGCATCCGCCAGGCCGGCAAGGATTTCACGGTCGCGGCTGCTGGCTTCCGTCAGCACGCGGGTGACCCTCAGGTTGTTCCGGAGGGTTTCGATGGTGACCGGCTCGGAAAGCACCAGCCCGTCCAGCGCCTTCTGGAGCACAGGAGAGGAAGTCACCGCGGTCAGGTCCAGGTCGGACCCGTCCGGCGCCTTCAGGTTGTCTGTGCCGTAGCGCAGGGTGACGACGGAAGTCACCGTCAGCTCGGGCTTGTTCAGCTGGTACATGAGCAGCGGGGCACACAGGCCGACCAGGATGCACAGCACCAGCACCCAGGCAAAGATCCTGGATTTGAGCTTCGCGTTGTGGAAGACACGGCCCAGGTCAATGGTGGTTTCGTCCGACTCGGGAGCGTTCATCACCAGCTGGATTTTCGCGTCTTTTTCCGCGGGCAGGATACTTGCGGGACGTTCGTTGTTTTCCAAGTCTCTTCCCTCCTTAGTTTTTGAGAACCTTATGTCTGCTCCGTTGGGCAGTGCAGGGGATCCTTCGACTCCGTTTCACTCCGCTCAGGATGACACTGAAGGAGTGCTTTTAAGTCTGGGCCGGTGAAACGTGAGGTGAATGAGATCCCTCGACTACGTTTCACTCCGTTCGGGATGACAACCCCTTCCGGCGCCTTCGGCGCCACCTTCCCCAGGGGGGACGGCTTTTGGGAGATCCCTCGACACCCTCTGGGCTGCCGCCCGATTCTTACTGAAAACAGTCCACTGGACTGTTTTCCGGGCGTGCGAATCCTCGGGATGACAACCCCTTCCGGCGCCTTCGGCGCCACCTGATCCAACGCAGGCCGCACTGTGGCCTGCGCCCCTAAAGGGGACGGCTTTTGGGGAATCTCCTTATTTCGCGTATTCGGTGCTGCGAGTTTCACGGATGACGTTCACGCGGATCTGGCCGGGATATTCCATCTGCTCTTCAATGCGGTGGGCGATTTCCTTGGCCATGACCTTGATGCCTTCGTCGGTGACGTCCTCGGGCTTCACCATGATACGGACCTCGCGGCCGGACTGGATGGCGTAGCTCTTGTCCACGCCGTCAAAGCTGTTGGCGATTTCCTCCAGCTTCTCCAGGCGTTTGATATAATTCTCCAGGCTCTCCCTGCGGGCGCCGGGACGGGCGGCCGAGATAGCATCCGCCGCCTGGACGAGGACCGCTTCCACGGTCTGGGGTTCCACGTCGTTATGGTGCGCCATGATGCAGTGCACAACGTCGTTGTTCTCATGGTATTTCCGGGCCAGCTCGGCGCCCAGGGTCACGTGGGTGCCCTCGCTCTCATGGTCCACGGCCTTGCCGATATCATGCAGCAGGCCGGCGCGCTTCGCCAGCTGGACATCGGCGCCCAGCTCGGCAGCCATCAGGCCCGCCAGGTGGCTGACCTCGATGGAATGCTTCAGGACGTTCTGGCCGTAGCTGGTGCGGAACCGCAGGCGGCCCAGGAGCTTGACCAGCTCGTGATGGATGCCGTGCTGGTTCGTTTCGAAAACGGCGTTCTCCCCGGCTTCGCGGATCTGGTTGTCCACTTCCTTCCGGGCTTTCTCCACCATTTCCTCGATGCGGGCGGGATGGATCCGCCCGTCCATGATCAGCTTTTCCACGGCCAGGCGCGCCACCTCGCGGCGCACCGGATCGAAGGCGGAGACGATGACCGCCTCCGGCGTATCGTCAATAATCAGGTCAACGCCCGTCGCCGTCTCCAGCGCGCGGATGTTCCGGCCTTCACGGCCGATGATGCGGCCCTTCATATCGTCATTGGGCAGGGAGATCACGGACACCGTGCTCTCCGCCACATGGTCCGCGGCGCACCGCTGGATCGCCATGGCGATGATGTTCCTTGCCTTCTTTTCGCCGTCCTCCTTCGCCTGGGTTTCGATCTCCCGGACGGTGGCGGCGGCGTCGTGGAAGGCTTCCTTCTGCACCCGGTCGATGACCAGCTGCTTCGCCTCATCCGAGGTCATGCTCGCAACGCGCTCGAGCTCGGTCAGCTGCTTCGCCTTCAGCTCTTCCAGTTCCTCTTCCTGCTTCACAAGGGCGGCAGCCTTCTCGTTGAGCGTCTCTTCCCTCGTTTCCAGGTTGTTCGCCTTGCGGTCCAGCGTTTCCTCCCGCTGGATCAGGCGGCGTTCGTTCTTCTGGATTTCATTGCGGCGTTCGCGCATTTCCTTTTCGTTTTCCGCGCGTTCCCGGTCGTTTTCGGCCTTGGCCTTCAGGATTTCCTCCTTGGCTTCGAGGACCTTTTCCTTTTTATAATCCTCCGCCTTGCGCACCGCGTCGTCATACAGGCGCTTGGCGTATTCCTCCGTCCGGTCGATCTTCCGTTCCGTTTGGTTCTTCCGATATGTGTAGCCCACGAACAGCCCGACGGCCAGGGCTGCCAGGGCGATCACAATTGCCAGCAGCGGATGCATACGTTCCCTCCCTTTCCTTTTTCTTTTCCTTTTCCTGTCTTTTGTTCCGATTCCCTGTAAAAACATGCCGGCGCACAAAAAACCGTACGAAAACAAACGCTTCGCACGGCTGTACGCTGCTTCGACCGAGGCAATCCCGGTGTCACTTGTATGCGGTTCGCCCCCGGGGGGACGCCCGAAAACAGATCGCGGCAAGACCGCGTTGGTACATTTGGGAAAACTCTATCGACACAGCGCGCGGCAACCCGCGCAGCCGAACAGAATTATCCTACATGATTTTGTAACAATTGTCAAGTTTGACAAGATCATTATGTAATTATAAAATAGGAAGGTATTTCGCAAGGCGCGAATACCGGAAAGACCTGGAGGCATCGATCAGAAGATATGAAACGGTTTTTAACAATCCTGGCCGCAGCGCTGCTGGCAGCGGCGGTTCCCGCGGGCTTTGCCTGCGCGGAAGCGCCCCTTGAGCTGGCGACACAGACGGACCTTTGCGCGCACGAAAACACCGAGCTGGTGTATTATTTCGAAGACACTCCTGTTTACCGGTCCATCAGCCCGTATACGCACATGGCTTCCGGCCCCGCGACGGTGGAAACCGTCTGCGCGGACTGCGGGGCAACGCTCGCCGTCGAATATGAAGAAGACGCACAGGAGATCAACCCGCATATTTTCCGCAAGGGCAGGTGCGTTCTGTGCGGGCGGGAATCCCTGGCGGCCGCCGCCGCGCGGGAGACGGTCATTGACCTGACCCCGGCGGAAGGCATGGAAAATGTATACACAGCGGCGCTGGACGCCGCCGCCCTGGCGGACGCGACGGAGCTGGTCGTGCTGCGGGCGGAAGCGCTGAACGCCGCCGTCGTCATGGAGACGGACGAGCTCAAGGCGATGCTGGAGCGCACCGGCACATCGCTGGCCGCAACCTTCACCGGAAAGGAAGGGGAGCGGAGCGCGGACATCGCCCTGGCATTCCTGGACGCGGACGGCAAGGCGCAGGAGGAGACCGCGCCGGATCCCCAGTGGACGAGCATGCGGATCTGGTGCAAGCGGACGATCTCGCCGCGGGTGTCCTTCGTGAATACGGAGGGCGAGGCTTCGGAAGTGCAGCCGGCGTGGTCTGACGCGGGGTATTATACTGTGCCGTGGATGGGGAACGGGAGTTATGGGTATTGACCCCTTCCGCCCTCTTCGAGGGCACCTTCCCCTAAAGGGGACGGCTTTTGGGGGACGGCTTAACCCCTTCCGGCGCTAAAGCGCCACCTGATCCAACGCAGGCCGCACTGTGGCCTGCGCCCCTGAAGGGGGCAGCTTTTGGATTTTGAGATTTTCTATTTGGAGGAATTTGGGATATGGGTGTTATCACAACGCGGGAACTGAAGGAAAAGCTGGCATCGCTGCAGGGGCAGGAAGTCGTGCTGCAGGGATGGATCCGGAGCCACAGGAAACAGAAGAACATGGGCTTCATCGATTTCTTCGACGGGACATGCTTCAAGAATCCGCAGGTGGTCTATGACGATTCGGTTCCCGGGTTTGAACAGATCCAGGCGCTGCACGTCGGCAGCGCGATCACCGTGACGGGCAAGGTTGTACCCAGCTACAAGGATCCGGAAACGCCCGAGGTCCAGGCCACCGCCATCCGGCTGGAGGGCGACTGCCCCGAGGACTACCCGCTGCAGCCAAAGCGCCACACCGTCGAATTCCTCCGGGAGATCGCCTACCTGCGGCCCAGGACCCGCCTGTTCCAGGCGGTGTTCCGCGTGCGCTCCGTGGCGGCCATGGCCATCCACACGTATTTCCAGGACAGGGGATACGTCTACGTCCACACCCCGCTGATCACCGGAAACGACGCGGAAGGCGCGGGCAACACCTTCACCGTGACGACGCTGCCGAAGGAAAAGGCCGGGCAGTACGAAGAGGACTTCTTCGGCAAGCAGACCTCCCTGGCCGTGACCGGGCAGCTGGAGGGCGAAACCTTCGCCATGGCGTTCTCGAAGATCTACACCTTCGGGCCGACCTTCCGGGCCGAGAACAGCAACACGAAAACCCACGCGGCCGAATTCTGGATGATCGAGCCGGAGATCGCCTTCTGCGACCTGGACCAGCTGATGGACCTGGAGGAGGACTTCCTGAAGGCCATCGTCAAGACCGTGCTGGAGAAATGCCCGGACGAGCTTGAGTTCCTGGACAAATTCTCCGGCGGCGGGCTGATCAGCAAGCTGCAGGCGCTGCTGACCTCCTCCTGCGCGCGGGTGACCCACGAAGAAGCGATCACCATCCTGCGCAAGGCCATGGAGAACGGCACGGAATTCAAGTTCGAGCCCACCTACGGCGGGGACACCGCGAAGGAGCACGAGAAATACCTGACAGAAGAGTATTTCCATTCCCCGGTGTTCGTCTACAACTGGCCGAAGGATATCAAGGCGTTCTACATGTACCAGAACGACGACGGGAAGACCGTCGCCGCGGTGGACCTGCTGGTGCCCGGCTCCGGCGAGCTCATGGGCGGCAGCCAGAGGGAAACCCGGTACGACCTGCTGACCAGCCGGATGGACGAACTGCACATTTCCAAGGAAGAGATGTACTGGTACGTCAACCTGCGGCGGTTCGGCGGCTGCACCCATTCCGGGTTCGGCATGGGATTCGAGCGGCTGCTGATCTACCTGACCGGGGTCGAGAACATCCGGGACGTCATTCCGTACGCACGGACACCCATGAGCTGCGATTTCTGAGAAGCTTTACGAAAAACACTGCCGGATATTCCGGCAGTGTTTTCTGATGCCTTCCTATTATGTATTGTGCCGTTATTCCCCGGGGATCAGGCGGATGATCTCCCGGAACGGCATGAGCATCCCGTCGCATTCCTCCGCCCGGTGGTGCGTCAGGATCGATTCGGCGGCTTTCTGCACGGCGGGGACCGCCGCCCGCATCAGCTGATTCGCATAGATGATGATGTTCGCGCCGCGCTGCTTCCATTCCTCTTCCTTCACGCTGTTGAAGCTCGTCGGCACCAGCACCACCGGCGTCGACGGGTCCGTCTTCCGGAAGGCTGCCAGGAAATCGAAGATCTCCTGCGGGTCCTTTTTCCGGCTGTGGATCATGATCGCGTCCGCCCCGGCCTGCACAAAGGCCGCTGCCCGGCGCAGCGCGTCCTCCTGCCCTTTTTCGAGGATCAGGCTTTCAATCCGGGCGCAGATCATGAAATCCCGCGTGCGGCGGGCCTGGCAGCCCGCGCGGATCTTTTCGCAGAAGTGCTCGACCGTATCCTGGGTCTGCTGCACCTCGGTGCCGAAGAGGCTGTTTTTCTTCAGGCCCGTTTTATCCTCGATGATCACCATGGAGACGCCCATGCGCTCGAGGGAGCGCACGGTATAGACGAAATGCTCCGCCAGCCCGCCGGTATCCCCGTCGAAGATGATGGGCTTCGTCGTGACCTCCATGATGTCGTCCACCGTACGGAAACGGCTCGTCATATCCACCAGTTCGATATCCGGCTTGCCCTTGGCCGTCGAATCGCACAGGGAACTCAGCCACATCGCGTCGAACTGATGGGCCCCGCCGTGCTCGTGCACCAGGGTGTTTTCCACCACGAGGCCGGTGAGCCCGTCGTGGGCCTCCATCGCGGTCACAAACCCCTTCATCTCCAGCAGGCGGCGCAGGCGGCCCCTGCGCAGGTCCGGCATGGCGAGCTCCGCCCGCTGCCGGCGGTCGATCTCCTTATATTTCTCGTCCGCGCTGTAAGGGAATTCCACGAGCTGCCCGCCCCATCCGGCGAGCACCTGCACGACCTCGTCGCGGATCGGCTGCTGGAAACCGCTGGCCCAGTCGTCCCCATGGACGACATAATCCGGCCGGAGCTTCTCCAGCACCGCCCGGTAGCTCAGCGTCCGCTGCTCCACAACGCGGGAAACCCCGGCGATGTTTTCGAACATGACCCGGCGCTCGGACGCGGGCACCAGCGGGAACCGCTTGTAGCCGGCCACCGCTTCGTCGCTCAGCACGCCGACGACCAGCGTCCCCAGCTGCTGCGCCTTCCGGATGATCGCAATATGTCCCCCGTGGATGATGTCCGTGCTGAAGCACATATAAACCGTAGGCATAAATGCCTCCTTTGCCTGCCCGGCAGGATCCCAGGATCCCGGAGCCGGATCTCTCTGCAAGTATTTTACCAGATTTTGATAGAAGAGACGAGGAGAATTTTCCGCAGCGGCCGCTGTCACTTTCCCAGCAGCTGCTGCAGGGGCGAGGAGGTGGTTTCCTCCGGCCAGACTTTGACCCCGGGGACTCCCGCCCAGATCCCTGGATCCGCCTGCGCGTCCAGGCGGCGGGAGGGGAAGGCCTTCGAGAACACGGGATAACGGACGTAATCCCGGTGCAGGGGTTTCGCCTTGCCGGGGGACGATTTCCCGGAACCGCCGCCGGAGCCCCCGGAGGAGGAGCTTCCGTTCCTGCCGCCGCTTCCGCCGCTGTTCCCGCCGCCGCTGTCCTGGCTGCCTTCATCCGGGACCGGCACCGGGGTTTCGGCCTGTGCCCCTGCGCCGGAGGGAGCCGGCGTGGGTTCGCCCGGCCCTTCCGCGGGCTTCATCGTTTCATCCCCCGGCAGGATCACCGGGGGGTCCGTATTATCCGGGTCCTGCGTTTCGGCCGGCGCATGCGTGACCGGCGGGGCGGCCGGGGTTTCCGGGGCTACCGTCGGCGTTTCCTGCGCCGGCGGCTTCGTGGTTGAAGGCGGTTCCGCCGTCACCACCGCAGGCGCTTCCGGGGTGACTTCGGGTTTGGCCGTGGTCACCGTTGCCGGGGATTCAGGCGTCACTTCCGGTTTATCGGTTATCACAGCCGCCGGGGATTCCGGCGTCACCTCCGGTTTGGCCGTGATCACGGTTGCCGGGGATTCCGGGGTAGCTTCGGGTTTATCGGTTATCACAGCCGCCGGGGATGCCGGGGTTGCTTCAGGTTTGTCGGTTGTCACGGTTACCGGGGATTCAGGGGTAGTTTCCGGTTTCCCGGTATTCCCGGCGGGCGGCGGATCAGCGGGTGTTTCCGGCTTGTCAGTCACCACGGTCACCGGAGCTTCCGCGCCCGCCCGGGGCGGCTGGGACGGCGCGGCTGTGGGCGCGGCTGTGGGCGTGGGCGCCGCGGTTTGTACAGGCGCCTGGGTCCCCGCAGGCGCCGGGGTCGGTGTGGGAGCCTGGGTTACTGTGGGCGCGGGCGACTCCGCAGGCGCCCCGATGCCGGCCGGGGTTTCCGCCGGAGGCGCGGTGCCTGCCGGCGGGTTCGCCGGCGGGTCAGACGGCATCCCGGGCGGGGCCATATTCCCGACGGGCGGGGCAGCCGGCGTTTCCGGCGCGGGCGGGCTGCCCGGCGGATCCGACGGTTTGCCCGCCGGGGTGTTTGTCGGCGTCACGGTCAGCACCGGGGTATTTGTAGGCGTGGGCGCCGGGGTGTTTGTCTGCGCCGGGGTGTTCGTAGGCGTGGGCGCCGGGGGATCCG
>Ga0310694_10006193_pt1 | contig 11326 bp, 9 predicted proteins | sample 174DNAGHGhighgp2_FD_203884 | JGI IMG/M metagenome (GOLD analysis project Ga0310694, IMG submission 203884) | Sheep rumen microbial communities from Palmerston North, Manawatu-Wanganui, New Zealand - 1742 DNA GHGhigh gp2 (v2) (version 2) | ecosystem: Host-associated > Mammals > Digestive system >... | reverse complement strand
GCCAGAATAATGGCATGGTCGTCGTAATTGCCGTTCTGGCGGTATATCATGATGCCGTAGAGGATGCCCTTGTCCAGATCTTTCTTCTGTACATAGATATTACTGTTGGGAATACCGTCGTAGAAGATGCCTTCAGGAATCTCCAATTCCGGACTTTTCTGTTTCATTGACAACAGTAGCTGTCCGAAAGACTTATTGGCTTCGGGACCGATGACATCCTGAAAATAAAAAGAAATGCCCGTAATAAGGAGTGTAATGACGATGAGTGAGCGCATGGTCTGCATGAGAGAAATGCCAGCTGCCTTGATGGCTGTCAGCTCCGAGCTCTCTCCCAGGTTGCCAAAGGCTATAAGAGAGGATAGGAGAATAGCCAGTGGAAGGGCTTGTGGCAGCAGCATGAGTCCCATATACCAGAAAAATTGTGCCAGTACGCCGATGGACAGACCCTTACCGATGAGGTCATCGACGTAGCGCCACAAGAACTGCATCATCAGCACAAACTGGCAGATGAAGAACGTTCCAGCAAACAATAGCAGAAATTGTTTGGCTATAAATATGTCTAATTTCTTTATGCGAAACATATTTCAGCCTGCAAAGGTACGAAAAAAGGTAAAAATGTGAAAAGGTAAAAAGGTAAAAAAGGTTAAGTAGCGGTATTTTTACTTTTTTGCCTTTTCACTTCTTTGCCATTCAAAGGCCGCTGACGCGGTGCAGCCGATCCAGATTGTCGTCCCAGATGCCTCGAAGGTCCTCTATGTCAGCGTCGTCTGCATAGTCGGTTATCAGCATGTTCAGATTACCAGTCAGTTCACTTTGCTCCAATCGGATTTCCCAAAAGGCCTGAGGGTCTGCCTCCTGGTAATCCCATTTCATGCGTATATAGTTGAACTTGTTGCATTCCAGAATTTGTGAGGTTTTGGTGTCACGGTCTGTCCAAGGATGTCCCCACGTGAAAGTCATTGTTTTCCCATCAGCTACTACGATATCGGCCAGCCATTTCTGCAGTCCCTCGGCCGTACTGATCATTCCCCATACAATATTGGGTGACTTGGTGTTCAATGGATATTCTACGGTAAGTTTCTTCATAGTCCGTTAGGTTTTAGTTTGTTGGCAAAGTTACAAAAAATAGTTTAGAATGAAAAGTGAAGAATAAAGAATTTGAATTCACTATAGGATTTTTAACTTTTTGATTTTTTAATCTATTGTTTTTTTAAAATTTCTTGCATAAAATTTGGCGAAGTCAAAACTTTGTATTACCTTTGCAGCCGATTTCGAGAATCCCTTGAAATTGATGGCGGGGTAGCTCAGCTGGTTAGAGCGTCGGATTCATAATCCGGAGGTCGAGGGTTCGGGTCCCCCTCCCGCTACAGAAAGCGTCTTGCAACGGTGTTTGTGAGACGTTTTTTTTGTTTATTATCCACTTTGCAACCAAGTTGCAAAACAGTTGCCGTACCTTTGCAGCAGAAAAAGGAAAAATTATGGGACATTGTTGCGAACACCATCACGATCATCATCATGAATTCCATCACCATGAATGCTGTGGCCATGAACATGAAACGGAGCATCACCACCACCATCATGAGCATCGGGAACTGAAACAACAACTGATACTGATTATAGTAACGGTTGTCATGCTGATAGTTGCTGTAGTAATAGAAGAATCATTCTCATTGCCTGTCTGGCAATTGCTATTGGTTTACCTCATTCCTTATTTGCTAATAGGCTTAGGTACGCTGAAGGAAGCTGTCGAAGGCGTACTGAATGGTGACGCGTTCAACGAGCATTTCCTCATGTCGGTAGCTACAGTCGGAGCTTTGCTCATTGGCTTCCTTCCTGGGGCGGATACGCAGTTCCCAGAGGCGGTCTTCGTCATGCTGTTCTTTCAAGTGGGTGAACTCTTTGAAAGCTATGCAGAAGGAAAGAGCCGTGAGAGTATTGCCCATCTGATGGATATCAGGCCCGACGTGGCTCATGTTTTTGAGAGCCCGAAACACGAGGGGCGGGGACTGTCGGATGTATCTCCTGAGCAAGTGCCTGTAGGCAGCATCATTCTGATTCGTCCGGGTGAGAAGGTGCCGTTGGATGGCATCGTGACGGAAGGCATGTCGGCCTTAAACACCGTCGCCCTGACAGGCGAGTCGCTTCCTCGTGAAGTGACTGCAGGTGACGAGGTGGTGTCTGGTTGTGTCAATCTTTCCGGCGTGCTGCGGGTCCGCACCACCAAGAGCTACAGTGAGAGTACAGTATCAAAGATTATCAACCTCGTGGAGCATGCCAGCGAACACAAGTCAAAGAGCGAGGCATTCATAACGAAGTTTGCCCGTGTATATACACCTATTGTCGTCTTTGCTGCCATCGCCCTTGCCGTTGTGCCTCCCCTTGTGTCAGCAGTGGTCAATGGTCAATGGTCAATGGCTAATAGTCAATGGTCTGTCTGGCTTTACCGTGCGCTGATGTTCCTCGTGGTTTCGTGTCCCTGTGCACTGGTCATCAGTGTGCCCCTGACATTCTTCGGTGGTATAGGCGGAGCTTCACGCAAGGGTATTCTCATCAAGGGAGCCAACTATATGGATGTGCTGTCGAAGTTGGATACGGTTGTATTTGACAAGACCGGGACGCTAACCCGTGGGCAGTTTGCTGTAGAGGCGATTCATCCAGATGCCTGCGACGAACGACAACTCCTGCATTTGGCGGCCCATGTAGAGCACTTCTCTACCCATCCCATTGGCGCTGCCTTACGTGATGCTTTTCCAGATGAGGCAACTGACGGCTGTCGGGTATCAGACGTAGAGGAGATTGCCGGTCAAGGCATCACTGCCCGTGTGGGTGGCCGTGTCGTCAGCGTGGGAAACACTAAACTGATGGATGCTGTGGGAGCTCAGTGGCATGACTGTTCACAATGTGACAGTCATCAAGCTTCGGTCGTGGGTACCGTTATTCACGTGGCTATAGATGGCCAATATGCTGGCCACATCCTAATTAGTGACCAGCTTAAGAGTGACAGTATGGAGACCATTCAGCAGCTGAAAGCTCTGGGCGTCAGAAAAAATGTCATGCTGACAGGCGACCGCAAAGAGGTGGCCAGTCACGTGGCCCGGCAGCTTGGCTTGGATGAGTACCATGCAGGACTGTTACCTGCTGACAAGGTGAGGTACTTTGAGTCGGAGAGATATCGCGAAGGTAGTGGCTATATTGCCTTTGTCGGAGACGGCATCAACGATGCCCCCGTGCTGGCCCGTGCTGATGTAGGCATAGCCATGGGCGGACTGGGAAGCGATGCTGCCATTGAGGCTGCTGACGTGGTGCTTATGACTGACGAACCCCTGAAAATAGCACAGGCTGTACGAATTGCCCGTCGTACACTAACTATTGCCCGGCAGAATGTATGGTTTGCTATTGGCATTAAGGTGGGTGTGTTAGTGCTTGCAACATTCGGACTGGCTACCATGTGGATGGCAGTCTTTGCCGACGTGGGTGTTACGGTGCTTGCTGTCTTCAACGCTATGAGGACGTTGAGAACCTGATGAATCTTCTTGCAACAAACGGACATTTATATGCTGTTTCAGGGAGGGAAGGTGGTGTTTTCCCTCCCTTGATTTATATTATAAAATAGGTGTAAAAGAATTTTTTTAGTCAAACATGACGGATAATCCGCGCTTTTTTACTAACTTTGCACTCTGATTTCGAAATATTATAACGTTATAACTTTTTTATGGCTGAAACTAAGAAGATTAAGACAGCTCTCGTGTCGGTTTTTCACAAGGACGGACTGGACGAGTTGCTCAAGAAACTGAATGAAGAAGGTGTGAAGTTCCTTTCGACGGGTGGTACTCAGCAATTCATTGAATCGCTGGGCTACGAGTGTCAGAAAGTGGAAGATGTGACCACTTATCCGTCTATTCTGGGCGGAAGGGTAAAGACGTTGCATCCAAAGGTGTTCGGAGGCATTTTGGGACGACGTGACAATGCAGGAGACCGTGAGCAGATGACTCACTATGACATACCGGAAATTGACCTTGTGGTGGTTGACCTGTATCCCTTTGAACAGACAGTAGCCAGCGGAGCCGCCGAGCAGGACATTATTGAAAAAATCGACATTGGCGGTATCTCGCTGATACGCGCTGCTGCCAAGAACTTTAACGACGTGGTTATAGTTCCTTCAAAAGCAGAATACAACGTTTTGCTTGACATCATCAACAAACAAGGTGCAGAAACTACTAAAGAGCAACGCCGCATGTTTGCCACACGCGCTTTTGGTGTCAGCTCACATTACGACACAGCAATCCATGCGTGGTTCGAGAAATAAAGTAATTTGTTAATTGTCAAATAATAAGTAAGAATGGGATTTTTTAGTTTTGTCCAGGAGATAGCCATGGACTTGGGTACGGCTAACACCATCATTATCAGTGATGATAAGATTGTGGTTGATGAACCCTCAGTAGTTGCCCTTGACCGCCGCACCGACAAGATGATTGCCGTGGGCGAGAAGGCAAAGATGATGTATGAAAAGACGCACGACAATATTCGTACTATCCGACCGTTGCGCGACGGTGTCATTGCAGACTTCTCTGCTTGTGAGCAGATGATGCGCGGACTGATAAAAATGGTACACACGGGGCATAGGCTTTTCTCACCTTCATTGCGTATGGTGATTGGTGTCCCCTCCGGATCGACTGAGGTTGAGTTGCGTGCCGTGCGAGACTCAGCAGAACACGCTGACGGAAGGGATGTATATTTGATATTTGAACCTATGGCAGCTGCCGTGGGTATCGGCATTGACGTTGAGGCTCCCGAAGGAAACATGATAGTCGATATCGGTGGTGGTACGACAGAGATAGCCGTCATCTCACTGGGTGGCATCGTGTCGAATAACTCTATCAAGGTGGCCGGTGACGACCTGACAACGGATATTCAGGAGTACATGAGCCGCCAGCATAATGTGAAAGTCAGTGAGCGCATGGCGGAACGCATCAAGATTGCCGTAGGCTCAGCACTGACAGATTTGGGCGATGAGGCTCCCGAAGATTACATCGTGCATGGTCCGAACCGTATTACTGCCCTGCCGATGGAAGTCCCTGTCTGCTATCAGGAAATAGCACATTGCTTAGACAAGACCGTTGCCCGCATTGAGACGGCTGTGCTTTCTGCCTTGGAAAACACACCGCCCGAGCTTTATGCTGACATTGTGAAGAACGGCATCTGGCTGACAGGTGGTGGCGCTCTGTTGCGTGGGTTGGACAAGCGTCTTACGGACAAGATAAACATTCAGTTCCACATTGCAGAGGACCCGCTGCACTGTGTTGCAAAGGGCGCGGGTATTGCTTTGAAGAATGCAGACCGCTTAACGTTCCTGATGCGTTAAGGATACTGGATGAAGAACCTGCTGGAGTTTCTGACTAAGTATTACCACTGGTTTATCTTCGTCGTACTCGAAGTGGCCAGTGTGATATTGCTGTTCCAATACAACAGCTATCAGGGTAGCGTGTGGTTCTCGTCGGCCAATACGGTGGTGGGAAAACTCTACGAATGGCGTTCCGACGTGGAGTCTTTCTTCTCACTGACCACGAAAAATGAGGAGTTGACGCTTCGAAATTTCTATTTGGAACGTCAGGTACATGAATTGTCTGCGGCATATATTGAGCTCACCAAGGACACAACGGTACTGGAGCGCAACGGCTTGAAATTCCTGCAAAGGTACTCCCTGATACCTGCAAAGGTAGTTTCCAACTCGGTCAACAAACCTGATAATTTGCTTACGATTGACAAAGGTCGTAAGGATGGTGTGAAGGTGGATATGGGCGTGGCCTGCGGTAATGGTGTCGTGGGTATCGTCTATTTGGTAGGCGAGCACTATTCGGTGGTTATTCCTGCGCTGAACAGTACGTCGTCACGCATCAGTTGCGCCATTCGTGGACGTGACTATTTCGGCTACCTGCATTGGGCGGGTGGCGATGCGAGCCGTGCTTATGTAGAGGATATTCCCCGGCATGCCCAGTTCCGTCGAGGCGAATGGGTGGTGACGAGTGGTTACTCGTCTATTTTCCCTCCTGGTGTCATGGTTGGTCAGATTGAGAAGGTTTTCAACTCACCCGACGGTCTTTCGTACCGTTTACAGTTGAAACTGGCCACCGATTTTGGCAATCTGCGTGATGTTTTTGTGATAAACGATGAGAGTGTGGAAGAACAGTCTCGCTTATTGCGTGCTGCTCAGGACTCTTTGAAAGCCAAGCAAAATTGATGAGCGTATGATGTTAGATTCACTAAAACGGCTGATTCTCTTTGTTGTATTGTGTCTGGCTCAGATGTTTGTGCTGAACCGCATACACCTGTTTGGTTATGCGACACCGTTGCTGTATGTATATTTTGTCCTGCTTTTTCAACGGAACTATCCTAAGTGGGCTTTGTTATTATGGTGCTTTGCGTTAGGTTTAGTCAATGACACTATTTCCAATACTCCTGGCGTGGCCTGTGCTTCACTGACATTACTCGGAGCAATACAGCCTTATTTCATGAAACTTTTTCTGCCTCGTGAGGCGGCAGAAAATTTCTCGCCCTCCTTGCATACACTGGGGTACCTGAAGTATATTGCCTATGCTTTACCAATGATTCTCCTTTATTGTCTGCTGTTTTTTGCTTTAGAAGCATTCAATTTCTTCAACTGGGAACAGTGGCTTATCTGTTCAGGTGCCAGTTCATTGCTGACGCTGCTGTTTATAGGAGTGTTTGAGAATTTCAAGATAGAGAAGGCGGGAACCGTTCAGTAATCTGTAAATATAAAAGCATGCTGGAAAATGAATAAAGACTTTGAATTAGACAACCGGCGATATGTGATAGGCGGTGTGGCAATTTTTATTGTCGTAGTCTATATCATACGTCTCTTCATGCTCCAGATAACGAGTGACGACTACAAGAAGAGTGCCGACTCAAATGCTTTTCTGAAGAAAATAGAGTACCCTTCCCGTGGCATTATTACTGACAGAAACGGCAAACTGATGGTTTTTAACCAGCCTGCGTATGACGTCATGGTGGTCATGAACGAGGTGGGCGACCATCTGGATACGTTGGAACTTTGTGATGCTCTGAACATCACTAAGGAGGACTTTATACGCCGGGTGAACACGATGAAAGACAGAAACAAGAATCCTGGCTATTCACGTTTTACTCAGCAACTCCTCATCAATCAGCTTTCCGATAAAGATTTCAGCCTATTTCAGGAAAAAATGTTCCGTTTCCCAGGATTTTATGTACAACGTAGAAGCATTCGGCAATACAAATATCCTTATGCTGCCCATGTGCTGGGAGATGTGGCAGAGGTGTCGCCGGCAGATATAGAACAAGACGATTATTACATTCCCGGCGACTATATAGGTAAGTTGGGCATAGAACGTAGCTACGAAAAACAGCTACGAGGTGAGAAAGGAATACAGATTCTGCTGCGCGACGCTCATGGCCGTATTAAAGGACGCTACCAAAATGGAGCACTCGACCAGAAGCCAAAGCCTGGCAAGAACCTGACATTGGGAATCGACTTAGACTTGCAGGCATTGGGAGAGCGCCTCATGGAAGGAAAAATAGGAAGCATTGTCGCCTTGGACCCGAAGACTGGTGAGGTGCTTTGCATGGTGTCCTCGCCCAGCTACGACCCCCGCATGATGGTGGGACGCCTACGTTCGAAGAATCATGCCTTGTTAAGTCGTGATGCTTGGAAGCCCTTGCTTAACCGCAGTATTATGGGTGTCTATCCACCAGGTTCAACATTCAAAACCACTCAGGGTCTGACCTTTATGACCGAGGGAATACTGCACCCCACGCAGACGGCCTACCCTTGTTCGCACGGATTTAACTTTAAGGGACTGCACGTGGGATGTCACGGGCATGCTGCCCCGCTGTCACTTATACCTGCTCTCTCCACGTCGTGCAATGGCTATTTTTGTTGGGGACTCTATTACATGATGGGAAACAGGCAGAAATACAAAACGGTGCAAGAAGCCATGAACCGTTGGCGCGACTATATGGTGTCAATGGGTTTCGGCTACCCTTTAGGTGTTGACTTGCCTGGCGAGAAACGCGGAATGATACCCAATGCACAGTTCTACGACAAGGCCTATAAGGGCTCATGGAGCGGTTTGACCATCATCTCCATTTCCATAGGACAGGGTGAGGTGGGGGCCACACCGTTGCAAATAGCCAACTTGGGAGCCACTATTGCCAACCGTGGATATTACTTTACTCCGCACGTTGTGAAGAAGGTGGAAGGAGAGCCTCTTGATTCCGCATTCACCAAACGGAACTACACCATGGCCAGTCGTGAGTCGTATGAATATGTGGTGCGCGGCATGCGTGCCTCAGCAATGGGCGGAACGTGTAAGGCATTGTCGCGTTATGATTTTGTGGCGTGTGGCAAAACCGGTACGGCTCAGAACCGTGGTCACGACCATTCGGTGTTCATGGGTTTTGCTCCGATGGATAATCCCCAGATAGCAGTAGCGGTATATGTTGAGAATGGTGGTTGGGGAGCTACTTATGGTGTGCCCATTGGCGGCTTGATAATGGAACAATATATTAAGGGCAAACTCTCAGAGGCTTCTGAGCGCAAGGCAACCGAGATTCAACACAAGAGAATAGCATATGGCTCAGTCGAAAGGTAAAAGTACAAGTGTGCTGCAGTCATTAGACTGGTGGACAATAGGCATTTATCTGGCTTTGTTGATATTTGGCTGGGTGAGTGTCTGTGGTGCGAGCTATACCTATGGCGATACGGACATTTTCAGTTTGGAAACCCGCTCCGGTATGCAGATTGTATGGATAGGAACATCTGTTGTCTTAGGCTTTGTCATTCTGATGCTTGATGACCGTTTTTACGATACGTTCTCGTTTGTGCTATATGGATTCTTGCTGTTGTTGCTCTTTGGTACCATATTCAATCCGCATTCCATCAAGGGTTCCCATTCTTGGTTGGTCATTGGCCCTTTGCGACTGCAACCTGCTGAGTTCGCAAAATTTGCAACTGCATTAGCTTTGGCAAAGTTCATGAGCACTTATGGCTATAACATCCATAACTGGAAGCATTTTGCAGCAACATTGGCCATCATGCTCGTCCCCATGCTTTTCATTATCTTACAGCGTGAAACAGGTTCCGCGCTGGTATATACCGCATTCTTCCTGATGTTTTACCGTGAAGGCATGCCTGGATCCATTCTCTTTACGGGGGTGGCTGCTGTTATCTATTTTGTGGTAGGCATCCGTTTTGCCGATACCATGCTTCTTGACACCCCGACAAGCGTTGGCAAGTTCTCGGTATTGTTGCTGATTCAGATTTTTACGGCTGGCATGGTGCAAGTGTATTGTAAGAACCGTAGCCTCATGTGGAACATTCTTTTGGGCTGTGTCGGCATTACGCTGTTGTCGGTTATATTGTCGGTCTATGTCGTCACTTTTGATGTGGTATGGGTACAAATTGTATTGTCAGTATTGATGATAGGCTATCTGCTGTGGCAAGCCATAGGTTCACGCTTACGCAATTATTATTTTATTGCGCTCTTTGCCATTGGCTCCATGGCTTTTTTCTATTCTGCCGACTACGTCTTAAACCATGTCATGGAGCCCCATCAGCGAACACGTATCAATGTCTTGTTAGGTCTTGAAGAAGATTTGAGGGGTGCTGGCTATAATGTTCACCAGAGTGAGATAGCCATTGGCTCCGGCGGTCTTGAAGGAAAAGGTTTCTTAAATGGCACGCAAACCAAACTGAAGTATGTGCCAGAGCAGGATACTGACTTCATCTTCTGCACCGTAGGCGAAGAGGAGGGCTTTGTGGGCTCTGCTGGTGTGCTGCTGCTGTTTCTGGCTTTAATATTGCGGCTGATAGCCTTGGCCGAACGGCAGCCGTTCCGCTTTGGTCGTGTTTATGGCTACAGCGTGGCTTCCATCTTCCTGTTCCATGTGTTTATCAATGTGGGCATGGTGCTTGGCCTGACTCCCGTAATCGGTATTCCTCTGCCTTTCTTCAGCTATGGCGGTTCATCGCTGTGGGGCTTCACGTTCCTCTTGTTTATCTTCCTGCGTATAGATGCCGGAAGAAACTTGATTCGTTCCTGAGTGTTGCTGTGCTTTTCCCCGTTTAGCGCATTGCTGCTATTGCTTAGACAGCTTGATGCCGATGTTGGCAATGCCAGGTAGTATTTCGCGTTTCATGTGGTGGCGAATGTGTACGTCGAGTGTGTCGCCTGCATTCAGCTGAAGCGTTGTCAGGTGAAAATTGTATTGGTAGTAGCTGAGTCCCCTGCCTTTTATTGTGCCATATTTGTCAATGAGCTTGCAATTAAGGGTGTCAATGCGGTGTTGGTGTAGCGGTCTGATGTCCTGCTCAACTACCAGAAAAAGATTTTGGAAAGGGAAATTATCGTTTATTCGCAGGCCTATCTCTTCCTTGTATTGGGTGGAAGCCTTGATGGCAATGTTACGGAAAAAGAGAGTGTCACTACGCTCCCAACTGTCAATAGAGGTGGTTTCGTAGTGATGATAAACGGTTTTACGGTCGCATGATACGCAGAGCCATGCGACCGTAATGATTAGGCAAACTTTCAATATCTTATTCTTTTGCATCCGGCCTTTTGTTCTCGCGTCGTGGTTTTCGGTCTTGGTATTTTCCCTGCCGTTGTTGATGTGTGGGGTGCTGTGTGTCAGGCTGCTGTCGGCCGTTGGCTTGGTGCTGCTCGCCGCCTCCCTGAGTCTTGCGGTTTTGCTTGCGTTTCTTTTTCTTGGCCTTGTCAAATCGGTTGATGCTTTCCTGCGTTGCCAGGTCAATGGGACCAGTCGGTTCCTGCATGAAACCGTCCTCTTGCAGCGACTCAGGCTTTTCTCCCTGTCGGTTCATTTCAATAATTTCTTTGGCACGTTCGGCAGTTATTACCTCAAGGTTGGCAGCAATGTTTTTGTCGGTGGAGTAGGTTACCAAACCTGCCAGGATGTCGCTTTTGAAGAAATAGTAGTCGGAATCCTGAGTCTGTAGGATGACCTCCTTGCTGGGCAGTTTTTTGCCTGCTTCCATGTAGTCATCTACCTCGTAATTCAGACAGCATTTCAGTTTTGCGCACATACCGGCCAGTTTCTGCGGGTTCAGGGAAATGTCCTGATAGCGCGCTGCACCGGTACTCACGCTGACAAAATTCTTCATCCACGTGGCACAGCAGAGTTCCCTGCCGCAGGGGCCTGTACCACCAATGCGTCCGGCCTCCTGACGTGCCCCAATCTGCTTCATCTCAATGCGCACGTGAAACGCAGCTGCAAGGTCTTTTATCAGCTGTCGGAAATCCACTCGTTCATC
>Ga0310694_10006189_pt1 | contig 11333 bp, 14 predicted proteins | sample 174DNAGHGhighgp2_FD_203884 | JGI IMG/M metagenome (GOLD analysis project Ga0310694, IMG submission 203884) | Sheep rumen microbial communities from Palmerston North, Manawatu-Wanganui, New Zealand - 1742 DNA GHGhigh gp2 (v2) (version 2) | ecosystem: Host-associated > Mammals > Digestive system... | reverse complement strand
CCGTCACTTTTATGGTGGAGCACGAGGGCATTGACGCTAACCGTCTGGAAGCCGCCGGCTTCGGCAGCAGCCAGCCCAAGAACGCCGACGACCCGATGGCTCCTGAAAACCGCCGCACCGAATTCGAAATCATCAAATAATCATCAAATACACAAACAGATGAAAACCGACATTAAAATCCTCTCCTCGTTTCTGGCCGCCGCCGTGTGGGCCGATGGCGAATACGACGAGTTTGAGAAAGAACTGGTACAGGATATAGCCGCCGAGCTTGAACTGCCCACACTGACCGAGACGCTGGAAAAAGAAATCAAGGTCACCGAGAAGATGGACGAAAACCAGCTGGCCGACTACATAGAAACCGCAGCCAAAGGCGTTGCCAAGGACGAGGCCAAGGGCATCCTAACCCTCTGCCTGCAGATGATGTGCGCCGACGCATACCTGGCACAGGACGAGGTTGACAACCTCTTCGCCTTTGCCGAAATTCTCGGTGTTGACGACGATGCAGCACAAGCCATCCTCGACGAATTTGTAGACGAAGAGGAAGACCTCATCATTGAAGAATAACCCTCAAACAGAAAGGAGTAAACAATGGCAATACAGAGAACAGCCTCCGGCAAGGTCGACAAGAGGACCAAGGAATACAAAGAGATGGTGGAGCGCGCCAAGAAAGCCCGCGAAGCACAGAAGAAGGCCGCCAAGAAACCAACGGTTAAGAAGAGTGCCAGCGCCGCCAAACGCCGCGCCGACGGACGTCTGGACCAACGCACCAAGGAAGGCAAGGAAGCCGCCGCCCGCATGGCTAAGGCCCGCAAAGCACAAGGCAGTCTGAAAAACAAAATCAAGAAACTATTCAAATAAAACACATTTTTATAAACCTTTTAAAACATTTTAAATTATGGAAAATAAAGTTGATGGACGCCTCTTGGTGTCAACCCTCTGCAAGAACTTCAAAGACGAGTTTGGTGGCACGCTGCGCGTGTACCAGGGACAGAAACGCCTCACCGGCAGCGAGAAGGTGAGCGAAATCGCCGAGAAGACCGGCAGCTACGAGTGCCGCGGCAGCAAGACCGTAGGTGGCTTTGAGAAGGATATGATGACCAACTTCGGTCTGAAGGTCCAGGTGGCTTCGGCCGACGACTGGGTACTGGCCCTCGACGAGATGACCCTCGCCAAGCTGCCCGAAATCCCCAAGAACGCCAAGAAAGCCGATATGGACGCCCTCAAGGCTAAGTATGCGAAATAAAAAGCATCACTCTATCCTGCGGTGGGGTGACCTGCCGCAGGGTACAAACCAACGTTAAATCAAAACAGACTATGACAGTAGAATACTACCGCAAACGCCTTATCGACCTGCGGGCCCAAGTAGCCCGGGAACGCGAGGCCAAGAAGAAAGACAACGAGCGCTATGCCGGCTATGTCAAAAACGCCAGCTCGCCGAGCAGCAAGGCCAGCTACCGCAAGCAGAAGATTGACCACGCGGCCAGCCACGACCGCCGCATCGAAAGCCTGAAGCGCGAGATAGAGCGCACCAACGACGCCCTGAAACGCGAACGCGAAAGAGCAAAGAAGAGATAGTGGATTGTGAATAGTGAATAGTGAAATGCAGAAACTCAAGCAACAACTGGCACGCGTCTTCGACGACAACCTGCGCACTCGGCAGTGGCAGAACATTGTCGACTGGGTCATCATCGGCCTTATCATCGTAAGCACTGTCGAAGTTTTCCTCAGCACCTTCGACGGCATTGCCCAGCGCTACAGCCATTGGCTAAAGGCCATCGACCTCTTCACCACAGTGTTCTTCACCATCGAGGTGACGCTGCGCATCTGGTGCGCCGACCAAAGCGACCCCAAATACAAAGGGTTCAAGGGGCGCCTGCGCTACTGTTGCTCGTTCTACGGACTGATCGACATACTCTCCACCTACACCTTCTACATCGCTTTTCTGCTGCCCATCCCCTACTCGCTGCTCAAGGCGCTACGTATCGTCCGCCTGATGCGCGTGTTCCGCTATATGAAAGCCTTCCGCGTGCTGAGCAAAGCCATCAGCAGCAAGGGGCGCGAGCTGTGGGTGTCGCTGCAGTTCCTCACCATCGTCACCCTCATTCTGTCGTTCATCCTCTTCTTCGTCGAGCACGAGGCGCAGCCCGAAGTCTACGACAACGGCTGGCGCAGCGTGGTGTGGGCCTTTGCGCAATATATCGGCGACCCAGGCGACTTCGCCGACACGCCGCCCGTCACCACCACCGGACAGATCATCGCCTGCCTCGTCGGCATACTCGGCATCGCCATCTTCGCCGTGCCGGCAGGACTGATAGGCAGCGGATTCAGCGAAGTGATGGAAGCGGAAGAAAAGGAAAAAGAGCTGCGCGACAACGCCAACGCCATCAACGAGATGATGCTCGTCAAAAGCCTGAAGCGCGAAGAGCTCTATTGGCCGGCGCTCAACATCAGCTTCGGCGACCTGACGCTGAAGCTGAACCTGACGGTGGAAGAGATCATCAAATCCGTTGCCGCATCGTCCAACCTGCGCATCAAGAACCTGGCGGCGGCCCTGCCCAAAGGGCCCAAGAGCGACCTGATGGTGGTGAACCAATACTGCGTCAACGAGGAATACGGCAGCCACGTGGAGCGCGGTTCCAGCGTCACTATCGTCAACCCCATCGGCGTGGGCGACAACGGGCTGAGCTACTTTGACTGGCACATCGCCCAGCTCGGCGGCTTCAACTATGTGGCCAACGAGTTCTACTCGATGCAGCACCACGACCGCACGAAGCGCTGCACTTTCTACACGGCCAATGCCGAAACGCAGGCCAACCCTAACTTCCAGCGCTTTGCAAACCATATACTTGACGGACGCGGCAAAGGCGACTGGATCACCGTCGTCGTGGGCGAGCAGCGCGTGAAGAACGTGACCGACCTGCACTTCGAGTTTGGCGGCGCGACCGGCGAAACCAGTTTCGACTTCGAAGGTGGCATAGCCCCCGACCGCACTACCGTCCGGCGACTCTACGACGATATGAAGTCCGCCTTCGGGCTGAAAGGGCTCGCGGTGGACACCCATCAGGTACAACCGCCACTGCCGGAGCAAACCCTGGCACGCTACCTGCAAAGCCGCACCGAGGCCAACGTCCTGCAGCTGTCGGCATCCTACAATCTGATGGTCTTCGACGACAAGGTATACAGCGCCATCGTCGCCATCGCCGACGTGCTGAACCGCAACCTCGAACAAAAGCAGCCCACAGGCCTGCACAAAGAAGAATACCTTGTCCGCCCCGACAAAAACCCCTACTGGAAAGAACTGTATGGAATTGAAGAAAATTAAAAATTAATAATTAAAAATTAATAATTCACGGCCATTCACATTCTAAAAATAATTGCTGTTAAAAGAAAAAAATAATTTCTGGTTAATTCCTGGCCAATTACTGGCAATTCCTGTTAAAAGAAAAAATGCTCTTCGAGCAGAAATTAAACAAATTAAAAACAAATTATTCAAATACATTCACGATAATTCACGGCCATTCACATTCTAAAAATAATTGCTGATAATTGCTGTTAAATTGCTGATAATTGCTGTTAAAAAAAATAATTCCTGGCCAATTACTGGCAATTCCTGTTAAAAGAAAAAATGCTCTTCGAGCAGAAATTAAACAAATTAAAAACAAATTATTCAAATACATTCACGATAATTCACGGCCATTCACGGCCATTCACGTTCTAAAAATAAAAGATTTTCGAAAGATTTTAAGCGAAGCGACCAAACAACATCATTAATATCAAATAAACCAAACTGATAACTTAATACAAAATGGCAGCATTTCTCTGGATATGGCAATTCATCGGCCCCGTAGCGTTCTTCCTCGGCGGCCTTTACTTCCTCGAAGAGCCCGGCGGCTTGCCGCTGGTGCTGGGCATCGTGGCGTCGGTCTTCGGACTCATCATCGGCATCGTCGGCTGGGCCGACACCGTGCCACCCCGCTGGTTCTGGATCAAAAGCAGCTCGGACCTGGCCGGCAGCCGCATCATGACGGCCATTGGCTACGCCGTGCAGTTCTTCTTCCTCCCCGCGGCAATCATCGGACTTGTAGAATATTTCGGATAATCAAATTTTTATACTAACAAAACACAAAAAAAATGAAACTAAAACGTTTTACCCCCCTCGCGTTGGCACTGCTGATGCTGGTGGGATGCGCCTCTAAGGAGGACCAGATTACGACACGCGTGCAGAGTATGGCCGAAAGCTCGGAACTCGGCGCCGTGGAGTACAAAGTCAAAAAAATCGTCAAAACCAACGACGAACAGTGGTACAGCGTCGGCAACCGCCAGATACTGTTCCAAAGCACGGCCTACCTCAAGGCCGGCGTAAAACTCGACAACTTCTCCCCCGAAGATGTCAAGATCGAGGGCAAAACGGTGACCGTCACCCTGCCCCATGCCGAACTCCTTTCATTCAATATGCCTGTCGACGAGACGCAGACCGTCTTCGAGAACTACGGTTTCTTCCGCAGCAAATTCAGCGCCGACGAGCAGAACCACATCCTCGAACTCGGCGAGAAGGACATCCGCGAAGATGTGCCTAACCTCGGCATACTCGAAGATGCCGAAAAAAACGTCAAAGAAATATTTACGGCTATGTTGACCCAAATGGGCTTCGAAACAATAAACATTAATTTCAAGGAGGCATAACGATGGAAGAGAACAAGAACAACACCCCGCAGGGTAACACCAATATCGAAGAGAATCTGAAAGACATCGCCGCCAAGGGTGCCGAAATGGCAGGTGAGGCTGCCAAAGCCGGAATCAAGACAGCAGGCAAAGTGGCCGGCACAGCCGCCAAAGCAGGTGGCAAAATGCTGCTGAAGCCGATACTGATTGTGGCAGCCATTGTTATTGTTGGCGGCGGCATTTTCACAGGCTTCAAGACCGACTGGTTCAGCAAGCCCCTGACGATCGACAAGACCGCCAACGTGGTCGAAGAAATCAAGAAGATAGGCGAATTCACCTCGCAGTGCTACTACGAAGAGATGGCCCTGCGCGACATCCGCATCGACACCGTCGAGCGTGCCGGCATCTTCGGCATCGGAGCTGGCAAATCGTTCAAAGAGAACGAAATCGTGCTGATTGGCAAAGGCCGTGTGCGTGCCGGCTTCGACCTCAGCGCTGTCGAGGAAGGCGGCATCAAGGTCCACGGCGATACCCTCGAGCTCACGCTGCCGCAGGTCAAGGTGTTCGACATCATAATGAACCCCTCCGACTTCACCACCGAATACGAGAGCGGCACCTGGAGCCACGAGCTGACCAAGCCCATCAAGGAGCGTGCCAAAGCACAGCTTGAGCAAAACGCCATCGACAACAACATACTACAGAAAGCCGAAGAAAGCGGCCTGAAACGCCTCGAAACGCTCTTCAAGACCTTCGGCTTCAACACCGTACTGCTCACCGTCGAGAAATCAGCAACAATGGTAGAGGCCACACCGGCCGAGGCTGCTGCCACCGAAGCAGCTGCCGCCACAGCGGAAACAACAAGCAGTGATGCAGCTTGAAAAACAATAAGCATCGACCTTTCTTCATTTCATTTGGTACGGCGACACACAACGTGTCGCCGTACTTGTTTGCAGGCACCCTCGATGGCCGTCCGGTTCGCTTAACCACAAAGCGGCCGATCGGTTCCATTCCCCGACGGCCGTCGTTTTTGCATCGTTTTTTCCCCGGCTCCGGCATGGCTCGCGGGTGTACCGGATTTCGGGTTAAAAATGGGGTAGCCCGATGGCCGATTGGGGATAAGCAACTGTCAGCTGTGGCCAAATAAAAAAGGCAACTCGAATTCGAGTTGCCTTTTCCGTTTCGGTAGGCTCAACCGTTATATTTTCGCACCAGTTTCTCAAGGACTTAGATAAAATCTGGGCAATGCGTGAGTGGATTCCCGACCCGACGAAACCAATATTGCTGTATCGAAAAAAACAATTCGGATTAACGGTTGATACACCAAATAGAATCAATATCCATAACTGATGTGGCAAGGTGCATTGTTTCGCCGCGTTTTCCAACATAGGTATCACCAAGTACGGTGCAATAGGGGAAATAATTACTCCTGTCATAAACAATCGACTTGAATTTACCCTTGAAACGATAATCCTTACCTTCAATCAGGCTCCCAACATTTTCTTTTGATACAAAACCTATCACTCCACACCAAATTTGAGGGTGTAATCTTCCTGATTTATATGTGTCGTGTTTTAACAATACTATATATTTCGATTTATGCATTCCAACCTTCTCCAAAGTAAAAGTTAATTCTTCTAACATGTTATGATGGTGCATACTATCAATGAAAGCAGATATAAACTTGGCATCAGTCTCTTCTTTGGTAACTTGATTGTTCTCCCATTGGGGATTATCATTTATCCAATCAAGTAAAAACTGCTGAAGAGGAGAATTTTGTGTGCCAACAACAGAAGTTGAGCTATTCGGCGTAGTGTTAGTTGAGAAATTGCAAGAAGATATTAGGTTTATGCCACAAAGAATCCCAATAATAAACAAACTCCTTTTTGTATTAGTCTTATGCATTGCTATATTGATAATTATGTTTTTTATATTCCTTTTAAGAACGCAGAATGATATTATTTATTGTTGATGTGAAGATAAAAACAACAGACTGCCGCTCCCTATGTAATATATTCAGGGTTTCAGCATCAACACACCCCTCTTAATTCTTTTAACTAATTGGTAGAACACACGTATCCCCCGCTTGACATACCATAAAACAGCCTACCTACTACCCCTCGATTCTATGTGCATCACGCCTCCCTGTAATTTTTTTTTCTGGGAATCATGTCACTTTTCAACCCTACCTACTATTTATATTCATACGACATCAAAACAGAAGTACCATGAACGCACAGACAAAACTTAAAATTTCCTACTCACTACGTGGTAGAAAGAAGTCGGCGACCCACGCACACCGCATCGCCGAATCATTACGCGGTCAGAAGAAAACTGACGCACACAAGAAAGCCATTTCCGACGCTATGCGGAAACTATGGCGAGAGCGCAAGAATGGCACCACTTATACAGGTGAAAAAACTTGCAAATTTACACACTTAATAATCAAATAAAACTGCCTATGAATGCTAAAATTCGACAGATTGAAGTTGGCGACATCGTCCCAATACATCACCAACCTCAACCCGACACAATTCCTTGAAACGCCAATGAAACAAGGTGATTACTATTATAAATATCACCAAGATAGTCCTTTTTCGCTTACTATCATCAATAAACCATGCAAAAGTGAACTTGTCATTGACTTTACAGGCAAAGTGCTTAAAGACGCATACCCCAGCCTTATCAGCCGTGAAACCATCCGACAATGTTTCGACAACATCTGTGCAATGCGAATCTGCGACCTTGATACAGATGCCATCCTTGACAATTCAGAGGTGTGTCTGTGTGACGTAACCCAAGACTTTGTCTGCAATCACCCAATGGCTGAAATCAAGCGACACATCAAAGCCAGCATAAAGAACTATGATAAGTGGCTGGTCAAGAAATGCCAGAACAATGGGTTGGTAATTTCCAATTCCGTGACCACACAACGACGTTCCAAGCGTTTTATACTCTATGACAAGGCAAAGGAGATGAAACGTGCCGAAAATAGAGACTTTCTTGCCTGTGTGGATGACCCCAGCACATTGCTACATCAATTCGATGGCAAGGTAAGATTAGAACTAAATCTGCGTTCAAAGGAACAAATCCGAAACTATCTGCACATACCGAACAACCAACTGCAAGCCGTCCTTAATTCTACCGCAACTCCAATCCTAGAAATCTACGACGAATCCATTGCGGAAATCATACCCGTAAACAATGCCATCTATAACAAGGCTGAAAAGTTGGCATTGCTGGAACAATGCAACTACGACCTGCAAGCGGTTGAAATGAAAATCCGCGAACACACAAACACGAACACATCTATTCGCCGAAAGATGGAACCTTATCGGATATTACTACAATCTATCCGAAACACCGAAACAAAACCGATGAATCTACGTGAATTCATCGCATAGGTGTATCAAAATTGCGGTTGTATCATTTTAATCTTTGCGGCGGTGCTTTTTGTGACACAATTCTGTGTCAATTTAACCTAAAAGATTAGTTTGATTTATTCAGTTTGTCGGCTATCGCTTTCAGTTCAGCCTTGGTGGTTGCGGTGTGAGTTACACCATCACAAACGACTATCGCCAGCAATTCATCCTCGTTGCGGTCGAACAAGTCGGTGACGGAAACGCCCAAAGCATCGGCAATTTTGCGGATGGTAGACAGTTGTGGGTTGCCATTTATGGTTCTTGACAGGCTTTCGGGGGCGACTTCCATCTTTTCAGCAAGTTCCTTGATTGTTACGCCCTTGTTTCGGCATAACTCTTTCACTTTGTGGCTGATATTTTCACTCATAATGCTGCGGTTTGAACTGCAAAGATACATAGATAACGCGAATAATCAATACCTAAAGTTAAAAATGATAAAATATATCATTTTTATTTTGCCATATTGATATTATTTTGTAATTTTGCAATAGATTTAATGATAATAAAAGTTAGCAATATGAAGACAATCATCTACGCAAGGGTTTCGACCAACAACCAAGACTATGAACGACAGATAGCCGACCTTCGGGAGTATGCCAGCCGTATGAACTATGAAATCGTCAAGGAGTTCAGCGAGAAAGTCAGCGGAGCCAAAAAGGTTGCCGAGCGTGAGCAGTTGAGCGAGTTGATGAACTATGTGCAGACCCACAAGGTTGACAAGGTGCTGATATATGAGTGCAGCCGTCTATCACGTCGCATCGTGGACTTCCTTTCAATCGTCGAACAATTGAATGACCTGAAAGTTAGTCTGTATATCCATCAAAACGGTTTAGAGACATTGCTGCCCGACGGCACGGTCAATCCTATAGCGCAGTTAGTTCTTGGCATTATGGCACAGTTCAATTCGATGGAGAGAAATTTGATTCGCGGACGTATGGAAAGCGGCTATAACTACTTTCGCAACGAAGGTGGCAAGGTCGGACGCAAGGAAGGCTATCGCAAGAGTGACGAGGACATGAAAGCCCAATATGCCGAAGAAATCAAGTTATTGAAGAAATCGTACAGCCTACGAAATATCCAGAAACTGACAGGCACCAGCATCAACACCTTGAGAAAGTTGCAGGGTTTTGTGTGATTTTTTCAGATATCCGAAAAATGTTGTATATTAGTAATATGACTACGAATAATCACAGCCCATAGACAACGAGGCAAGAAAACGGGTTGATGCTTACCCACACCGACCAGAAGACTCCAGACAGGCGACCAACCGTCGGGAGAGGTGAAAAAGCGAATAACCGCCATAGAGCGGAGATTAGCACAACTGTGCTATATGATTAGTTATACAGTAGCAAAGAAAATATTGAACAAAGGGAAACAAGCCTACGACGATGAGCAAGTCAAAGAAATATTGAGAACATTGACGATTATGGCAGAACAACAGATAATAACTGAAAAATATAAGGAAGAAAAGTATCATGAACAAAACGACTAACGTAATTCTATATTGTCGAGTGAGTAGCGACGAGCAAAAAGACAACAATTCACTTAATGTACAAGAGGAGTATCTGATGAATCATTGCAATTATCACGGTTATAACGTGAAGGGGATATACCGTGAAGATTACTCCGCCAAACACTATGACATGAAGCGACCTGAATTGAAAGCAATCTATGAGTATTGCAAGAAAAACAAAGGTGAGATTGACAAAGTGTTATTCCTGCGTTGGGATAGATACTCGAGAAATGTGGAGTTTGCATTTGCTTATAAACGCAAGTTCTATGACGAACTGGGCGTTGAGATTAACGCGATAGAATCACCGATTGACTTTAAGGGGTCGGAATGGAGTACCAACCTTGCTGTCTACTGTGGAATTGCACACACCGAGGATTCCAAGATTTCAAGACGTACAAAGGAAGGGGTTAGAAAGACCTTGAAAGAAGGGCGTTGGTGCAACCATGCACCGAGAGGTTATAGGCATTACCGTATCGGAACATATAAAGACCATAACACGCACATGGTCATTGACGATAAAGAGGCACCACTTGTGAGGCGAATCTTTGAGGAGGTTGGCAAAGGTGTAGAAAGTGCTGATGCAATTCGCAAGCGTTTGTGTCCTACAATAGCAAGAACATCGTATATGCAGATGCTCCACAATATTCTTTATATTGGTAAGATTAGGGTGCCAGCATTGGGAGATGAGGCAGAAAAAGTTATAGACGGTGAGCATGAACCATTGGTTAGTGAGGAGACTTTCTATCGGGTACAAGAGCTGATAGAAGGTCGAAACCACCGAAAACACTCATTGTTGAAGGGGAAGAAACCACATCCAGACTTTTATCTCCGTGGTCACGTTGTATGTCCGATGTGTGGCAGACCAATCACCGCATCGTTCAGCCGTGGTAATGGTGGGAAATACCCATATTATCATTGTATGTGCAGCCCTCGGCATTACAGCGTCAGAGCCGAAAAGGTAAACAGTGAGTTTGTCCGCTACGTTAGTGGACTGAAACCGCGTGAAGAGGTGTTGAATCTCTACAATGAGGTGCTACGGTCGATACGTGAGGATAACTGTGCCAACCAAAAGAGTTATATAAGCGAATTGGAGGAGCAACTGTCAGTGTTGGAAAAGAGAAAGAAAAAGTTGTCTGTCGACTATTTGGATGAGAAGATAGACGCAAAGACATACAACGAACTTAATCAAGGTGTTGATGATGATATACGCCAGTTGAACGGACAAATAAAGGGTGTACAGACGGCACTTCGCACCAATTTGACCCCCGAGTTGGACTATGCAATCTCGCTGATAAACAACGTAGAACAATACTTTGAGGATGCACCCATCGAGGTCAAACAACGACTATTAAGTTTGATATTCCCCGAAAAAGTGGAGTTTGACGGAAATTCATTTCGAACCAAGAAAATCAATGCTGTCTTTGAACTGATTGATAACGAAACCAAGCAGTTACGAGGAACAAAAACGGACACACCTTTCGATGTGTCCGTCTCGGTAGCGGGGGAAGGAATTGAACCTCCGACCTCCGGGTTATGAGCCCGACGAGCTACCACTGCTCTACCCCGCACTATTTAAACCAACTTCAACGCCGGCCTTGGCCTGTGACTTTTCCGTTGATTTCAGTTTGCAAAATTACACACTTTTCGCAAACTGACCAAATTTTTTTGACACATTTTTTGCCCGCATACTATAAACCGCTAAATGCCAACGTCGCCACAGGGATGAAAAAAGCAAGCCG
>Ga0310694_10006187_pt1 | contig 11335 bp, 6 predicted proteins | sample 174DNAGHGhighgp2_FD_203884 | JGI IMG/M metagenome (GOLD analysis project Ga0310694, IMG submission 203884) | Sheep rumen microbial communities from Palmerston North, Manawatu-Wanganui, New Zealand - 1742 DNA GHGhigh gp2 (v2) (version 2) | ecosystem: Host-associated > Mammals > Digestive system >... | reverse complement strand
CCATGAGAATCCCGCTAGGATCAACGAAAGGGTGATCGTCCCGATCGCATGATTATAACCAAAAATGTCCTCTTTTATCTCCATTAGTGGGCCAGGGCCAAAGGCTGCAAGTCCCACCCCCAACAGTAGCGAGAAAAGTAACGTGACTACCTGATATTTCCTTTTCTTATCTTGAGATAATTTCATTGAACAAATAATTGAGACGGGTGTATTTGTATTATTGGTTCTGAGTTGATTTTGCCGCAAAGGTAGTACTTTTTTACCATGCCAGCAAAGGCCTGCGGGCAATGAAGTTCGTCTTCGACGCACTCATCTGCAGATTCGTTGTCACCAAGCTGCGAACCCCGTTGGGGTTCTTGCATGGTGTTACCAATTGAAGCTGGCCCTACGAGCCAGCTGCCCCCGATGGGGCTCATGCCCTTCAGACAAACACAGGATTTTGCGGGTGACCCGATAGTTGGGCTCGTCTTCTTTGTCGCTGCCACATGAAACGAATGCCAGGGAAGCGATCATCACTGTTAGGAATAAGAATAGTTTCTTCATGATAAAAAATGTGTATTAAAATGGTGAAACAAGTTTATTATTCGCTGCAAAATAAATGCTGCATTGCACCATATCGTGGTACATCGCCGCATGTATTTGTAAAAAACGGGTGGCAATGTAATGCCTTCGTATCATAGATTGATGTATAAGCGATGATAATTTGGAATTCGACTTGGGAATTCTGTTTATTTTTTTCAAAAAAAATGTCTGTTTTGTGCAAAATACGCAAAAATAAGCTACCTTTGTGCACATCTAGGTAGCATACTGTTACTATCAATCGGTGATTTGTGGATTGAATAATGTATATATTCAAGCATTAATCATTGAATATGTTATTATCTTGCTAAACTAAATATACATCTACTAACCATATCAACCTGTTATCATGTATAAAATTGACAATCATCCTATTCTTGACCTTCCAAAAGAAGAGTATGTGGAATTCCAGTTTGAAGGGAGGACCGTTCGCGGCCAGAAAGGCAAAACTATAGCTGCCGCTCTTCATCAGGCAGGACTTATCGTGCACAGCCACAGCACCACCGGGCGCAACCGCAGTCTGGAGTGCGGCATCGGCAAGTGCGGTGCCTGCGAAATGCTTGTCGACGGTCAGGTGCGCCGCATCTGCATCACCAGCGTTGACGGCGTGAAAGAGGTGCGTGAGATTCCCAAGGACTATATGCCCGAGGGCAAGACCCGTGCCACCATCGAAACCAAGATTTACAAGACCACTGTAGCCATCATCGGTGGCGGCCCTGCTGGACTGGCGTGCCGCGAGCAGCTCACCGCGCTGGGAATACCCAACATCGTGGTGGACAATAATGCGACCGAGGGTGGTCAATTCAATATGCAGACTCACCAGATCTTCTTCTTTGAGAAAGAACAGAAGTTTGGCGGTATGCGTGGCTTTGATATCGCCAAGACTCTCGCCGGTGACAACCATGACGGCATCCTTCTTAACAACACCGTGTGGGACTTGCTGGAGGGCCGTCGCATCGCATTGAAGAATATCGTCACCCAGGAGGTGAGCTACATCGATGCCGACCATCTGGTGGTGGCCACAGGTGCCGTGCCGTTCATGCCAGTGTTTGAGAACGACGACGTGCCCGGCGTTTACACAGCAGCGGTGTTCCAGAAGATGATGAACCAGGAACACACCCTGCTGGGTAAGCGAGTGCTCACCGTGGGCGCCGGCAACATCGGCTACCTCACCAGCTATCAGGCCATGCAGGCTGGCGCCACCATCAAGGCCATCATCGAGGGCATGGACCATGAGGGCGGTTTCCCGGTGCAGGCCAACCGCGTGCGCCGTCTGGGCATTCCCATCATGACTTCGCATGTGCTCATCCGTGCTATCCCCAACGATGACTATACTGGTGTCACCGGTGCTGTGATTGCCGAGTGTCGCAATTTCCAGCCCATTCCCGGCACTGAGCGCGTGATCGATGACATCGACATCATCAACATCTGCACGGGCCTGATTCCCGACAACCAGCTGCTCGTGAAGGGCCGTTCGGTCTTCGGCCGCAACGTGTATGGCGCCGGCGATGCCGTGCGCATCGGCGAGGGCACCAGTGCCGTGCTGCGCGGCCGTCAGGTGGCTTATGAGGTGGCCCAAGAGCTGGGGCTCCGCTTCCCCTATGAAGATTATCTGGATGTTTCCCGTCAGTATATCGACTCCCAGCAGCGTCCCGTGCGTCTGCTCGACCAGCCGCGTGTCCCCACCGAGGAGCGCATGGCTCTCAAGCCCTATGTGAAGATTAACTGCCTTTACGGCTTCGCTTGCAATCCCTGTACATTCTCCTGCCCACAGGGCGCTATCAGCAAGCCCACCACCTCATCGGTGCCGATGGTCGATTACGACAAGTGCATCGGCTGCATGCAGTGCGTGAACCATTGCCCGGGTCTGGCCATCTTCGGCTACGACAAGCGCAAGAATGTGGTCTTCCTGCCGGTAGAGTATGAGGTGGAAGAGGGCAAGGAGGTCTTCCTGGTCGATGACAACGGCGCCAAGGTGGGCGAGGGTGTTATCGAGAAGGTGCTCAAGAAAGACAACAAGACCAATGTGGCCCGTGTTCAGGTCACGCAGGTGGATGAGCTGAATCAGGTGAATGGTTTCATCCTCAAGGAACGCTATCCCGAGCCGCTGGCGCTGCGCCCCCTCACCGATCCCGAGGAAGGCAAGTCCTTCGTCTGCCACTGCGAGGATGTGGATGTACAGACCCTGCTTGCCGTCGTGGGCGACCGCAAGTACATCTCGGTCGATGAGCTCAAGCATACCACTCGCATGGGTATGGGTCCCTGCCGTGGCAAGCGTTGCGTGTCGCGCGCCAAGCAGATCCTGCGTGCCCACGGCATCGAGGTGACCGGCGACAGCACACCGCGCGCCCCGTTGGCCAACCAGGTCACCCTGGGCGATGTCTATAACGGTGAGAGCAAGGAGACCTTCGTGTTTGAACATGGCTCAGTCATCGAGAAAGCCGAGACCGAGATTCTCGTCGCCGGTGGTGGTATGGCTGGTAGCGCCGCATTCCGCTACTTTGCCGAGGCTGGCAAGCGCACCATCCTGGTCAACTATGACCGTGGCTCGACGTGGCGTTGCATCGGCGGTGGCCGTCCCGCCTTCTCTAACCCTGACATCAGCGACATCGCCATGCACAACCTGGAGATCTTCCGCGACGATCAGCAGCATTGCAACATCGACCTGAAGATGACCCGCTATGTCAACCTCGTGCACGACGACGCCACCTATCGCTCGCTCGACGCCTCCCGCGCCTGGAGCGAGGCCTACATGATTGACCGCAAGGACTTCACCAAGGTCATCTCGCCCTACTGGAATCCCAACGACAACATCTATAGCCATGCCCTGATTTCAGAAAACTGCTGGCAGGCCACGCCGGGCCGCACTATCGAGTATGTGCGCACCGTGGGTAAGCAGCATGGCGGTGAGGTGCTCGAGGACTGCGAGGTGCTGCACGTGCAGCGCGCCGGTGACAAATACAAGGTGCTGGTGCGCCGCCACGACAAGCACTACGTCGAGTTCACTTGCGACCACTTTGTCAACGCCATGGGTTGGGGTTCCGAGAAGTTTACCGACATGCTCGGCATCGACACCCAGCTATATCCCGTTAAGCACCAGGCGTTCATTACCCGCAGGTTGCCCAACATGGGCGTTAACGGTGACTCGCTCGACATGATTATCGATCGCCGTCATTACAAAGGCTTCAATGCCGTTTACGGACAGCAGTTCCTGCACACCGGACAAATCATCGGCTGTGCTTCGCCCGACTGTGACCCCTACGAGGCACGCCAGAATCTGAAGTACAACAGCCAGGCCTTCCTCAAGATCGTTAGCGAGATGTTTGCCCAGTGGATTCCCAACCTGGCATCCGTCGGCTTCCACGCTGTGTGGGCTGGCTATTACATCGAGCCTCGCTATATCATCGATCCCGAAGTCGGCTTGCTTACCGGTCTGCGTGGCCACGGCTTCATGCTTGGCCAGTATTTAGCCAAACTCTATGTTGACAAGTATTTGGGTAAGCCTGTTCCCGAATATATGAAGGATCTTGCCATCGGTGGCAAGGGCCTGAGCGAGAACGCTTTCCAGTAATCAAGTATATACCATAGCTGTAAAAATGAATGCCCCCGAAAGTGTCAATACGACTTTCGGGGGCATTTCAATGATAGTGCTTGTGCCGGGCAGGCCCTCAGCGTTATCTAACGGTGAAGGTTGCCTTCAACGGGAGGTTGTCGCTGGCGGTGCCCACGAGCATCGTGCGCTTGCCCAGCGATGTCTTCCAGCCGCCATTGGTTTCATCCCAGTACTGGAAGGCGCGTCCACCGATGGTGATGGAGACATCGCGGCTCTCTCCGGGCTGGAGGGTCACCTTCTGGAAGCCGCGCAGTTCCTTGACGGGCATATCGACGGTCTTGTTGTGGTCGCTGACGTACAACTGGATGACCTCGGCTCCGGCACGGCTGCCGGTGTTCTTGACCGTTACTGTGGCGGTGACGGTGCCGTCGGCAGCGACTTCGCGATTGTCGATGCGCAGGTTGCTCACGGCAAATGTCGTGTAACTCAGTCCATGACCGAAGGCGAATGCGGGTTTGCGCTTCTGCTTGTCGGCCCAGCGATAGCCCACATAGATGCCCTCTTTATACTCCTCGTCGATGGTCTTGTTGCCTTCGCGCCATGTTCCGGGATAGGTCCCCAAGGCATGGGCTGCCACGTCGTTGAGTTTCTCAGGCCATGTGAAGGGCAGTTTGCCCGATGGATTGACATCGCCCACCAGAACGCTGGCCAGTGCTTTACCCGTCTCGCTGCCGATGAACCAGCCCTGCACGATGGCGGCCACCTTGCCTCGCCACGGCATCGCTACGGCATCGCCCGAGATGTTGACAAACACGACGTTCTTGTTGACGCGTGCCAGTGCCTCGACCAGGGCATCCTGTCCGTAGGGCATATCCATGTGCTTGCGGTCATGGCCCTCGGCATCCTGGTAATCGCTCTTGTTCAGACCGCCGAAGATGATGACATAGTCGGCATCCTTGGCCTTGGCGACAGCTTCGGCTATAAGGACATCGGCCGGGCGGGGGTCGGCCAGGGATTGTCCTGTCGTGACGCCATTGTAGTTGCCTGTCGTGTCACCCACATAGCCGCGGGCATAGTCCACCTCGATGCCGGTGCCTGCCAGACGCGCTTTGAGTCCGTCAAGCGGGAGAATCTCGTGCTGGGCCTTGAGCGAGCTGCTGCCGCCACCGACGGTCATCATCTTGATGGCATTCTCACCGACGACGAGAATCCGTCTGGTGTGGTCCAGTTGGATGGGAAGCACGTTCTGCTTGTTCTGCAGCAGTACGATGCCGTCCTGGGCAATCCTCAGGGCTGCGTCGTAGTGGGCCTCGCTGCACAGGAAACCCTGTGCACGATTCTTGCTCATCGTGGTGCGGAAGAACAGCCGCAGCACTCGTCTCACCTTGTCGTCGAGCTCGCGGGTCGATAACTGGCCCTGTTCGATGAGACGCTTGTAGGGTAGGGCCATGTAGTAGGAATCGTAGGCGTTGCTGGTCCCCCAAGCCAAGCCGTCGGTCCAGCTGCCGAACTCCATGTCCAAGCCGTTCTTGACCGCTTGCTCGGTGTCATGAGCGCCACCCCAGTCGCTGACCACCACGCCGTCAAACTTCCACTCGCCTTTCAGGATCTGGTTGAGCAAGATGTCATTGTGGCAATTGTGCTGGTTCTTGTAGGAGTTGTAGGCACCCATGATGCCCCAGGCATGACCTTCCTTGACTGCAGCCTCAAATGCCGGCAGGTAGATTTCCCGCAATGCACGGTCGCTCACGATGACGTTGACCTGATGGCGGTATTCCTCATCGTTGTTCAGGCAGAAGTGCTTGACACAGGCTGCTGTGCCTGTGCTCTGCAGACCCTTGACATAAGGCACCACGATGCGTGAGGCCAGCAAAGGATCCTCTCCCATGTACTCAAAGTTGCGTCCGTTCAGCGGCGTGCGGTTGATGTTCACGCCAGGCCCCAGAATCATGTCTTTACCACGGTAGCGCGCTTCTTCACCCAGGCTTCGGCCATAGAGCTCGGCCAGCACGGGGTTCCACGAGGCTGCCAGGCAAGTCAAGGCTGGAAACGCCACGCAAGAGTCGTTGGTCTGCCCGGCTTGTTCCCACTCGTCCCACAGAACGTCGGGGCGCACGCCGTGGGGACCGTCATCGGTCCAGAAGTCGGGCAGGCCGAGGCGTTTCACTCCGGGCGATGAGAACTTGCTCTGGGCGTGGATAACGGCGATTTTCTCGTCTAGCGTCATGCGCGCCAGGGCATCCTCAACCCGTTGCTCGATGGGAGCTTTGTCGTCGAGATAGACGGGGCGCTGTGCGATAGCCATCGTCGCTATTGCCACTGCAATAGCCGATAGTATAAATCTGAAATTCATCGTTTTATATTTGTCGGACCTTAACGATTCAAGTTTCTAAAGGGGCTTTGATCCTTTAGAAACTTGAGTTAATGATTATTTCTTCTGAAACACACGCACGTAGTCCACTTCCATTGTCACAGGAAGCACGCTCTCGTCAACACCTTGGGCTCCGCCCCAGTCTCCACCCCAGGCGAGGTTGAAGATGATGTAGAACGGGTCGTCGTAGGGCCAGTCGTCACGACCCAGGCCACGATTATTGTAGCTCAGTTGTACTTGACCGTCCACATAGGTGGTGATGTTCTGTGCCGTCCACTCGATGGCATAGGTGTGGAACTCGCCCTCGGCGCCCTTGCAGTACATCTCGTGCGTCACCTGGGTGTTGTTAGAGTGGACATGTGCATTGGCATGGAGGCTCGACGACACATAGTCGGGGCGGTAACCCACCTCCTCCATGATATCGATTTCACCGTCGGCAGGCCATGACCTGAAGTTGACAGGCATCATCCAGAATGCGGGCCAGGTGCCTTTTCCCTTGGGCAGCTTGATGCTGGCCTCGATGTAACCATATTTCCATCCTTGACTTTGCTTGGCGTAAACGCGGCCGGAGTAAATCTTGCCGTTCTCCTTGAGCGCCGTGATGCGCAGATGTCCGTTGCGCACCTCGGTAACGAGGGCACCACCGGGAGTCTTGTGGTTCACGTAGTTCTGCAACTCGTGATTGACCCAACCGCTATTCTGCACCTCGTGTTTCCAGTCGTTGGCATTCAACTCGGTGCCTTCGTCAAACTCGTCATGCCACACGAGGCTGTAACCATCGGGGGCATAGTAGGGAGACTCTGCGGCAGCCTCCTGGTTGATGGCAATGGTCTTGCGGGCAGCTCCCGACATGATGGTTACGTTACCCGTGCGGGTCTTGGTCGTGGGGTTTGAGGTGACCGTGATGGTCAGCAAGCCCGACTTTGAGGTCGTGTTCTTGGCATCGACCTTGACATAGTCCTGGTCGGCATAAGCACCCCACTCATTGCCTGTGGTGGTGACGGTAATGTCATAGGTCCCGCCACTGGCAGGGGCCGAGATGTTTTCCTGCGAGACAGTGATGGTCACTGTCTGCTTGGGCTCATCGTTGCTGCCCCCACCGCAGCCCCAGAGGGCTGCGGCGAGAGTGAGCAATAGCGTAGAAAGCATATATCGTTTCATTTTTTAAAGACTCTTACTGTGCTTTATGCTTCTGGATGATAATGTTGCTGATTTTGGCCTCAAATCCGGCGGGGCAACCACCGAAATCAAAGATCATCTTACCCTGGTCAAATGAAATTTCTTGGCCATTGTTCTTAGCAACTACACCGACAAACTCGATGATGTTCTCTCCATCCTCGAGAACAAAGTCGCCCTTGTAGCACAGGGTGTTGGGATCGTTCTCCACATCGGGATCCTTATTGACCTTTACCGTGGCGCGTCCCAGCTCCATGTTGGTGTTGATGGTGACGCGCACATCGTACTGCTGACCCTGCTCGATCACGAGGGGCACACCGGTGATTGAACACTGGGCCTGCCACTCCGATACAGTACTGTTATCAGCCTTGATGGTATAAACACCGTTGGCAAACGAGAAGGTGGGATCGGCAATCTGCTGCCAGCCTGCGTCGGCCCACCAGAAGCCCATTTCGCCCTTGGTGTTGAAGCCTGCACCCAGGTTCTCAGGTGAATTTACGTCAACCCATTCGACAGTGGGCTCATCGGGGGTTACGGGGAGTACGGTGCCGTCGTCGTTGGCATGGTCTTTCAGTACAATGCTCGAGATATTGACGTTGGTACCGGCCTGGCAACCGCCGAAGTCGAAGAACAAGTTCACACGTTCCATGTCGATACCGGGCATGTCGCTCTTCCAGAAGATGTAGTCCTCACCGGCCTTCAGATCGATGCGGTCGGTAAAGTAGAAGACGTTGTCATCACCATTCATCACGAGTTTAACCGTCACTCCGTTCAGGTCCTTGTCGCTGTTGAGAATGCATGAGAAGTCATAATTGTGGGCTGCCGAAGTCGAGATGCTGGTCGTCTTGAAGGCTACCTGGGCCTGCCATTGCTCGAATGTGGCCTCGGGCAAGCTGATGGTATAGTCGTTACCATTGGCTGCAAATCCGGGGTTGTCGATGGGTGACCAGCCTGGAGCGTAATAGAAGAACATGTCGTACTTAACATCCTTCCACATGTTGAAGTCGCTGTTGGGATCGAAGCCGGCAAACTCTTTCTCGCCCTCCTCGCTGGTGAAGATAAAGCGCCAAGCGATGCTGCGGTCGGGCGCATCATAGACGAGGACCATCTTCTTGGCCGTCAGCGACTCGATGCGGAAGCGGGGATTCTCATACTGGGCATCAGTGCTGATGTAGGGAAAAGCCGTGTTGGGACCAAGCTGGATAAAGGTCTGCTTGGTGACGTTGCCATCGGCGTCCGCCCAGTCATACACCTCGAAGCTCCAGCTGGAAACCTGCTCGCCTTCAACGACGACAGCATCCCAGTCTTCATTTGCGGGGGCACCCCACTTGGTCGTACCCTTGTTGACATAGGTAACGCCATCCTCACCTGCATTGTAGGTGAAGGTGCCACCCTTACGGTTGTCGGCGGTGAAGGTGATGCGGTCATCATACACGCCGAAGTCCTTCTTCTCGTTGGGACTGGCCGACCACCAGCCCGAACCGGCGGTACCGGCTGGGCCACAAGCCATGTGGGCCACTTCCCTGTTGTCGATGCGCCACTCCTTCTCGGTGATGCGGCGGAACTCGGTGGTATAATCGATTTTTGACTCGTTGAAGGTGTACTGCTTCTTGATACCCGTCTGGCTGATGCCGTTGCGGTTACCCAGGCGAAGCTCAATCGTGTGAGTGCCGGCCTCATCATTCTTGTAACCCACCTCTTGTAGGGTAGAATAGGACGTGCCGTCGAGAATCCAGATGGGATAGGTGCCGGGCTGCGGTGTGTAGCTGGCAATCATCTGGTTGGTCTCCTGATCGACCGAGACCTGGAAATCCACGCCGTTTACCTCGGGGATGCCGTTGATGTCAGCACCGTTGAAATCGTCGGGAGAGCATGCAGTAAAGAGCAAAGCAGTAAGGGGCATGCACAGCAGCGCTCCTGCTTTCACCTTGTTGAATATCTTGGTTATCATAATTTCTAATGATTAATTGGATCAATAATTGTTCTGCTTCAATGTGGGGTCAGCGTCGAGCTCGCTCTGTGCCAGAGGAATGTGCTTCTTGCTGGGAGTCCACGAGTGGGTACGATAGCCATAGCTGTCGGGAACGAGTACAGTCGAGGCTTTCTGGGTAGCACCGGCAATGCCCTCGGCGCGCACCAGGTCGAAGTAGCGCTTGCCCTCGCCGCAGAATTCCAGATGACGCTCGGTGAGGATGTCATCGATGGTGACGGTGGTGAGGTTGTCAAGGCCTGCACGGTTGCGCACCTGATTGACATAGCCTGCTGCCTCGGCGGCGCTGCCACCGGTCTGGAGCAGCAACTCGGCAGCGTTGAGCAGTGTCTCGGCATAGCGATAGATGCGCTTGTTATTGTTATAGTTCAGGTTCTTGGACGTGGGACAATCCTTGTTGTTCTCGGACTGCGGACGATACTTGCCGTGCCAGATGTGGGTGTCTTGATAACGCTCTGTGTAGCTATAGCCACGCAGGTCCCAGCAAGTCACGTCACGTCGCAAGTCGTTCTCGGCATACATATTGTAAGTCTCGACGCGCATGGGCAGGAAGCCCCAACCGTCGTTACCGCTGTCCCAGCCTTCGCCGCCGCCCCAGCCGTTGGGCGAGCACAGGGTGGGGAATACGGTGCCACCGGCATTGATGGCGGCGTTACCCCAGTCGCGCTGGGCTTGGTCGTCATTGTAGTTGATCTCGAAGATGCTCTCGGGGCACCACTCGCCGCTCTCCTTCCACAGGTCAGCGAAGTTGGGGTTGAGCGAATAGTTGGCGTCGGCAATAATCTGCTGCATGTAGCCCAGTGCGGTGGAGTAACGTGAGGCGTCGTTCTGGTACATGACCATCTCAGCATAGAGCATGTAGGCAAAAGCCTGGCTCACGCGGCCACTCTCGGCGGTCGGCCAGCGCATGGGGAGCACGCCCGATGCAATGATCTCTTCCAACTCGGGCAACAGCTTGGCGTAAATCTCGTCGGCCGTGATCTGCGGGGCAGTGTAGGGCTGCGAGAGGTTCTCCAGATAGAAAGGCACATTGCCATAGTAGTGCCACAGGATGTTGTAATAGTACACGCGCAACAGGCGGGCCTGCATCTCCATCGAACGACGGAAACTCTCGCTGGCCTCGCCAGGCCATGAGGCATACTTGATGGCGTCGTTGCAACGCTTGATGCCGCTGTAGAAGTCGCCCCACAGGGTGGCAAGGGTATTGTTGCCGTCGGCTTCAAAGTTGAACAGACGGTGCCAGTGCTGGTTGTCGGTGTTGTCGCTACCGCCTACCCAGAAGTCGTCGCCCATGATCTCGCCGTCAATGGTGAGGTCATTATATGCTGAATTGTCCCAGTCGGGCCAGTGCAGGGGGGCATAGGCCGCTGTGAGGGCCTCGTTGAGGGTCTCCTCGGTGGTATAATATTCCTCAAGGGGCTCACCCGTCGGGTTCTTCACCTCAAGAAAGCCGTCGCCGCAGGACGTCAGCGCCATTGCCGCTGCACAGAAACCTGCTATGATAGAAATATACTTGTTCATATTGATGATTCTTTAATGTTAAAGTGAAATGTTGAAGCCGATAGTGTAAGTGCGAGCCTGCGGATATACACCATAATCAACACCGAGGCTGGTGGAACCTGAACCGATCTCAGGATCGAAACCCCAGTACTTGGTCCAGGTGAAG
>Ga0310694_10006185_pt1 | contig 11337 bp, 5 predicted proteins | sample 174DNAGHGhighgp2_FD_203884 | JGI IMG/M metagenome (GOLD analysis project Ga0310694, IMG submission 203884) | Sheep rumen microbial communities from Palmerston North, Manawatu-Wanganui, New Zealand - 1742 DNA GHGhigh gp2 (v2) (version 2) | ecosystem: Host-associated > Mammals > Digestive system >... | reverse complement strand
TAGCCAATTACTTCGATCTTTTCACCGGTATGTTCGGTCAGCCGGAGGCTCCGACGTTCACCAAGATTACGGTAAAAGAAGATTGTCTGGAGTTCAACTCCTATACCGCGGATGACGACCAAGGCAATGTGACGCTGCTGAACACCATGCGTGTAGTACGTACGCAACCGCACACACTGCCGATCATGAACTAATGGAAACGAGATATTCTATTCATTATTCACTAATCATTATTCCTTACCATGAAACGAATTTTATTTCTTTTGGCGGCATGTACGGCGATGCTGTATGTGTCCGCGGCAAATCATTACGTCAGCCAATCGACGGGTAATGACGGTAATGACGGTTTGAGTTGGGCGAACGCGAAAGCCACTATTGAAGCGGGTTTCGGTGCGTGTACAACGGGGGATACTTTGTTTGTCGCGCAGGGTTTGTACAACGAGCGTGTAACCATTACGACGGGTAAGTTTGTCTCCATTATGGGCGGTTACTCACCGGATGGTACAATGCGCGATCCGGACTTGTTTGAGACCATTATGGATGGAACCGATTTGTCGAAGATCCTCATCAAAGCGGAAGCGGAACCCGCAATCCCTCTGCTGTTTGACGGACTGACCCTTCAAAACGCCGAGTATAACTCGTCGGGTAGTGCGTTCTATCTTCGTGGTAACATGACGGTAAACCGTTGTATCATGCGTAATTGCCATTCGATGTCCAGCGGCGGTGCTGTCTGTGTGTCATTGACCGATCGGACTCTGCCTTGCGTCATCAGTAACTGCTTGATCGAGTTATGTACCGCTAATAGTTCCGGTGGAGCGATCCATAATGACGGAGCAACTATCGAGAACTGTATTATTCGCGGTTGTGAAGGCGTTTACGGTTCGATCGTCATGCGTAACGGCGGTGTGGTACGTAACTGCGTGCTCTACAACAACTCCGCGGTAGAAGGTAACTGGCCGAACTCGGGCGGTATTTACAACCCGACGGGAACGATCATCAACTGTACGTTTGTCAATAACTGGGGGGCGCAATATGCCGGTATTCACTCCGATAATCCGGTGTATAACTCCGTCATGTGGGGCAATAAGTCCGAAGACGGTTTTGCTGATCCGGAGAACTACATTGCCGGCTCACCTTCGAGTCACAATATAGCCGATCACGGTTTCAATGCTTCTCCGTTCGTTTCTTTGAGTCTCAATGAGGACAATAGTGCAGACGATGGTCCGCATTTCGTGGCTCCGACTTCTTTTGCGGGTGTTCCGAAGAACGCCGCTCAGGTGGCACAAATGCAATCGGCGGATTGGTCGATTGAAGCCGGTTCGTTCTTGATTGACAAGGGTTTGGCTTCTCAAGCGCCGGCTACGGACTTGGAAGGCGTAGCTCGTCCGAAAGGTAACGGAGTCGATGTGGGGGCGTATGAATATGATCCGGACGCTCCGTACGTAGCCTTGGAGAGTATTGATATTTTCCAGGATTCGTTGTTTATCTACGCAGAGAGTATGGCGGGCGCGACCGTTATTTTTACTCCGCGTAAGGCGACCAACAAAACCCTCCGGTGGACGAGTGACAATCCGGCGGTCGCGACCGTAGATGGTCATGGTGTGATCACCGGTGTAGCGGAAGGCAAAACGATCATCCGTGCCGTCAGCGAAGATGGCGGATTGACGGATTACGTGGTAGCAGTCATCAGCCCCAAACCGCCGGTACTATATCCGAAAGAGGTGTTGGCGGCAGATACTATGTATAAGATGGAGGACTATACCATTCCGAGTTTCATTCCTTTCTGGGTAGCCAAAGAGGCAGCGCGCGTAGATAGTTTCTGGGCAACAGACGAAGAGATCGCCGCGATAGCCGATAAGATTGCTGCTATGAATGAAGCCGCTACACGATTGGTGGACAAGCATGAACCCTATAATATGGTAGCGAATATCAACGGTAACCCGCGTACGAATATGGCATTCGCATGGTTCACGAACGAAGGCGTGACGGATGGCGTGGTACAGATTGTAGCGAAGGCGAATGCCATCGCTGCGGATTTTGAAAACCCGGCTAATGTGCTGACGCTGCAAGCCAAGGCAGAGAAAACGAAGCCGTTACGCTATGCTGTATCCACTTCCGGATTGCTCAAAGCAACGGGCATGGACAGCAAGACGGCTTTCACGTATGTCAGCCATAAAGCGATGATAACCACTTTGACTCCGGGAACAGCGTATAGTTGGCGTGTGGGCTATGAGGGACATTGGAGTCCTATCGCACATTTCCGTACGCAGAATGCGGCACAAGGCGAGTACAGTTTCCTCTATATGTCGGACAGCCATATTCAGGATGCCGAGTATGTAGAGAATGCCCGTTGGTGCGCAACCGCTGCCGCTAATACCGTTCCGGATGCACGTTTCTGCTTGTTCCCCGGTGATTTTGTAGAAACAGGAACCGCTGCTAATAGCGAGTGGGAGTGGGAACGCTGGTTTGAAGAGAGTATTCGTCCGGTTATCATGCAAATGCCGATGGTAGTAACGGATGGTAATCACGATGACAGTCCGAATGTGAACTATGATTACCACTTCAATACGAATACGGAATTCTGGTCTGCGGCAAAGACCAAACCGCAGTTCCACGGTATTACCTATAGTTTCGTTTACGGCGATGTGCTGTTCTTGGTTTATTCGCTGCAAGATTGGTGGAAAGCGAGCGGAAGTAGCGAGGAGACGATGACGTCATCGTACCTGAGTACGGATGTACGGAATTGGTTCCGTCGCGAGATTGAGAAACACCCGAATACCAAGTACCGTGTGACCCTTTCGCATAAGAATGTCTTCTCCGGTTCGGGGCACTGCTATGATAGCGAGACACCGATGTTCCGTGAGATCATGTTACCGATTTTGAAGGAATGTGAGATTGACTTGGCTATCCAGGGTCACGACCACTGCTACGAAGTAATCGGTCCGGTGGATCCGGATACGCGTACGGTAGTGGAAGGTTCGGTAACCGATACTATTCACGGCGCGATCAATACGAATACCAATATGACGGGTATTCAAGGCGGTACGTATTGCACGGACGATGGTACGCTCTATTTCATCGGCGCTACCTGTGGACGTAAACGTTATTATCCGTATGACCGCTCGAAATTAGACAGCTATTATCCGCAGCATAAAGTAAAGAATTACTTCGATCTGTTTACCGGTATGTTCGGTCAACCGGGCGCACCGAGTTTCACGAAGTTCACCGTGAAGGACGACTGCATTGAGATGAATTCGTACACCGCCAATATGAACGGAACGGCGAATCTGATTAACACGATGCGCGTGAAACGTACCAAACCGCATACAGTTCCATTCCAAGCTATAGAGAATGTGAACACGCCTATGCGCGAGGGTGAGAAATTCATCCAAAACGGTCAGTTGTATATCCTCAAGAACGGAGTGGTATATAATATGTTGGGTCAGAAAATAGAGCAATAATTAAACATGTCACAATTATGAAAAAGATATTTTCCATATTGGCTGCGATGCTGGTAGCGTTCGTAGCGAATGCAGCGGTGATCAATATTGACAACAGTACATCCGATGCGTTGCGTAAGGCGCTGAGCACAGCGGCAAGCGGGGATGTGATCGTCATGGCTGCGGGTACGTATGAAGAGTCCAATAGCGACTATATCGCTTTTACCGGAAAGGATGTGAAGGTAATGGCGGAAGAAGGGGCAGAGGTGATTATCGTGCCGAAAGTACCGGTTCGTTTGAAATCCGGAGCCCGTGCTGAGTTCGTCAACGTCAAGTTTGATTGCGGGCATTTGAGCGATTTGGGCAGTTATAGTGAAATCATCGTGGCTGCTGATAACACAGAGGGCAAGAAGGTAATCCTGGACGGTTGTGAGTTCTACGGTTGGACCCAGAAGAGCAATGCGATTGTACATGTCCGTAGTGACCGCCAAATGGATTCGGTTGTAATCAGAAACTGCTATTTCCATGACAACAAGTACACCTGCGTTTACTTGAAGTACGCCAGTATTCAGGGAGTGGAGATTGTCAATTCGACATTTGCGAATATGATTACCGACTCGAATGCTCCATCCGCTGCTCCGATTCAAGTAGATGCTACGAGCGGAAATGTGCTGATTGACCATTGTACGTTCTATAACTGCGAGGTAAAGAATACGGACTACGGAGCTATCAAGGTTCCGAATGCGATTTCACCGGTGGTTTCCAACTGTATTTTTGCGATGCCGGAAGTGTATGACGGCGGCCGTGCTATCTACAATGCGGACGGCGAGGTGAATAACTGTCTGACATATAACTATGTAAAGGATGAGAATACCGGTATTCATAGCGGTCCGACGATTACGGCTTGTATCCAAGGCGATCCTCTGTTCCGCGACGCCGCGAACGGATCGTATTATCTGCAGCCCAATTCGCCGGCTTACGGAGCCGGAACCGATGGATCGGCGTTAGGTGATCCGCGTTGGGTTCCGACGATGGACTACTATTTGGTGGGCTCAATGAGCGAATGGCAGGTAGATGCTAAGTATAAACTGAGCAAGAATCCTGCGAATGAGGCAGAGTATATGAAAGCGATGCTGCTGTATGCGGGGGATGAGTTCAAGATCGTTTATTCAGATGGTGCTTCTATTGCTACGTGGTATCCTGACGGAATGGGGAATAACTACGTCGTAACGGCATCGGGCGAATATACCGTTTATTTCCGTCCGGACGGACAAGGCGGCGAAGGATGGCATGAAGGCTATATCTTGGCGCAAGCAGCTGATAAGGGTCCGTGGACAACTTGGTTCGGCGATGCGAATTGGCAGGAAGAGAAGAACTCCTATATTGCCTATGATGCTGCGGCTGGGAAGGCAACTGTGTTTATCCGTGGCGACAAAGACGCTCAATGGAAAGCACAGGTGAAGTACCAGGGTATTCCGGCTGAGGATGGTAAGTGCTACCGGGTGTCGCTGAAGATGAAAGCCAACCATGATATCAGCGGTATTACGCTCAAATGGCAGGAAGACAACAATGTGCCGAATGTCATCTATGAGAACCAAACCCTCAGTTTGGCGGCGGATATGCTGTTCGTCTATGACGAAGTGGTCAAAGCTGTGCGTGGTGAGCAAGGCGGTAATGGTGTTTTGGTATTGGATTTCGGTTATGCCAAGTCCGGGGATGTGATAGAGATATACGACGTGGTGATTGAAGAGACCGAATGTCCGGAACCTCCGACATATTATTTGGTTGGTTCGATGAACGAATGGGTGATTGAGGAGACCTATATATTTGCGCCCAACGAAGCGGCGGAAGGCGAGTATATGTTGGATGTTCAATTAGCCGAGGGCGATCAGATTAAAGTGGTCGGTATATCCGATGGCTCGGAGACGTATTATCCGGGCGGTATAGCTGCTCCGTATCTGGTAGATGCGGCTCATGCGGGTTGGGCAACGATTTACTTCCGTCCGGAAGGAAAAGCGGAATGGACTGAATTCGGCGGATATATGTATATCGATGCACGTCAAGGCGTTGAGAATGTACAAGGGGACAAAGTACAAAGTACAAAGGTGATCGAGAACGGACATCTGATGATCCTCAAAAATGGTATGAAATACAATGCCCAAGGAGCGCTTATAAAATAGCGCTTCATGGGGCAAAAGTATATAATACTATGTATTATATAGTAAAAGAGCGAAATGGCATATTTCGCTCTTTTATCTTATGGTGATCTTATGGTGATCCTATGGTGATCTTATGGTTTAGATAGCTGAATGAGTAACCATGGTGTTTAAACGATTCTCACATCAATCCCTGCGCTTTTGAGTTTGGAGGCGATGCCGGTTGGGATGGCTTGGTCGGTAATGATGCAATCGAGCTCTTTGGCGTCGGCTATGTGTACAAAGCTGCGTTTGTTGAATTTGGACGAGTCGAAGACGGCAATCACTTTGTCTGCCTGCTGGATCATCATTTGGTTGAGAAGCGCTTCCTCTAAACTTGGTGTGGAGACGCCGTTTTCGAAGGAGAAAGAGTCCACGCCGAGGAAGAGTTTGTACTGGCTGAAATTGCGGAGCACGGAAAGGGCGAGCGGTCCGACCATAGAGTGGCTGTTGGTGCGCACATTGCCGCCGAGGAGGACGACGTCAAAACGCTGGTATGTCATGAGTTCGGTAGCGATATTCATGGCGTTGGTAAGAATGCGGAGATGATTGAATTTGCCCAGATGGCGAGCTATCTCCAGGGTGGTGGTGCCTGAATCAAGCATAATAAAATCTCCTTCTTTGATCATTTTGACCGCCTCGATACCGATTCGTTCTTTTTCCTTGACGTTGAACATTCGCTTTTTGGCGATGGCGGTGTCTTCGTTGGTGTTTTCTACGGGTTTTCGCATCGCTCCTCCGCGCGTACGGAGAAGGAGGTGACGATTTTGCAGGATGGTCAGATCCTTTCTGATGGTCACTTCTGAAATGCCTGTTTCGCGACTGAGGTCGGTAACGAGAACCTCTTCTTTCTGCTCGAGCATTCGAAGTATCAATGCCCGGCGTTCTTTTGCGGATGATGAATTCATAAATAATAGACCGTTTCTTCTCAAATGCGCTGCAAAGGTACAACTTTTTTTTGAAATATGCAAATAAAAAAGTTTCGTTCGTAGTTTTCGAAACGTTACGAAACATGTTTTTTCGTTTCATAAATGCTTGAATATATAAGGGTTTGTTGTTAAAATTTCTAAAAATATGCTGTAAAACATATAATAAAATTGTGCATATATGAAAAAAAAGTAGTAACTTTGCAGCGCATTTTGAAAAAATATGCATTTATAAAATCTTATTCATTATGAAAAAGCACATTTTATTCATGGTTTCAGCCGCTTTTATATTCGCGGCTTGTGCAAATCAAAAGGCGTCTGAGGCGTCTGAGTCAGCAGCATCTCCTGCGGATCAAATTTTGCTGATGAATTTTAATCCGACGGTAGTGGACAATTTGCCGGTTACATACGTAGAACGTGCCAAATTTGACATTATAGATATGCATGCTCACGATTATGCAGAGAGCGCGGAGGATATTGAACAATGGTGCCGTACGATGGATGAGGTGGGCGTATTGAATACGGCGATCATGCATTGTTCGTGGATTGGTCGTCCGTTTGAGGAAGTGGTTGAGGCTTACGGACCGTATAAGGATCATTTCAAATTCTGGTGCTGCTTTGATTATACGGATATGAGCGAAGAGGGTATTCAGAAAGCTTGTGAGTTGTTGGAGCGTTACCACAATGAGTTAGGCGCAGTCGGTGTCGGCGAGTTGGGCGACAAGGGAGAGGGCGATACATACGCTCGTCCGGGTGACGGAAAAGATATTCATATTGACGATCCGCGTATTCAACCGTTGATCCGCAAGGCGGGTGAGTTGAAGATGCCGATCAGTATTCATATCGCAGAGCCGTATTGGATGTATCTGCCTATGGATGAGAAGAATGACGGTTTGGTAAATGCCGTGACATGGCATGTAGATACGACGAATTGTTACGGTTATAACAAACTGATGGAGACCTTTGAGAACGCGCTTCGTGAGAATCCGGGTACGATCTTCATTGCCTGCCACTATTTGAATATGAACCATGATCTGCCGCGTCTGGGTGCGTTGTTGGACAAGTATCCGAATATGTATTTCGATATTTCTGCACGAGTGGCTGAGTCCGCGCATACGCCGCGCGCTACGCGGGAGTTCCTTATTAAATATCAGGACCGCGTGCTCTTCGGAACGGACAACGGTATGGATGCATCGATGTACCGCAATATCTTCCGCGTGTTAGAGACGAACGACGAGCATTTCTATGTTCCGGAGTACGGATACCATTGGGCATTGAGCGGATTCAATCTGCCGGATGAGGTGCTCAAGAAACTGTACCATGACAATGCAGAGCGGATTTTGACAGAGTATAAGTAGTTGAAAGTTGAAAGTTGAAAGTTGAAAGAAGTCGTCTAGTTGAGAGTTTTATGAAACGTAAATTCTTATATATCCTTGCGGCGGTGGCGATGGTGGCTTGCGCGCCGAAGCCGGAGACGGAGCGTTTGTTCTGCTCGGAGGCGGAGATGCAATCGTTCCCGTATAGCGAGAATGGTCTCAAAGTCAGCAAGCACCAGACGATCACACCAGTGGAAGGTGTGGACGGACTGGAGGTGGTGGAGACCTTTTTCGTCAATGAAGGCAAGCCGGTTACTGTAAAAGGATATGAACTTTGCCGGACTGAGGTGGAGGCGAAAGACAGCGTTGTATGGTCGCTTCAACCGAGTAGCACCAATGCCCGTATGGATTGGGTACTGCCGGTAACGGAGGGATTCGAGAAAGAGAACTATCTGGGTATGAATAACTCCGATTACGGAGGAGGTATTCCGGTGGTGGATCTTTGGCAGAAAGACGGCGGTGTGGCAATCGGTCTGTTTGAACCGGTGTTGCGCATGATTTCGATGCCGGTGGAGTGGAAACGCTATGAGAAGAAGGTGTCAATGGCGCTGCGTTATGATCTGCCGGAACCGGTGGAGTTGGCACAGGGCGATACTTTGCATTGCTTCAAGGCGTTCCGGCTGCGTCATACGGGCGATTATTTCAATGCGCTCCGTATTTTCTCGGATTACATGCAAGCTCACGAAGGCGTAGAGATGAAGCCGTCCGAGCCGGAGGCTTTTGAGCCGGTTTGGTGCGCATGGGGGTACGGCCGTCCGTTCAAGATGGACATGGTGTTGGGTACGCTGGACAAAGTAGCGGAACTCGGTTTTACATGGGTGGACATCGATGACGGCTATCAGATCGCGGAAGGCGATTGGAATACCAACTCTTATTTCCCGGGCGGCGATGCCGACATGCGTCATATTACCGATGAAGTACACAAACGCGGCATGAAAGCCAAACTATGGTGGGCTCCGTTAGCTGCCGATCCGGACACGAAACTCGTCAAAGAGCACCCGGAGATGTTGCTCAAGACCGACGAGTGGGCGCATGAGTATATCACATGGTGGGACAGTTGGTATCTCTCTCCGGTGAATCCGGCGGTGGATGCTTATACGACTGATTTGCTGAAGATGTTCCTGCAAAGATGGAATTTCGACGGTTTGAAGATCGACGGTCAGCATCTGAACTGCTGTCTGCCGGATTATAACGAGGCTTCCGGACTGAATAGCGCTTGGGATGCGCCGGAACAAATGCCGTCTTACTTCGGCAAGATCTATGATCAAGCCCGTGCGATGAAGCCGGATGCAGTCATCCAGGTTTGTCCGTGTGGCTGTGCAGTGAACTATTTCCTCGTTTCGCAGATCAACCAAGCGGTAGCTTCGGATCCGATGAGTTCGCGTCAGGTACGTATGAAACGTAAAGCGTACGCGGCGATGGCTCCGCAGTTGGCATATTACGGCGACCATATCGAGTTGACCGACGGCGGCGACGATTTTGCTTCGCAGATAGGAACCGGTTCGGTGATCGGTACGAAGTTTACATGGCCGAAAGATAATCCCGATTGGAATGAAGGTCCGTTCCTTCTGACTCCGGAGAAAGAGGCGTTGCTCCGTAAATGGATGAAGATCTACAAGGAGAACAACCTGGCTCGCGGTGAGTATCTGAACCTCTATACCTGGGGCTACGACTACCCCGAGGCACATGTCATAAAAGTACAAGGGGACGAAGTACAAGGTACAAAGGATGCGATGTATTATGCGTTCTATGTGGATCCGGTAGCTCCGGAAGGTGCGATGGATCCGGCGCATGTAGATGCAGCGAGTGTTCCTGTTCCTTCATACAGCGGTACATTGGAGCTCCGCGGACTGGATCCGGCGAAGACTTATACGGCGATCGAATACACGGCGGACGAACCGCGTGAGTTCGAGGTCAAAGGAAGCGATCCGAAGATCGAAGTGAATTTTGAAAGAAACTACTTGCTTAAAGTGGTAGAAAACTAGTGAGACTAGTGAGACTAGTGAGACTAGGAAGACTAGGGAACAAACAATCAACCAAAATATTTAACAACCATGAAACGAATCCAAGCAATCTTTCTCTGCCTGACGTTGGCGGTAGCAGCTTTTGCTGATATCCACGTGAAGGGTAAGGTAATCGACGCCGATGGTGCTGAACCTATGATTGGTGTGAGTGTTCTCGTTGTTGGCTCGTCCACGGGAACCGTGACGGACATTGACGGTAATTTTGAACTCACAGTTCCGGACAAAGCGACATTACAATTGTCGTACATTGGTTACAAGACGATCGAAGTACGTGCGGTAGCCAACATGAGTATTATTATGGAGTCGGATGCGCTGCAATTACAAGAAGTCGTATCCCTTGGTTATTCGGCTGTTAAGAAAGCCGAGTTGAGTTCCGCCGTTACGACGGTGAGTGCTGAACAGTTGACCGACGTCACGACGAGTGATATCGGAAACATGCTGCAAGGTAAAGTAGCCGGTTTGACGGTTAGTAACGCGGGTGGTCAGCCGGGCGATGCAGCCCAGATCCGAATCCGTGGTACAGGTTCTATCAACGCCGGTTCGGCTCCTATCTACGTAGTAGATGGTGTTGTCGGCGGTGCGTTCAACCCGAACGATGTAGAGACGATCTCCGTATTGAAAGATGCCGGTTCGACGGCTATCTACGGTGCTCAAGGTGCCGGTGGTGTAATCGTTGTTACCACCAAGTCCGGTAAGAAAGGCGACAAAGTGCACGTAGATCTCAAAGCTACTGCGGGTGCCAAGCAGGCTCTGTTCGGCAACTATCGTATGATGAGATCGGCTGAGTTGTACAAATTCCACAGCCAACTCTTCTCGCCGACCGTATTCAAACTGACTTATCCGGAGAGTTTGTTGGATCAGGATTATAGCTGGCAGAACGAGTTCTTCCACACGGGTATGGTTCAGAACTACAACGTAGCTGTTCACGGCGGTTCGGATCACGTGGGATACTACGTATCGCTGGATTACTTCGGAGAGAAAGGTACTTTGAAGACCACCGGTATGCAGAAAGTAACCGGTCACGCTTCTCTCAAGGCAGACATTACCAAATGGCTGGATATGAATATCAAGGTTGACTTCTCGAAGTCGAGCGTAGATTATCCATCCAGTTGGACGATGTTAGGCGACGCTTTCTACAAGATGCCGTGGGATTGCCCGTACGCATTCGATGAGAGCGGTAATATGACGAACCAATATGTGTTCATCAATAGCGGTAAGCGTCCGGACAACGGACAGAAATGGTGGAGCCAAGAGACTTGGAACGCTCTCCATACCGCGCAATACAACTACGCAAGATCGGATAATTTCGATTTCGCCGGTGTGCTCCAATTGAACGTTCATTTCACGGATTGGTTGCATTTCTCGACGACGAACAC
>Ga0310694_10006184_pt1 | contig 11338 bp, 9 predicted proteins | sample 174DNAGHGhighgp2_FD_203884 | JGI IMG/M metagenome (GOLD analysis project Ga0310694, IMG submission 203884) | Sheep rumen microbial communities from Palmerston North, Manawatu-Wanganui, New Zealand - 1742 DNA GHGhigh gp2 (v2) (version 2) | ecosystem: Host-associated > Mammals > Digestive system >... | reverse complement strand
GCTTGGTTATACCGTGCATGTCGGGCAATTACGGAATGCGGAGATTGATTTTGTGGCAGAGAAAGGAGAAGAGACCATATATATACAAGTAGCCTATTTGATAGCGGACGAAGAGACCGAGAAGAGAGAGTTTGGAAATCTGCAAGCTATCAAAAACAACTATCCGAAGATGGTCATTTCAATGAATCCGCTCAATTCTATCTCTGATGTAGAAGGAATAAAACACATCCATTTGCGTCATTTCTTGAGCATGAATAAGTTATAAGCCGTAACGGCCAAAAGTTTCAAATTGGTGATTTAATCACACGGGCGGCTCAATGAAAGAGTCGCCCGTGTGTTTTATGATTGTAAGCCTTATTTCACAACAAAAGCGCTACAAATCATTGAATTACGTAAATAATTCTTTTATGTCAGTAATTTTACTCAATCGGGTGGAGGCGTCAGATGCTTTTTGCGATATGAGAGGATGAGCGATTGCTATCGAGGGGGTGTCGATAGGGAGAAGAAAAGCGCTCAAAATGGCTAAAAAGTGGCAAAAAACGCATAAAAATATAAAAAAGTTACGTGCGCGCTTGCATATGTGAAAAAAAAGTTGTAATTTTGCCCGGTTTTTGGAATTTAATTAAACTAACTATTATAACAATGGAAGAAAACAACGAGATTATTAAGAATGATCACATTATTCCGGTGAAGATCGATGAGGAAATGAAGTCCTCGTATATCGACTACTCGATGTCTGTGATCGTGAGCCGTGCGCTGCCTGATGTGCGCGACGGTTTCAAGCCTGTTCACCGCCGTGTGCTGTTCGGTATGAACGAGTTGGGTAACACCTCGGACAAGCCGACCAAGAAGAGTGCACGTATCGTCGGTGAGGTAATGGGTAAGTATCACCCGCACGGTGATAGTTCCATTTACGGTACGCTCGTGCGTATGGCGCAACCGTGGGCGATGCGTTATTGCCTGGTAGACGGTCAAGGTAACTTCGGTTCGGTCGATGGCGATGGTGCAGCTGCTATGCGTTATACGGAGGCACGCCTCTCGAAGCTCGCAGAAGAGATGCTGCGCGATATCGAGAAGGACACCGTAGACATGCAGAATAACTTCGATGACTCGCTCAAAGAGCCGGTTGTGCTGCCTTGCCGTTTCCCGAACTTGCTCGTGAACGGAGCCAGCGGTATTGCCGTAGGTATGGCGACGAACATGCCGACCCATAACCTGAGTGAGGTGATCGACGGTTGCTGCGCGTATATCGATAATATCAAGGCACGCATGCACGACGCGAGCGTGGAGGATATCACGGTAGAGGATCTGATGGAGTACATCAAGGCTCCGGACTTCCCGACCGGCGGTACGATCTACGGCTATCAGGGTGTTAAGGACGCTTTTGAGACCGGTCGCGGACGTATCATCATCCGTTCGAACGCGGACATCGAGGCAGACGACAACGGTCGTGAGCGCATCATCATTACCGAACTGCCGTATGGCGTTGTGAAGAGCGATTTGGTGAAGAACATCGCAGAGCTCGTGAACGACAAGAAGATCGAAGGTATTGCCGATATCAACGACCACTCCAAACGCGATATCCGTATCGTAGTAGAGGTTAAACGCGACGCGAACGCACAGGTGGTTCTCAATAAACTGTATAAGTTCACGGCGCTGCAGTCGAGCTTTGCTGTTAATAACATCGCCCTTGTGAAGGGTCGTCCGATGCTCTTGAACCTCAAGCAGTTGATCGGTAACTTCATCGAGCACCGCATGGAGGTGGTAACCCGCCGTACCCGCTTTGAGCTCAAGAAAGCCGAGGAGAAAGCGCATATCTTAGAGGGCTTGATCATCGCTGTGGATAATATCGACGAGGTCGTTCGTATCATCCGCGCAAGCCGTACGCCGGCTGATGCACAGGCTAACCTCGAGGCACGTTTTAACCTCGATAACCTGCAGTCGAAGGCTATCGTAGATATGCGTCTAAGCGCCCTCACCGGCCTGCGTATCGATGAGTTGAAGAACGAGTACGAGGAGATCGAGAAACTCATTGCTCATCTCAACGAACTGCTCGCAAGCGAGGAGATGCGTTATGACGTGATCAATACCGAACTGATCGAGATCAAAGACAAATACGGTGACGAGCGCAAGACGAAGATCGTTAAGATGGCAACCGAGTTCAACCCGGAGGATATGTACGCCGACGACGATATGATCATCACGATCTCTCATCTGGGTTATATCAAGCGTACGCCGCTGGCAGACTTCCGTCAGCAGACCCGCGGTGGTATCGGTTCGAAAGCCGGTAGTGCCCGCGATCAGGACTTCATCGAGTACGTTTACCAGGCTTCGATGCACTCGACGATGATGTTCTTCACCGAGATGGGTCGTCTGTACTGGCTCAAGGTTTACGAGTTGCCGGAAGGTAACAAGCAGTCGAAGGGTCGCGCAATCCAGAATATGATCAATCTCCAGACGGGTGATAAGGTTCGTACCTGCATCAACGTCAAGGGTCTGAACGATCAGGAGTATATCGAGAACCACTATCTGATTTTCATCACGAAGAACGGTTTGATGAAGAAGACCACGCTCGAGGCTTATTCTCGTCCGCGTGCAAACGGTATCATCGCGCTCGGTCTGCGTGAAGGTGACGAACTGATCGGTGTAACGCTGACAGACGGTCAGAGCGAGATGCTGGTAGCATCGTATAACGGTAAAGTATGCCGTTTCAACGAAGCAGGCGTACGTCCGATGGGTCGTGGCGCAACGGGTGTGAAGGCGATTACGCTCGAAGAAGACGGTCAAGATCGCGTGATTGGCACGGTTTGTGTAGAGAAGGGTACAGACAAGACGATCCTTGTTATCTCTGAGAACGGCTTTGGTAAGCGTACAGCGCTCGATGACGAAGAAGGCAACGCTATCTACCGTGTCACCAACCGTGGCGGTAAGGGCGTGAAGACCATCGAGATCACCGAGAAGACCGGTCACTTGGTAGGTATCGAAGCCGTTACCGACAGCGACGACCTGATGCTCATTACCAAGTCCGGAACGGCTATCCGCATGGATATTTCGACTATCCGTCAGACCGGCCGTGCCGCACAAGGCGTCAAACTGATCGAACTCCAGAAACGTAACGACACCCTCATGAGCGGTTGTATCGTTCCGAAAGAGGAGGAAGAGGAAGTTAATGATGGTAATGATGAAATGAGCGCACCGGAGGTGCTCAATGATGAAAATAATAACGAAAATCAAGAATAAATTTATGAAAAAAGGTTTGATTTTGGCAGTTGCTGTACTGATGAGTGCAGGCTGCTTTGCACAGAAAAATCCGCTGGTTAAAAAGGCGAAGAGTTACATGATGGCAGAGACGCCGGACTTCTCGGCTGCTCGCGTGGCTATTGATGAGGCTATCGAGGCTGCTCCGACCGCAGAGACCTATTACTGGGCTGGTATGATCGGTTATCAGGAGCTCACGCAAGAGAACTACAACCAGATGATGGGTAAGGGTGCTGATCAGGCAAAAGCCGGTTTTGCGGTTGAAGAGAGTTACAAGTACTGGCTCAAGGCTGACGAGTTGGCTACGGAGACCGTGCTGGACAAGAAAGGCCGCGAGGTAATGGCTGATCCGAAGACCCACAGCAACATCACCAAGAAAATGCTGGAGTACTACAAACAGCAGGAGTTGGTGAAGTACGGTATCTATCTGAATGAGCAACGTGATTTCGAGGGTGCTTTCCAAGCGTTCAAGATGCATGTTGAGATGCCGGATTTGGCTATGATGCAGGATCCGAAACTGCAGAAAGAGATGCCGCGTGACACCACGTATATTCAGTATAAGTACTACGCAGCTATCTTCGCCGTTCAGTCCGAGCGTCACGAGGATGCTATCGCATTGCTGGAGCAACTCAAAGACGGTGACTACGAGGCTATCTCTGTCAACCAATTCCTCTATCAGGAGTATGTAAACCTGAAGGATACGGCTAAGTTCGTTGAGACGCTGCAGAACGCAGTGGTACGTTTCCCGGGCGAGCCTTGGTTCCTGCAGAACCTGATCAACTTCTACATCTATTCCGGTCAGGAACAGGTGGCAGTTGATTACCTGGCAAAGGCTATCGAGCGCGAGCCGAACGTAGCGCAGTACCACCTGATCAAGGGAAACCTCAACGAGAACCTGGGTCACTACGACGAGGCAATGGCTGACTTCGATAACGCGCTGAAACTCGATCCGACGCTGGCTGACGCTATGGCCGGTAAGGGTAGAGTATATTACAACCAAGCCGTTAAACTGAACGAGGCTGCAGCTTTGATCTCCGATAACAAGGCGTATAAGAAAGCGCTGGAGGAGATGAACGAGGTATTCCGCAAATCGTTGCCGTTCTTCGAGGAAGCTCACCGCATGGATCCGCAAGATCGTTCGTACATGCAGATTCTCAAGGGGCTGTACTACCGCTTCCACATGGACGCTGACTACGAGCGTATCGCTGAGGAACTCAATAACCTCTAATGGGACGTATTCTCGCAATAGACTACGGTCGTAAACGCACTGGATTAGCCGTTACGGATGTTCTCCGCATAACGGCTAATCCGTTGCTTACGATCGAGACCAAAGAACTGATGACTTGGTTGACCGATTACTTCGCGCACGAACCCGTGGACGAGGTGGTTATAGGCCATCCTACGCAAATGAACGGACAAGATTCGGAGAGTATGAACTATATCCGGCCGTTCCTGGGATTGTTTAAGAAAACCTTTCCCGATAAACCGATAACTATGTATGACGAGCGCTTTACGTCGGTTTTGGCGCACAGAGCGATGATTGATGGGGGCATGAAGAAAAAAGACCGGCAAGACAAGGCGGTAGTCGATAAAATCGCCGCTTGTATTATTTTGGAAGATTATTTAGATAGCAAACTATGATATTACCTATTTATTTGTATGGGCAACCGGTGCTGCGCAAAGAGGCGGAGGAAATAGAAAACACACCGGAACTCAAGCAGTTTATTGCCGACATGTACGAGACGCTGACGCAGGCTGAAGGTTGTGGTCTGGCTGCTCCGCAAGTGGGCAAAACGTGGCGTTTGTTCGTGGTGGACGGCGCTGAACTGGCAGAGGACTATCCGGAGTGTAAGGACTTCAAACGGGCGTTTATCAACCCGGAATTGCTCGATGAATCCGAAGAAACATGCTCGTATAGCGAGGGTTGTTTGTCCTTGCCGGGCATCAGTGAGAACGTTGTCCGTCCGACCACCATTACGATGCGTTACCTCGATGAGGACTTTAAGGAGCACGAGGAAACCTTCACCGGTTTCTGTGCGCGTATCGTGCAGCATGAGTACGATCACCTCGAAGGACACGTTTTCACCGACAGAATATCGCCGATTCGTAAGACCTTTGTGCGCAATAAACTGGCTGCTATTGCCAAAGGCAAGACAGGTGCGCGGTATAAGTATAAGAGGAATTAAGGGTTACCGGTTACGGGTTACGGGTTATGGGTTATGGATTGGATTAATGTCATCTTCATGGCTGTCGGTTTGGCGATGGACTGTTGTGCGGTATCTACCATACAGGGGCTCACGCATAAACAATGGCACCCGCGGGCACTGCTCATGGCCGCTATCTTCGGTTGTTTCCATATGGGCATGCCTGTTATCGGTTACTATGCCGGTACGCTCTTCGTCAATTTCATGCAGACCTATGCGCCGTGGATTGCCCTTGCTTTGTTGGGCTTCTTGGGCGTGAAGATGATCTGGGAGTCGTACCACGAGAAAGAAGATAAGGTGAAATGTGCCAACTGGCATATCACGAACCTGCTGTTCTTGGCAATTGCGACGAGTATAGACGTGTTGGCTACGGGACTTTTGTTTGTACCGTACCCTGATTGGCTTTTCCCGTCAGTAGTGACGATAGGCGGCATCACGGCGCTCTTCTCGCTGGGCGGTTACCTGCTTGGCGTGTATGTGGGCAAACTGAAACTGAATATGGAACTGATCGGTGGCCTCGTGCTCATCGGTCTGGGTATTAAAATCTGGGCAGAAGGATTTTTCGGAATATAATGTTTGTGATCGGCAATAACACATTAGTCTCGCTCGACGTACTCGAAAAAGAGTTCTGCTGCGATCTCGACACCTGTCGCGGGTGTTGCTGTATCGAAGGTGATGCCGGTTGTCCTATTACCGATGAAGAACTGAAGCAGATCGAAGCCATCCTGCCGCAACTACTGCCGCAAATGACCAAAGAGGCACGAGCCGTGGTGGAGCAACAAGGGCTCTCTTATCTCGATCCATCGGGTGAACAGGTACTCTCTATCGTTAACGGCAAAGACTGTGTTTTTGCCCGCACGGATCATCAGGGTTGGTGTTACTGCCTGATCGAGAAGATGGGCTTTACCAAACCGATCTCCTGCCATCTCTATCCGATACGATTGACGAAAGTGGGCGAATATACGGGAGTGGAGTACCACCGCTGGGATATATGCCATTGTGCCCGAATCAAAGGCAAGAAACTGCATTTGCCGCTGTACCGGTTCTTGAAGGAACCGCTTATACGACGTTTCGGCCAGGAATGGTACGATGAATTGGAACTAACTGCAAACGAATGGAAAAAACAATGCGCGCAGAAATAATCACCATAGGAGACGAACTGCTCATCGGGCAGGTGGTGGACACCAACTCCGCTTGGATGGCTCAAAAACTGAACGAACAGGGTATCGAACTCTATCAGATCACGTCCGTTCATGATGATCGAGAGCATATTATTGCGGCACTCAACGAGGCCTTTAACCGGGCAGATATCGTTCTTACCACCGGTGGACTCGGTCCTACCAAAGATGACATCACCAAGCATGTGCTGTGTGAGTATTTCGGGGCACACCTTATAGAAGATCAACGTGTGCGCGCGCATATCGAGGACTTGTATAAAGACCGTCCCGACGTGCTCAACCGTCTTACCGCCACACAATGGTTGGTGCCGGACAATGCAGAGATTCTGGAGAATCGGGTAGGTTCGGCGCCGCTGATGATCTTCCATAAGGAAGATAAACTCCTCGCTTGCATGCCCGGTGTTCCGTATGAGATGAAGATCGCGATGGAGGAGCAGATCCTGCCGTATCTCCATTCATCCTTTCATCCTTTCATCCATTCATCCATTTATCATCGCACGCTTCAGGTAACGGGTATCGCGGAGAGTACCTTGGCGATTTTACTCGATGAATTCGAGAATAAAATGCCTTCTGGGTTGCATCTGGCATACCTGCCGAAAGATGGTGTGATTCGTTTGCGTTTATCGAGTTATGGCGAGCTGAGCGAAGCAGAGATGGCGCGTTATTTTGCTGAATTGAAGGCACTTGTGCGGGACTATTTGATCGCGGAAACGGACGAACCGCTTGAGGTGATTGTGGGTCGTCTGCTTACGGAACGCCATCAGACGATTGCTACGGCTGAGAGTTGTACGGGCGGCAAACTGGCGTCCTTGCTTAATAAACACGCGGGTTCATCGGCCTTTTATTACGGTTCGGTCATCAGTTACGACAACTCGGTCAAAGAGCATATACTTGGCGTACCCGCCGAGATGATAGAAAAACACGGCGTGGTGAGTGAGGAAGTGGTACGTGTGATGGCGGAGTCGGTTCGTCGCCTATTAGGCACCGATTATGCGATCGCTACGAGTGGTATAGCTGGTCCAACAGGCGGTTCAGAAGCCAAACCTGTAGGCACCGTTTGGATGGCGTGGGCAACACCCGAAGGAACAACCGCAGAGTGTTTCCATCTGGGCAAACTACGTGAACAAATTACTGATCGCGCCTGTCTCAAAGCCCTTGTGGGGATGATAAAATTGTTAAATCGTTAAATTGTTAAGTAGTTACATTGTTAGGTCTTTTTGCAATATTGTTTGCAGTACTGCTTCCGGCAACGATCAATACACCGGAAGGGGAAGAGTATGGTCCGACGCTGACGATCGATGATAATACCCTGTATTTCGTGGGGCTTAACCGCTCGGAGAGCAATCTGTCGGAAGATATCTTTGTTTCTCATCGGGATGCCCGAACGGGAGAATGGTCGGCTGCGCAGATCGTACCGGCATTGTCCAATCCCTACCGCAATGAGGCTCCTACCTCTATCTCCGGTGACGGACGAATGATGTTGCTCTTTGTGGAAGGTCGTATGTGTTTCTCGCAGAAAGGGCCATATGGTTGGTCGGAACCCAAACCGCTGCCACGTTATCTGCAATTAGGCAACTGGCAAGCGGACGCGCAGATTGCAGCTGATGGATCTGTGCTGCTCTTTGCCGCCAATTATCCCGTTGAAAACGAAGAAAAAGCGAGTCTGAATATCTTTGTCTCGGAGCGTGATGCACAGGGTAGGTGGGGACAACCGTATTCGATCGGTTCGTTCATCAATACCACGGGCATGGAGCGCTCGCCGTTCTTGCACCCGGACATGAAAACGCTTTATTTCTCTTCGGACAGAGAGGGTACGCTCGGTGATCTGGATGTATGGGTAAGCCGTAGGCTTAGCGATACCTGTTGGAACTGCTGGTCGGAACCGGAGAACCTCGGTGAGACGATCAACACCACCGGCCGTGATTGTTGGTATAAGATCTCCACAGATGGAAGGACGGCATACTACGCGCAAAAAAGCGGCCATAGACATGATATCTACTCCGTAGAACTGCCCGAAGACAAACGTCCGGAATCGGTGACGGTTTTGGCAGTTAACCAAGCCGTGTCTATCAATAATCTCCTTTTTGAGACAGGCAAAGATATCATTATGCCGGCGTCCCTGCCGGAACTCAAACGTATCGCGACGTTTGTATCAACATACGGCTATAAGATCCGTTTGGCAGGACATACGGATAATGTAGGTTCGCAGGAATCCAACAAAGCTCTTTCGCAAGCGCGTGCTGAAGCTGTTCGGAGACAACTCATTGAGTACGGTTGTAATCCCGATGGAATCAAGGCTTTTGGCTATGGAGACCTCAAACCTGTGGCATCCAACGATACCGAAGAAGGCCGTGCTCTCAACCGCCGCGTAGAAATAACGATTTATTGATAAGTAAAAACAAAAAGATCAAAAAATGGCATACACTATTGTGTATGTCAATTTTTTTATGTATCTTTGCAGCGTAATTTGGAATAAAAGGTCAAAATTTATTATTTATGGATAAGCAGATACAAACATGGGTGGACGGTTTTATGGCCGAACTCATTAGAAAAAACCCGGGTGAGAGTGAGTTTCATCAGGCAGTTAGAGAAGTAGTAGAATCGGTTGCGCCGATGATCATGGCGTATCCGTATCTGCGTGAGCAAAAGGTAATGGAGCGCATTGTGGAGCCGGAACGTGTGATTATGTTCCGTGTGCCTTGGATGGACGATCAGGGCGAAGTGCAGATCAATCGCGGTTTCCGTATCCAGATGAATAGCGCCATTGGTCCGTACAAAGGCGGTATCCGTTTCCATGCGAGTGTAAACCTGAGTATCATGAAGTTCCTTGCTTTCGAGCAGACTTTCAAGAATGCCCTTACGACGCTGCCGATGGGTGGTGCCAAGGGTGGTAGCGATTTCTCCCCGCGCGGCAAGAGTGATGCTGAAGTAATGCGTTTCTGCCAGAGTTTCATGACCGAGTTGCAACGTCATATCGGTGCAGATACGGACGTGCCTGCCGGCGATATCGGTGTAGGTGGTCGTGAGATCGGTTATATGTTCGGTCAATACAAACGTCTGCGCGATGAGTTCACCGGCACGTTGACCGGTAAAGGTCAGTTGTGGGGCGGATCGCTCATGCGTCCGGAAGCTACCGGTTACGGAGCTTGTTATTTTGCAGAGGCCATGTTAGCTACTCGTGGTGAGTCGTTTGAAGGCAAACGCGTTTGTATCTCGGGAGCCGGCAACGTAGCGCAGTTCGCTGCACAGAAAGCCATGCGTCTGGGTGCAAAGGTGCTCACATTGAGCGATAGTGACGGCTTTATCTATGATCCGGAAGGACTGAACGAAGAGAAAATGGCATATGTCTTCGAACTTAAGAACGTTCGTCGCGGACGTATCAAAGAGTACGCAACCAAGTACCCGCAGGCGCAATATTTCGCCGGTGAGCGTCCTTGGAAGATCGCTTGCGATATCGCGATGCCGTGTGCAACCCAGAACGAGATTGAGAAAGTCGATGCAGAGAACCTGCTTAAGAACGGTTGTTTCTGCGTGACCGAAGGCGCTAACATGCCTTCAACGCCGGAAGCGATCGCGCTTTTCCAAGGCGCTAAAATCCTCTATAGCCCGGGTAAGGCATCGAATGCCGGTGGTGTAGCTACGAGTGGTCTGGAGATGACGCAGAACAGCATGCGTCTCAAATGGACGGCCGAAGAAGTAGATCAACGTCTGCGTACCATCATGGCTGATATCCATGCCGCATGTCTGAAGTACGGTACGGAAGAAGACGGCTATATCAACTATGTCAAAGGTGCTAACATCGCCGGCTTTATGAAGGTGGCGAACTCCATGGTTGAGCAAGGTTTGGTATAATGGACAATAGTAACTACACTTCATTGATGTCGAAGCGCGTAAGGCGTATTCTGCTCGTGTGCAACAACTACGATAGTTTTGCGCTTGAGGAGGACGGCCGTATCGACGTGCAGATCGCGCAGGAGTATGCGGAACTCAATCTGAGTAACCCGCCTGCCATCGTGCGTTCGGAGTCTCCTTCGGAGGCCTTAACGCTGCTACGTAGCCGCGAGTCGTTCGACTTGATCATCCTGGTCTATAGTGCCGGTGGCAATGAGGTGTGGGATTTTGCGGCGGAAGCCAAAAGTTTGTTACCGGATTGTCCGATTGTGTTGCTGTCTTCCTTCAGTAAGGAGATGTTCCTGCGCATGGAGAAAGCGGACAAACGGCATATCGACTATCTGTTCAATTGGAATAACTCCACCGACCTTATCATCGCTATCATCAAGTTGATAGAAGACCGACTGAATGCAGAGCACGATATCCTCGACGAGGGTGTTCGTGCTATTTTGTTGGTGGAAGACTCCGTGCGGTATTACTCGACTTATCTGCCCTTATTATATAAACTGTTACTCCAGCAGAACACGATTGCTATCCGCGATGCGCTCAACGAGAAACAGCAGTTGTTGCGTAAGCGTGCGCGACCCAAACTACTGCTCGCGACCTGCTATGACGAGGCTATAGCGTTGTATCGGCAGTTCGGCAAGAACTTCATCGGCGTCATCTCGGATGTCGGATTTGTGCTGCATAAAGGCGAACCGGCAAGCATGGAGAAACTCGATGCGGGTGTCGATCTGTGTAAACTCATTCGTGAGGACAATCCTACCATGCCTTTCCTGATGCAGAGTTCGCAGGAGTCGATGCGAG
>Ga0310694_10006182_pt1 | contig 11338 bp, 7 predicted proteins | sample 174DNAGHGhighgp2_FD_203884 | JGI IMG/M metagenome (GOLD analysis project Ga0310694, IMG submission 203884) | Sheep rumen microbial communities from Palmerston North, Manawatu-Wanganui, New Zealand - 1742 DNA GHGhigh gp2 (v2) (version 2) | ecosystem: Host-associated > Mammals > Digestive system >... | reverse complement strand
TTTCGTGGCCTGAGCCAGACCGCCAAAGCCGAAGTACTTGAAACCGACGATACCTGTATTGGTAATGCCAGCCAGGTCCATAGAGTTATTCCAGATGTCGTGGTTGTCCTGCATCCACTCGTTGCTGTTGGTGCCGCCAGTCATGAAGCAGGCCAGACCAGCAGAGTAATACTGATAAGGAGGCAGACCGAAGATCTGGAAGCCCTCGGAGGTGACTTCTGCACCTGTATATTCGTTGCCATCGGCGGCTTTTGCCGTCCACTCATTATCCTTGGCATAGGGGTTGTAGCCTGTAATCTTCACTACACCACCCTTGGCCACGGGCTTCTTGTCCCAAGTAATCTTAACGGGAGCCACCATGGCCTGACGGGCAAAGCCGAAGCCGCGTGGCGGACGGTGATAGAATACATACCACTGGCCGTTGATTTCCTGAATCGAGCCGTGGGTGTTATGACCAGCATTGGTGGTGATGAGCTGAGCATCGCCTTCGCCAGCAACCACACCACGCGAGTCGACCAATACGCCACCTGAGCGCCAGGGCCCTAAGGGCGAATCGCCAAAAGCATAGCGCAAGGCGGAATTGGTATTGCCCAGACCGTATTCCTTGCCACTATAGCCAGAGAACACCATCACGTATTTATTGCCTACCTGACGAATTGATGAGGCCTCGAAGAAGTTGAAATCGAGTGGGTTCTGACCCTCGTAAAGGGCTTTATACTCAGAGCCTTCCTTGTCGAGCAGACGACCATCGGCGCTGCTGGCAGGGATGAAGGGATCGATCAGCTGAGTGCCCTCACGCTGGGAGTACATGGTGTTCTGATCGAGTTCGCAAGCCGTGGAATGCTGAAAACCGTAGAACACATAAGCACGGAAACCCTTATCATAGTCGGGATCCTTCTTATTAGTGATATTCTCGATGAATACGGAGGGATCGAAGTCGATGAGAGAGCCGGGAAGACATTGGCGACCATCCTCAGTCAGATTAATCGGTGTGAAAGGACCGTTGGGGCGATCGCTCTTGCAAACCATCGGCACGCGACGCCACCCACGGGAGTGGGGGTAGAGGTAATAAGTCTTCTTGCCCGTAGCCTTGTCCTTCACTTCCACTAGATCGGGAGCAAACATCGTATCCCATTGACCGTCAACGTAGTGGGTGAATATCGGGCCTTCGTCGCGCCACTGGCTGAGGTCCTCAACGGGAGCCGACCACATGCGGATATCGCTACCACAGTAGGCCGAGTAATTGGTGTCGTGCGAGCCGATGATATAGGCTCTGAACTTGCCAGGCTGGTCGGGATCCTCGAATACACGCGGTTCGCCATCGGGCAGATGTTCCCACAAGGGGAGATAGGGGTTCTGCGCCTGAGCCGAAAGAGCGGCCAGGAGCAGGAGGGGAAGAATGAATAGTCGTTTCATATTTGTAAGTGTTTAGTGTTACGTGTAAAGATGCCTGCAAAGTTAGGAAAAAACGGGCTAAATAACAAATTTAGTGGCGTATAATTTTGTTTTTCCGCCTTTTCTACGTACCTTTGCAGCCGAAAACCACGCGCCCTGATAGTTAAATGGATATAACAAGGCTCTCCTACAGCTTAGTTCCGAGTTCGATTCTCGGTCGGGGTACTGTGTTGTTTTTTAGTAATTCCTGTTGGAATTCGCGTGGTGTACATCCCTTGAAATGCTTGAAGTTGCGGTAGAAGGCGCTGCTGGAGGTGAAGCCCGACTTAGTGGCTACTTCGCTCAGATGTATCTCGGGATTATTCTCAATCATCTCTGCCGAATAATCAATACGCTTGCTGTTGATGAATTCCGAGAACGTGAGCCCCATCTTCATATTGATGGTATGGTAGATATAGTTGCGATTGGAGTTAAGCAACCTTGACAACTCATCGATTTTCAGGTTGGGATTCAGGTAATACTTCTCTTGGTCCATCAGCTTTAGAAGCTTATCGCCAAGATCATCCTTGATGTCATCGGGAATAAAGGCGTCGTCTTCTATCTCGTCGATCTCGATATCATTGATATAGAACTGCTGGTGTAAACCTACGTGACCAATGATCAGGAGTAGGATGGAGAAGGTGGTCAGGGGAACAGCAGCCAACCAGATGGATTCGTTGAAATGGGTGCGTCCGATGGCGTTGCATACGAACGAAGCGATAGATGCCAGCACGAGGACAATCAACAGGGATCTGATAGAGCCAGCCGTTTTACCTTCGGTATCAGAATAGTAGTTCTTTACCAAATGGTCGTAATGACTGATGCGCTTCCATCCGAAATAAAGTACGGGCGGTATCTCCAGCGCGTGAATCACCTTGACAGCCGTATGCGCCACGCCCTGCCACCATGCCAGACCGCTTAGACCAGAGAAATCATTGTGATACAGGTTGTACTCGATGAATGCCACCATTTCCGCATGGTCCATCAAGAGATAGAGAAAACCTACGGTTAGGAAACAGATGATGGCAGGCAGCAGATAGTAGAACTGCCACAGCCTGTTGGGGCGCCGGATGGTCAGTTCCTCAATATAGATATAGAATAAGGGATAGACAGCGGGATTGCAGAAACAATAGACGGTATCGGAGAAGGGAATGGCCTCCTTGATGCCGTTAAAGAAGATGAAGTGTCCAGTATAAAGCAATGTGGCCGATGCCATGAAGAAGAACAGCCTGAGTTGTGGACGGTTAGCCTTTATTCTCAGGTGTAATGCCAGAAGTGCGGTCATGATGCCACATACCAGCATGGGTAGTGATGATAGTAATATGAAAATCACGGCTGCAAAGATACGAAATAAATCTGATAACCATCAAAAAATAGGCCGCAACTTTTCAGTCGCAGCCTATTATATATATTAATAAGGTGTATGCCTTATTTCTTCTCGGCAATTTCTTCTTCCTTGATCGTGCGGCCTAAGGTAAGATAAGCCGTAGGAGCAGCGATGAAGAGTGAAGACAGGGTACCGAAGATAACACCCAGGATCATAGCGAACGAGAACGAGCGGATGCTATCACCACCGAGGATGAAGATAGCCAACAGCACGATCAAGGTCGTTACTGAGGTGTTGATGGTACGAGCCAGCGTCTGGTTCAATGAGTCGTTGAACAGCTGCTGACGATCGCGCTTGCCATAGAGACTGATGTTCTCACGGATACGGTCGAATACTACCACCTTATCGTTGATAGAGTAACCGATCACCGTCAGGATAGCACCGATGAATACCTGGTCGATCTCGAGTGACATGGGAACCCAACCCCAGAGTACTGAGTAGAAGCCAATTACTACCAATGCATCGAGAGCCAGCGCAACAGTAGCACCTACAGAGAAGGCGAGGTTGCGGAAGCGGAGCAGGATGTAGAGGAAGATGGCAATCAGGGCGATGATCACAGAGATGATAGCACCGTATGTGATATCCTTAGCCACAGAAGGACCTACCTTAGCAGAGCTGATGATAGAACCACCCTCGCGGACATCAGGATTCTTGAATGCCTCAACGTCGGCTTGGCTTACGAGGTTAGCCTTCTTCAGAGCATTGAAGAGGATAGTCTCAGCCTGGTCGTCAACCTCAGGATTGTTAGACTCGATATCCCAGTTGGTAGAGATACGAACGGTCTTGCCGTCGGTACCCAGGGCAATCACAGAGGTGTTTGCCTCCTGGTTAGCCTTCTCACCCATGGTGTTAATGAAGGCACCGGCCATAGCCTGACGAACCTCCTCAACGGGAGTCTCCTTATCGAGGGTCACCACATAGTTACGACCACCGGTGAAGTCGATGCTCTGGCTCAGACCGCGAACGGCGAATGAGATGCAGAACAGGATGGCAGCCACACCCCAGATGGTGAAGGTCTTCTTGTATATGCCCATGAAGTTGTAGTGGGCGTTCTGCATCAGGTTCTTTGAGTAGCCTGTCACGAAGGTGAGGTCGGTCCACTTATCCTTCTTCAGCATGTAATCGTAAACCACACGTGTCAGGAATACAGCGGTGAAGAACGATACGAGGATACCGATGATCCAGGTTGTTGCGAAGCCCTTCACAGGACCTGTACCGAAGTAGAGCAGGATGATACCTGTGATCAGAGAGGTGAAGTTTGAGTCGAAGATAGCGCTGAAGGCGTTAGAATAACCCTTGTTCAGAGCCTCTTTCACAGAGAGTCCCTTCTTCAACTCTTCCTTGATACGCTCATAGATCAGCACGTTAGCATCCACAGCGGTACCCAGCGTCAGCACGATACCGGCGATACCAGGCATAGTCAGAGCAGCCTGGAACGAGGTAAGGATACCCAGCGTGAAGAACAGGTTGAACAGCAGAGCGATATCTGAGAGGATACCAGGAACAAAGCCGTAAAGCATGATCATGTAGATCATCAGCAGTACGAAGGCCACGATGAATGAGATGATACCCTGCTGGATAGACTGGGCACCCAGTGACGGACCTACCACCTCTTCCTGCACGATACGGGTAGGAGCCGGCATCTTACCAGAGTTCAATGTGTTAGCAAGGTCCTTGGTATCTTCGATAGTGAAGTTACCAGTAATCTGAGAGTTACCACCATCGATCTGAGTGAGGATACGGGGAGCTGTGTAAACGGCGTCGTCGAGCACGATGGCTACGGCCTTACCGATGTTCTGCTTCGTAATCTGGCTCCAGCGACGGGCACCGTCAGAGTTCATCTGCATAGATACGCAGGGACGGCCGGTGTTGGGCTCGAAGTCGTCCTTTGAAGAGGTGATAACATCACCCTCCAGTGGAGCGCGACCTGAGGGCTCGGTAACCTTCAGAGCATAGAGCTCGAAGATATCACCCTTTGTATCCTGACCACCGAAGTCCTCGGGCTTAGCACCCCAACGGAGCTTTAGCTCTGCGGGCAGGATCTGACGAGCGAGGTCAGAGTAGATAATCTTGTTAATCTCAGCGGTATCGCGGGCATTGGCGTAACCAACAACGGCGAGGGTGTTACCCTGTGTGGGCTGGAAGATAGAGAACAGGGGGTTCTGCTTCTTGGCAGCCTCGAGTGCCTTGTTGTCCTTAGCCTTGTCGTCCTTCTTGGTGAGCTTAGCAGCCAGGTCGCCAGCAGCAGCCTTCACGGTATCAGCTGCAGCAGCCTCAACAGCTGTTGTGTCCTCTTCAACCACCTCACCGCCAGTAGCAGCGTAGCGCTGGTTCAACTGAGCCAGAAGCGGAGTGATCTCATTGCTGTTGTAGGTCTCCCAGAACTCAAGGTTGGCAGAACCCTGGAGAAGCTTACGAACACGCTCGGGCTCCTTGATACCAGGCATCTCAACCATGATACGGCCACTCTGACCTTCGAGCTTCTGGATGTTAGGCTGAACAACGCCGAACTTATCGATACGGTTACGTACTACGTTGAACGAGTTGTCAACGGCGCTCTGCACCTCGGCACGGATGGCGCTCTCTACTTCAGAGTCGCTCGACTGGGTGCTGACCTTGCCCTTCATCTGCTGGGTAGCAAAGATGGCGGCGAGGGGACGGCCGTTGCCTTCCTGTTTCCAATACTTCACGAACAGAGAAACGAAGTCTGCCTGACTGGTCTCCTCTTCCTTCTTGGCGAGCTCCATAGCCTTCTTGTAGGCTGCGTCGGTCTTGTGGTCAGCAAGTACGTCAACCACATCAGGTACTGACACCTCAAGAATCACATTCATACCGCCCTTCAGGTCAAGACCCAGGCCAATCTCCATCTCACGGCACTGCTTCAGAGAATAGATGCCCATATACACCTTCTCGTTTTTGATTGAGTCGAGGTACTCCGCACCTGCTTCTTCACCCATGGCAGCAGCCTTACTTTCGTAATGGCGTGTCACGAATGAGAAGGAAAGGTAGAAGCAGCACACGAGAATCAGAAGCACTGCGATAAATTTTACAATTCCTTTGTTTTGCATTTTGATTTTAACTGTTATTTATTTATTATTTATTCTGTTCGCGTATATTTGAGCGTGCAAATATAGGCATTTTTTTAGACAAGGAAAAATTTATTGGCGTTTTTCCTTGATTTTTTAAGGTTTATCGGCTAATTTTAGCCTGCAAATGATAGGATAATGGTCACTTGCATCCATTTTTGAGTCTATTTCGCAATTATAGGGTGTGAAATGGTCGGAGCAGAAGATATGGTCGATACGGAAGAAAAATCCTTTCTGATTATATGACAAACCGATGCCACATCCAGTCTCTTTGTAGCAATCTGTCAGCCCTTGTGCGATGGTACGGCGGGAGTAGCTGATGGGGTTGTCGTTAAAGTCGCCACACACTATCAACGGGTATTGACGATGGCTCTCGATATACTCATGAACAGCCTCTGCCTCGGGGGCTCGCTTGGCAGCATATTTGCCAAGTTTTCCTATCAGCATCATCGTTTCAGCCTTGGCAGTATCGCGCTCCATCTTGCCTTTTAACATACGCTTGTAGGCATCGCGGTCCTCATTTGATAGATGCGTTCCTTCCAGGTGGTTGTTAATCACAATCACCGTGTCGTTGTTAATCTTCAGATAATAAGCCACAGATCCGTTGCCAACGGAGTTATAGGGTATGCGTTCTTTTTTCAGGATAGGGAATTTTGTGTGTATGCCCACGCCATTCATGCCATTGGGATCGTTACGGAAGATGGTGGTGTCATTATAGGCATATATCTTTTTGTACCATTGGAAACAGAACCGCCGCCAAGTGTCGACATCCTCCTGTAGGCATACGATGTCGGCATCCTGATCCTTCAGATAGTCGTAAACGGTTTCGAAACCATATTCATATTTGTAGTTGCCTCCATATTGGCATACGTTATATGACAAGAGTTTGATAGTTCCCTCGGGTACCGTCTGCGACTTGTGGATGGGCATATAGATGGTGAGAGGTACATATACCAAAGCATAACCCACGATGGGAATCCACATCTTCTTCCATTTGAATGTAAGCCAGAAAAAGAGAAACAGCAGGTTAACCACAAGAAATACAGGGAAGGTCATACCCATGCATGAGAGCAGGGGATGCTCCTGAGGATTCAGATGGTCGGAATAGCCAGCCAGCACCATCAGCAACACCGTTGCTACATTGGCACCAGCCACCAGATTAATCGTAAACGACTTGAGTTGTTTAATCATCGCTGGTTGCTTGCATCGAAGAGTTTTTTCTTTTCTTCCTTGGTCAGGCTGTCATAACCACTCTTACGAATCTTGTCGAGAATGGCATCAATCTCCTCCTGATTCTGATGTTTACGGGCATTGAACTCGCGATCGTCCTCTTTCGAACCGCCCCTTTCGGCATGCATATTGTTGCCCCGTTGCTGTTGGCGCTGTTCAAAGTTACGCTTCAGATTCTCGAAGAACTGCTGACCCCGTCCACGATCAAAACCAGAACTGGGATGACGATTCCAATAGCGAATCATCAGGAATCCGAACAACATACCTCCTAAGTGGGCCGTATGGGCTACGCCGTCGCCACTCGATCCTAATGCAGAGAAGAACTCGATGGCCACATAAAACAGTACGAACCATTTTGCCTTGATGGGGAAGGGGAACGGGATGATAAACAAGCGCTCGTTGGGGAAAGTCATTCCAAAAGCCAGAATAACGGCATAAACAGCTCCCGATGCACCAATCGTAGTCCAGGCGTTTAGTTGATGACTCAACTGCTGGCCGATGGCGAATATTTCACCAAAACTCACGTTTGGATCCTGTTCTGAAATCATCATATAGAATGAGCCTAACTGAGCTATTTCCTGTAATAATCCTGCACCGATACCACAAGAAATGTAATAAAAAAGGAATTTCTTAGGTCCCCATACATTCTCTATCACACAACCAAACATCCAAAGACCGAACATGTTGCTCAGAATATGCATAAAGTTGGCATGAAGAAACAGATAGGTTACCAATTGGTAGATGTGGAAGTCGCTGGCCATAAAAAAGTGCAGACCTCCGACGTTTGCCAAATCGACCCCCCGTAATTGGAGTACGAATGTAGCGAAGAATGCGATTAGGTTAATAATCAGCAGATTCTTTGTAATAGTGGGTATGCGGAACATCATATTGTTTTCTGTTTGTCGTTTAACGTTTTGTTCTTTTTCTCATTATGTGCCTTATTGCACGTTTTGGGCGCAAAATTACGAAAAATATCTCTTTTTTATGCCAAAAAGAGCGCGAAGACAATTATTTTTCATTAAAAAAGTAATTTTTTCCTTTTTTTTGTTGTTTCTTTGAATACTTTCTACTATATTTGCCGTGAAATTCGACTATATATTAGTTATTACTATTAAATAATTCATTTTAAAATTATCTCAATTATGAACAAAACAGAATTGGTAGAGAAGATTGCAGCAGGTGCTGGTCTCTCAAAGGTAGACGCCAAGAAGGCTCTCGATGCAACAGTAGCAGCTATTAAGGGTGCTCTCGTAGCAGGTGACAAGGTACAGCTCGTAGGTTTCGGTACTTTCAGCGTAAACAAGCGCCCGGCTCGTGAGGGTATCAACCCCGCAACCAAGCAGAAGATTAAGATCGCTGCTAAGAAGGTAGCTAAGTTCAAGGCTGGTGCTGAGCTCACAGCTGCTCTGTAATCTTCGGATTGTAAATAAAAATTAAGGGGTTCCAATCGGAGCCCCTTAATTATTTATTGTATCTCTTTATTTAGGCTGCTTGCCAATGTAGGCGAGGATACCTCCGTCAACATAGAGGATATGTCCGTTCACTGCGTCGGAAGCGTGAGAGGCGAGGAACACGGCGGGACCACCGAGCTCGCTGGGATCGAGCCAACGGCCTGCAGGAGTCTTGGCGCAGATGAATGAGTCGAACGGATGACGGCTGCCGTCCGGCTGACGCTCACGGAGAGGAGCGGTCTGCGGTGTGGCGATGTAGCCCGGGCCGATACCGTTACACTGGATGTTGTACTCACCGTACTCAGAGCAGATGTTGCGGGTGAGCATCTTCAGGCCGCCCTTGGCTGCTGCGTAGGCACTGACGGTCTCACGGCCCAGCTCAGACATCATCGAGCAGATGTTGATGATCTTACCCTCACGGCGCTCCATCATCTCGGGGATGACGGCAGAGCTGACGATGAACGGACCGACGAGGTCGATGTCGATCACCTGCTGGAACTCGGCGCGCTTCATCTCGTGCATGGGGATGCGCTTGATGATACCGGCGTTGTTCACGAGGATGTCAATCTGACCAACCTCCTGGTGGATCTTCTCCACGAGTGCCTTTACGTCGTCTTCCTTCGTCACGTCACATACGTAGCCCTTCACGTTCTCAATGCCGGCCTCCTTATAGTTGGCCAGACCGCGCTCCAGGGCAGCCTCGTTGATGTCGTTGAAGATGATGTTCTTGATGCCTGCGGCTACGAAAGCCTTGGCGATGTTGAAACCGATACCGTAGGAAGCGCCTGTGATCCAAGCGTTCTTACCTTCGAGTGAAAATAAATTTGCCATAATTTGTTTTGTTTTAGAAGTTTATTTTAAATCAGTAATGTTTGAAAAGTCCTGGTCGCCATAGTCGAGGTTTTCGCCGCCCATACCCCAAATGAAGGTGTAGTTGTGGGTGGCAGCTGCACTATGGATGCTCCATTCCGGTGAAATCACCGCCTGCTCGTTGTGGAGCCAGATATGACGTGTCTCCTGCGGTTCCCCCATAAAATGGCAGGCAGCCTGATCCTCGGGGAGTTCGAAATAGAAGTAGGCCTCCATGCGGCGTGAGTGGACATGGGCTGGCATGGTGTTCCATACTGAGCCTGTGGCCAGTTCGGTCATTCCCATCTGCAGCTGACAGGTGGGGAGCACTTGGTTTACTATCATCTTATTGATGTTGCGCTCGTTCGACATCTCAAGGCTTCCCATGTGTGCCACAACAGCATCCTGTTTCGTAATCTTACGGCTGGGATAGGCTGTATGGGCAGTGGTGGAGTTGAAATAGAACTTGGCTGGCTTTTGGGCATCCTTACTGCTGAAGATGACATCACGGTCGCCACGCCCGATATAAAGTGCTTCCTTATAACCCAACTCAAAGATCTCTTCGCCCACCTTGACCATTCCAGAGCCACCTACATTGTAGATGCCAACCTCACGACGGGTGGTGAAAAAGTCGGCTTTCAAAGGATCGATAGCTTCAAGCTTCAGAGCTTCACTAACGGGCATTGCACCACCTACGACCATACGGTCATACATGGAGTAGACCATATTCACCTCCTCAGAGACGAATAAATTCTCAATCAGGAAGTCACGGCGTAACCGGGCTGTGTCATAATGCCTGGCATCTTCAGGGTGGGCAGCATATCGTATCTCGTAGTTAGTCTTCATAAGCTTGTGATTTGTTCCTGTAGAGTTGGACGACTCGGATTCGAACCGGGAATGACAGAACCAAAACCTGTAGTGTTACCATTACACCATCGTCCAGAATGCGGTTGCAAAGGTAGTGAAAATTTGGCATTCCGCCAAATTTTCACTTATCTTTCTTACTTTACAATCAGCAGATAGTAATTCTTCTTGCCTTTTTGGGCCAAAAGATACTTGCCATCGATGAGATCTTCGGCTGTAATGGCACGGTTCTGGTCGGTCAGCTTCTCCTTGTTCAGAGAGACACCACCACCCTGTACCATCTTGCGCATCTCGCCCTTGGAAGGGAAGACGGGAGCGGCTGTCGTCAGCAGCTCGATGGCGGGCTGTCCTAGCTGATCTTTGCTAATCTCGAACTGAGGCACGCCGTCGAACACATCGAGGAAAGTCTGCTCGTCGAGTTTCTCCAATCCCTCTTTCGTCGACTTGCCGAAAAGGATGTTTGAAGCCTCAATGGCTGTGTCGAGGGCCTCCTGAGAGTGAACCATGACGGTCACCTCCTCAGCCAGGCGCTTCTGCAGTACACGGCGTCCCGGATCCTGCTTATGCTCCTCGATAAGAGCATCAATAACATCCTTCTCCAGTGAGGTGAAGATCTTGATATAGCGCTCGGCATCCTCGTCGCTGACGTTGAGCCAGAACTGATAGAATTTATAAGGAGTGGTACGAGCGGGATCGAGCCAGATGTTACCACTCTCGGTCTTACCGAATTTCTTACCGTCGCTCTTCGTGATGAGCGGACAGGTGAGGGCGAAAGTCTCTACCTCATTGCCGAGGGTGCGACGGATGAGTTCCGTACCGGTGGTCATGTTGCCCCACTGGTCGTTACCGCCTAACTGCAGCTTCACGCCGTAGTGCTGGTAGAGGTAGAGGAAGTCGTAGCCCTGCAGCAGCTGATAGGTGAACTCGGTGAACGACAGACCATCACGAGCGGTACCGTTCAGTCGCTGCTGTACACTCTCCTTGGCCATCATATAGTTGACGGTGATGTGCTTACCTACCTCACGGGCGAAGTCGAG